>Ga0315315_10005861_pt1 | contig 11346 bp, 10 predicted proteins | sample M140m3416metaG_FD_203699 | JGI IMG/M metagenome (GOLD analysis project Ga0315315, IMG submission 203699) | Ammonia-oxidizing marine archaeal communities from Monterey Bay, California, United States - M1 40m 3416 | ecosystem: Environmental > Aquatic > Marine > Intertidal zone | place: USA... | reverse complement strand
GCCCGCAACATATAAAACGAGCGACCCAACGATCGTCCACTTTAATGGAAAAATGACTACTCATTTATAGTCAAAGCTGATCTTTATCTTACTAAATCTGAATATATCCCCACAAAGTCGACTCCCTCAGGCCGCATCCACTCATAATTCGTCACGTAATAAAATAAAACAAGTTCGCCGGGTATCCAGGGATCACAAAGCCCAAAAATAAAATCAACGCTTGCGTAAATATAAGTCTCGTTCAAACCGCAATAGTCAAGTTGGTAAACCGCGCGAACATATTTCCGCACTTTTTTTGCGTGGGGAGACCGATCGAGCGACTTTACATCAATAACCGAGCCGACCTGTTGATCAAAGTCGGCCCGATAGCCTATGTTCCCTCCAGAGCCGGTCCATTCCGATAACACTTTGTTGTGAATAAATGTAACGAATATGCCAAAGTTATTATGTTTAGAGAATATGTTATTTGAATTAAAAATTAATGATGCCGAGAGCGCAAGAATTGGAATCAATAGAATTAATGCTGGATGTCGAGTAATTTTATAGTCGTTATACTTTTGGATTGCTTGAAAAGTTGAATAAACCAGAAAAATTGCACAGAGTACAAACAGCGGATACTGATAACGGCTGTGAATAAACTTTTCAGGAAAAACGTAGGGACTAATTCCAATTATCATGTAGACCTGAAGAAAGAAAAAGCCGAGAATTGTCCATTCAAGGCAATTTTTAAATTTATTTTGGTGTATAAGTAACCCGCATCTAACTTTTGAAATCACAATGAGAATTATCGACGCGTAGATAACTAACGAATACTTCCCGATCGTTTCATAGTATTTCAATGGACTCAATAATAGATAATCCGAAAGATTGTTGAATCCCCAGCCAGCAACATTACTGCCAGACGAGATACTTCGTACAGCATCCCCATGCGAGTGAGCGGACGCCATTACCGCAAAAATTCGACCGTACAAGTGCCCGCTTCCTAATGCAATCAACAAAGTTTCTATGAAGAGACCCAAAACGAGTGGAAAAATGAAGGCGCTAAGGTTAAAGAACTCCCGTCGAATAAAACAATGAAGTACCACAAATACGCTAACTGGAATCCCAAAAAACACCATTGTTAACTTCGCGCCATAAGCCAAAAAAATGCTTAAGCTTGCGAGTAAATACCATACGGGCTGAGTTTTTCCAGAAGACGTTAACGCGCCTTTCAAAAAGTAAAGGGCTGCGCACATGTAAAAGACCGCGGCGCCTGAGGGCAATAACTGACTGAACGGACGTTCGCTAAAATCAATTGTCATCAGAGCGAGAACTAAGGCTGCGCAGCCAATATCACTGAAAAAATTTTGTGATCGATCCCGAACGGTAAAATAAATCAACACCGCGACTCCGGCGCCAAACGACGGCATGGCAAGATGATACAAAACTGGATGAAAAAATGGTGAGACCTCTAAAAGAAAGACAATCGGAAAATTAATACTCCAGCGGAGGCCATGATGGCCTATACCAAATGATTTTTCATTAGCCACATAAGCGATCACATCTTCCCAGCGACTGATAGCATCACCACCTACCTCAATCATTCCTCCGTCGATCAAAAACCAAATGAACGTCACAAAAAACAAGCTTACTGAAACTAGGCCCGTCAATGTTCGTTGTGAAACTTCTTTCATAAAAGTCTTTCCTATTCCTGTTACTAGCTTTATCGAAGTAACAAGTTAGTTAACCTCGTCAGGAGATGAATTTCCAGAAAATTCGCATAAAATTCGCCACCATAAATTGTCGCACGAGAGTCAAACTTCCTCTAAATGGGGAGATCGGATAACTCTTGATCAAACGACTTACGGCGAGCAACTTTTTTAATTGAAACGGTGGGCGAAATAGGGAAAGAAGGCAGCGGCCGAGTATCGAATCCCAAGCCTGATTATTCGGCGGATTCCCCATCTCAAGGTCCACGAGATGAATAAGTTCGCTAACATCTAGGATTGCTTCGGCGGCGGTTTCTTTAATTTGATCAGTTTTTTTAATTCCCCAAGTCTGATGTGCTCGTATATTTTCAAACTGAGAGACCCCAAATCTACTGGGACCTAGTAACTGATTTGCATATTCCGCTTGAATTTGGCTAGCCGCTGCGTTTTGAGTGGACCTTCTAATCAATGAAACAGAATGGCGATGCCGCCTAAGGGTCATTAATGAGTCATCTATATTCCCCGCTCGCCTGCGCCAGATTAATCGACACCATAAATCATAGTCTTGCGCAACGTCAAAATCTTCAGAAAAATTTTCAGAATATCCCCCGGCCGACCTAAACGCGCTTGCTCTCATCATCACAGCAGAATGAGCAAAGGGATTCAGAAATACAGACGAACGCTTAATATCTTGGTCTGAAATTGGGAAATTGCTCCGGTAAAGAGGTCGCATTTTGGAGTCTGCATAGATAACATTTGAGCCACACACGACTAAGTCAGGGTATTTCTCAAACTCAAACAACTGCCGCGCCAATCGGTTTGTATGAGCTTTATCGTCTGAATCCATCCGAGCAAAAAATATTCCCTGCGCTTCAGCCGCGCAGCGATTAAGGGATCGAGCGACACCATATCTTTTTTCATTTTTCAACAAAACAATTCGATCGTCACCTGTCGCAAATTCACGAAGAATATCGATTGTATGATCGGTTGAACCGTCATCCAGCATTATTAGCTCAAGATTTGAAAAAGATTGCTCAAGAATGCTGTTAACCGACAATTTTAGAAATTGTTCTCCGTTATGGACTGGCATCAATACCGAAACTTTGGGAGGACTCTTCCTCAACATTTCTTGAAACTCATTTGAAAGCGAAACGAGGCTCACGACCTGATCAGTCGTGTTGGTTGATCTTTATACACCAACATCGGAGCTTTGCTTGATGGCAACGACGTAACCGCGTCCTTGATGCGCTTTCAACACCTGTTTTTGGTAATTTTTAGAGGAACAGATTTCATCAACCGCGGCAACGATTCCAGGATATTGATCGACTGTATAGTCATCGAAGATTATCAGGTCCCCAATCTTCTGCGAATCATAAACGTGATTAAATTCAAAAAGAACATCCTCTCTAGAGTGGGCGCCGTCAAGAAAAGCGATATTAATTCTCTGCATTCCCAGTCTTGGCAGTAATTCCCTTGAATCGCCCTCAAGAAAAACCAAGTACCGTTCAACAAGCGACTGCCACGGAAAAAGCAGCTCTTGCCTAGTCTTCTTGCCATCCATGTCATCTATGCAATTCCAGAAAATAGGGATTTTGTGAGGCAGTTGATCAATCGTGACCACAGTTCCGCTTCGCTTCATTTCATGGAGTGCTTTGGCCATACAAAGACTTGAAAAACCTCGGGCAGTTCCCGTTTCCAGAATACTTACTGTTTCACTTATATCAAGATCTTTCAGGTATCGACACAATGCACTGTAAAGAACTCTGCCATGGGCGTAGCAAAGAGGCGATCGCTTTATAACAACTTGCGTATGCAAAGCCAAATCAGCAAGCCAAGCAGTCTCGACCGCATAACCAGACTGCTTCTCAAATTCAGCGATTTCGGGATAAGTTTGACTCGCAGCAGTTGTCGCTAGATCCTGATAAGTTTTCCGATCCGCTTTTGGACTTTTCACGAGTGGATCCGGATTCCGATCGATAAGTCGGCAATCTTTATGAATTTTTCCTAAAAGAGAAAAAGAGAAGCACGCTCTTTCAAACATCATACGAAATTTACGATACAGTTTAAACATCGCCATTTAATGTCTTTCGATTTGTCGACACCAAAGTGTCATAAATTTCCCGCTCGCGCGCACTTGATTGAGACAGTGAGAATTTTTCAACAACCAGCTCTCGAGCGGCTCTTCCAAGAGTGGCGCAGATTTCTCTACTCTGTATCAGCTGTAAAAGCGCCTGTCGAAGCGCATTCTTGTCTTCAGTAACCAGAATGCCAGTTTTTTCATGAGAAATCATATTTTTTATTCCCGAGACCGCGGTGCCAACTACAGCACAACCACAGGCCATAGCTTCAATTAATGACTTGGGATTACCTTCGTAGCGCGAACAAAGCACATAAATCAGGGATTCTTTATAAATTGCTGCCAACTCATCGTTGGGAATATCTCGCAACAGAGTCACATTATTACGGCCGACATTAATCCGTTCTTTTACGTCCTTAAGCAATTCCCCCGCGCCCACTATCGTCACATCTACGTCTAAATCAAGAACAGCGTCAAGTAGCAGAAAAATATTCTTCTGATATGTAAGCCTCCCCACAAATAAAATTCCACTCTTTCTTTGAAGCTCGTCAGGCGAAGCGGAAAAAACGCGCGTATCGACAGAATTTGGATGTACGTTAATTTTAGCCTTTTTAATAAGAAATTTTTTATTGATTCGATTTTTAATATCATCTGTCGGCACAAGAATCTGCGTCGCAAAGTGATAGCACACAAAAGACAATACCCATGCTGAGATTCGTTTCCACATTCTTGCCTTTTCTAATTTTAGCGCTTCGGATAACTCATAACCACATCGCAATAAAAATGGTTTTCGGTACAATATCTTCGCTACTACTCCGACCCATGAACCGCTCATCTGATTAGATTTATATAGGTCTGCGGATTTAAATTCGTCGGCGAATCTGATCGGCAAAAGAAAGGAGGCAAAAAGCCTAATCCAAACAGAAGTCGGGCGTCGACGACCAGCATAGGATGGAATCACGTTAATTCTTCTATTTGTTTCGAATGAACAGTCATCCTCCATGCCGTAGGTCAGCAAATCAACATCAACATCATATTCGTTCGCTAAATTTCGATACAAGCCCATCTCGCGATTATAAAGTCCAAGACGGACCCACTCCGTTAATGACATATCGAATGAAAATAGCAGCAACGTCTTCATTATTAATCACCAGACCGTATAGTTAGTCTTGCTATTCGACCTAAAAGCTTTTTTAACCAGTCGAGACGAGTTTTAACGCGCACGATATTAAAGAATTAATCGATGGTTAAAAGATAGGCTGAAAAGCCTTTCTCCATTCTTCGACCAGAGAAGCATGTGAATATTTCTCAGCGACTGCACGGGCCTTTTTCACAACACGTTCAGTATTGGTTTGGTCCTCAAGCGCGCGGAGTGTCCAATGGGCAATTGCTTCTGAATCCTCCACTTCCGAGATCCATGCAGTTTTCTCATGATCCACAATATCAACAACTTGGCCAACGCTTGTTGTAATGAGAGGCACGCCACTGGCCATTGCCTCGAGTACTGCTTTTGGTCCACCCTCCTCTCTTGATGTAACTAGATATGCATCAAGCGCTCGATACGCCTCTCCAATCTCAGAAGCGTGAACGTTCGTGAGATGCTTAAAAGGAACACCTAGTTTCGTCAAACCCTGTTTCACATATCCCCGAGCCGGCCCAGTCAATAAGACAAAGAGCTCAGAAACCTCATTCTGAAGAATTTCTATCCCTTTTAGGAAGATATCTGGCCCTTTTATCAACTTGGGTTCATCTCCACCCCCCCAGCCTATTCCATCCTTTTGGAAAGATCCAAGAACAACTGCGCCTTGTGGTATTCCCAATTTGTCACGGACCGTGCGCTTAGCCTCTGTAGTCCGAAACGGAAACCACTCTAATTGCACCCCGATCGGTATTCTAAATAACTTTCCTTCGAACCCGTTATCAATTAGCAAACCTTCCATGAGACTATTTGGCACTCGTATCCCCGCGAATTTTGATCGAGCATTGCATATCCGTCGAAAAAGTGAAGCTGCTTCCTGCGATCCATCAGGGTGTCCATGAAAAAAATCAAACAATATTTTGTTACCCAACAGATGATAGTGGCTATTAGGTGCTCCATAGCGGCTAGGTAAATACACCACCTGCTTGTGTGCAAAACGACTTTCTGAGTACTCGATACCGAGTGTTTTTAAAGTCTCAATCAAAAAGTAAGCATCCCATTTAAGTGACCACTCACCACGCGTTCCGAGAACGTGAACACGATTGAAGTGATGTGATTTATTTTTCAGCATTTCATTTCAAAGGCGTATTAATTTCTGGTCGAACCGACTTAGCTCAATAACTTTGATAATCCTCGAGGTTGCGCATACTAGAAGCACGAAGTCGTACATATCGCCCTCACTTTCGCCTTTTGAAATTGGCATGCCGTAATCTAATTGTAATTTATGAAAAGGGCCTAGTCGTGCACGAGTAATCAGACCACTTAACGAAGGGGTCGATAAGTACTTAAAAAAATATGCCTATATAGGCGCCAATAAACGACGAGACATCAATTTCTCCTGAAAGTGCAAATGACTCTATGCATCTAATCCATTCTTTTTGCTCATCATTAGATAGCAAACTCCACCAGCCAAAAGTGTAGAGTATTTTTAAGGCGAAACAACTTGGTCCTGGCTCAAAACTCTCTCCGTGGCGAGCTCTACCAGGCATACATGAAAAATATCGTCCCGGGCCATCAATCTGCTCTAACATCATCATAAAGTCCTCACCGTCTCTCTCAAGTCGACCAGGAAACCCAGACTCTTTCATAGAATCACGCTCAACGTTAACGATCTCAGATAAGCTCAAACAAAAACGCTTGGCTCTTCTAACGACGAGATACCTTTCCTACTACTGCTTTCTCAATCAAATCCTAACCGGTGCATAAAATAATATGAATAATACTTAAACCACATTTTCCAACTCGAAATTGGATGCGACTGTATTCTTTTTTCGCGAAACTTTAAGTACAGAGGCCGTTTTTCTACCATCTCCTCAAACAGATCCAGATACGCTTGCCCCATTAGGCTTACATCTGACGGATATGATCGCATTCTTTCAGAATACATACGATATTGATTTGTGACTTGCTTAAGCGCCCTCCAAAACGAATCTGAATCCCCAAACATTTCTCCAAAGCCCTGGCAATATTCGGGCAATGCACCGCTATTACGAAAAACCAGGGGCAGTCCGACAGAGGCTCCTTCGATATGATGCATCCCCGCCGGCTCATTAAGTGATGCGGAAAGATAAATGTGATTTTCGTTCAACTTCATCGCGAGTTCTCGCCCGGTAGTTGGCGGATGAAAAAAAATGTTGCCAGCTTTTATATTAGTTGGTTTATTTCCGATATAGTGCAATTCATAATCCAAGTTGTTATCAGATTTCTCATTGAAAAGGGCGTATATATCCCATCCTTTATTCCAATTAGGAGACCAATGATGAGTAACCAATCGCCACTTTTCACCACTTGACCGCGCGTTTTTTAAAACGAACTTATAGATTGACCTATCTGCAGCATTTTTGATGACCGACGAAGAATGGCTCATTTTTTTCCCGGAAAACAAACCACTAAGCCAACTCCCGATATATACGGTGTGATCGGCAATTGAATTTGCTAACTCGAGTTGCGCGTTAACTGTCTTGGTTCCTTTTCTTTCATCGCACTCATTAATTCTGTGGACAACTAGCGTGTTTGAATTGACACGTCTTAAATATTGAAGGATTTCGAGTGGTCCAAAAGCCGATATGGGAGAGCCGCGACGCGGCTCCACCATCAAGATGATATCGATATCCGAGTCATCCAGTCGGAATACCACTTCGTGACCCCGCCCAGTCAAAAACGAACCTAGTGATCGAGCAAATTGATTGCCTCCACCTGTCGGGCCGTCTGTTACTTTAGCGCCTATCGAAATTTTCATCGTCTTTTGAGGATAAAGGATTGCGAATAAAGATGCCTAAATAATCTACAGTGTCAAGTCAAACAGTACGACTGGGATAGGCCAAATCGTCTAGATAGTGACTTAATTTCTTTATAGTAGATTTTTAAATAATGTTCTCTGCTATTTTGTTGGGAATTTTTCTGACTCGATCTTGGGTCCGTGACAACAAGAGAAAAATTTGACGTACCGACAGAACGGGCTCTAAGTGAAGACAACTTGACTGCTTTACCTCTTTTTTTACTAATTTCCAATACGTTATCATACTTACCACTAGCGAAAGCTGTTCCAGATAAACATTCTTTTTTACGGAATGGGGAGAAACTTGTATTCATCTGCTTCTAAACATTCTTACTTTTTTCGCCACTTTTGCTGATTAACTTTGCTGTTATTATTCTAGCAATAAAGTCGCTTCAGTCTTTCTGTTTAAATTAAAATTAATCGTACACACGAACTCTAATACTTTATTCTTGCCTCTAATGTCCAAAGTCTGCCTCATTGTTTGCACCTTCGCTCCCGATAATGCGCCAGATAGAGAGAAGGTAATCAAGAGATGTCTAAAGTCTTTAGCTCACTTAAAATCTCGATACGCGGATGAGATATTCATAGTGGTATGGGACAACAATTCAGGATTTTTGTTTCAGAGTTTTCTCAAGACACAGTCATGGATTAATCAACTGCTTTTGAACGATCAAAACTTTTTTGATTACGGAGCGATTCATGCTCTTAGTCATATCGCAAAAAAGCGAAAGATTCCATACGTCATTTACTGTAACGATGATATTGAGTTTTTTGACTTGGAATTTTTAAACGACAGCATGGAACTTCTTGAAAAATGTCCGGACGCTGGCTATATGAGACTAGCCCGATTCGATTTTGGAGCTCTCCATATTTTCGACAAAGATAGTCCACACCCAGATCGAGACTTAGCGCATTGTCAGCGTATGTACAATTGGGTATCCAAACAGGCTATTGAGCGCGAGAAGATTGAGTTCAAGAGTCCTTACCGTTTTTACTTAACAAATATGCATTGGACCCTGTTTCCGGGACTATGCAAAACAGATGTATTCACTGCGATTTGTCCATCAAAAAACTATCGACCTTTGCAACACCTTGAAGGTTTTATGATGAAAAAGTATCACAAATTAGGTCTGAATACGATCCAACTGAACAAGGGTGTGTGCCAACACCTTGCCGCTCCTGATCTTTCAATGCGTCTCAAACGAACTCACTATCCCGTGATTTCTTGGAAGAAAACAAAGCAAATACTCGACGCCATAGAGGTCTAGTGGAGTGCTTACCGTTATAGTAAAAATATTTATTGCAGAATACGCCTTTCTTATCCAGCGTGCGATGGAGACAGTTGACGTTGATCTCGTACTTCCAAATCAAATACGGCAGAGTCAATTGATCTCGATATGAATATAGATTAAGAAGGCGCCACCACTCCCGGGATAAAGCATTCATCTCAGCTGTGTGATTACGAATCAATATCCCGTTCCAGAACAAACCATTTTCTTTTGGATAGCCCTCGCTCTCTAGATTCCTTACCCATGGTTCTACACGCTCTCGGGAATCTTTACCTTTTTGGATGACCGTTTGGGCCTCCTCGTATATACAGTTTCGAATGTGGTCGTAAATCGTAAGATCAACGCCAGGATTAATTAACTCACTCAACTTATCCTTGATCCTAACATTTCCGTCCACGTAGATTGACCCAGCATATCTGCTCGCAGTAACCGAATCGATCATAATTTTGTAGAAACGGTTGTCTAAAGCTGGCACGTTTCGCGATTGGACCGTTTTTATTTCCCAGGTTGATGAGTGAATCTTGTCATTCGTGAAACATACATAATCAAAGAGATCTGGCTCAAATGCCTTCGAAGGTATCTCCTCAAGAATATCGTACTGATCAAATATTGCTCGAAATACAATGTACTTCTTTCTTTCCATACCTTGATCACGACTCTACCGGCCCCAACCCAAATTTGGACTGGAGAAATTCAATAAGTATACCTGCCTCTCGATCAGCTGAAAGGTTCTGACTTGTCCACTTATAGCCGTTCAATCCCATGCGCTCACGGAGACTAGGATCTCGAATCAAAGCGGTCAATTCAGATTCCCAGGCCGCCTTTGACGATGCTACAAATGCCGCCTGAGCTGGCACTAAGGTTTCCAAAATTTCAAAAATTGGGCAAGCAACTACAGGTAGCTTCAATTGTGCAAATACAAACGCTCTTCCTGCATTGGAAGTCAATTTTTGACGGAAAACAATATCTTCTTGGTGCGAACCGCGCCAGACCCCAAAAATTTTTGAGTCGATTATCTTTCGTATTAGTCGTGGGTTAGTGTGACTAGATATATTGGGGACAATTCCAATATCGCAGTCCAGAAGATGGTGGGCATAGGAATCTAAATGCCACTGGACGTCTTCGATCGGGATTCTCGGGCGACCCTTTTCCCACTGCCCTGTCTTTTTAATGTTATACACCGCTACGAGCCTAATGGCATGATGGCGATTGATAGATTCTAGAGCCTCCCCGATGTATCCACCTAGTTGTTCAAGGTGTTGGCGATTTCCATGATAGCCCAGAAGAACCTCATTCTTTTCTTTCTTTGTAACTCTAAGATTCAATGCTGGTATGTCGATGCCACTATCAACATGTCGTAAAACAACCACATCGCAACCCAATCCGAGAATTTGATCTCTTTCGAATCGGGAACCCGCAATAAAAAAATTAATAGCAGACAGTTTTGCTTTGTAGTCTTTTCTAAAAAAAAACTGGGGCTTAAGAGTCCCGATGATCGCTTTAGGGAAACGTTCCCGTAAGGCGCAAATGTCCTGTTCCGGCGAAACGATAAAACAAGAGACATCATTGGGCATCCTCTCTGGATTCGTGAGCGCACAATATCCCAACCTATCCAACGCTGCTGGAAGATTTTCAAACCAAATTCGGTAAGTACCTAGCTCTTTATCGGTTTGGCTTAGAAATACAAAGTTCATGCTCGTCAATTCGTTCAATAGTGTTTTGCAATCATAGTTCACCGAACGACTTGGCGCCATGCAGCATCAAGCTGGGATCTGTTTGACAAACGATGCTCACCCAAGCGCGTTCCATGAAATGAGGTGTTTCAAAGCTGTGTTCTTGAGCGCAATTGCGCTCTAAGTGGCCAAGAAGGGATTCGAAAAAATTTTTAGGTCTTCATCGAATTAATAAGCTGTTTATAGCAAATATACTTTTCATTGAAAAATAAATTTCTGACCCAGGGCGATATGATGAATCAATATAAATTTAAAGCCATTTATCAAACGGTCAAAACCCTGCTGGAACGATCCGCTGCTGAAGCGTAATAACGATCGATTCGTTTTCTACTATCAAAGGAATCAATAATAAATACATACTAATTAGGGGATTAGGAAATTTAAGCTGCAGAAAATTTATAACCTAAATAAGAAATATGTTCTGGATGGAAAGGGTTCCAACATCGCTATAAAAACTGAGATTAAGTTAGAGTTCTAGTGGGGCGGTCTCTCCACCATTTCCCAATTGCTCCATTTTTCTTAATCATTGTTTGTAGTGGACCTGACTCAATAATCTTTCCGCCCTTTAAGTAGTAAACAATG
>Ga0315315_10005859_pt1 | contig 11346 bp, 7 predicted proteins | sample M140m3416metaG_FD_203699 | JGI IMG/M metagenome (GOLD analysis project Ga0315315, IMG submission 203699) | Ammonia-oxidizing marine archaeal communities from Monterey Bay, California, United States - M1 40m 3416 | ecosystem: Environmental > Aquatic > Marine > Intertidal zone | place: USA... | reverse complement strand
CAATTATAGACTCAAACGACAGTAATGCAAGTAAGAAAGAAAGCATAGCAGATCTAGTATCAGCAATGGCAGGTGCTGGCCTGGCCGCAACAAACGGTGTTCTTTCACAATCAGGTTTTTCAGGAACAATAGAAAGTGTTGATGTTGGTGGAACAGGACAAGATATTTTACAAGGTAGTGAAACACTTGGTAACGGAACAATTAGATACTACATTAGAAGTATAGATGGCGGAACATATACAAATGCTACAGAATCCGGAAACGTAATTACAATAGACGGAGACATAACAGCAATTAGAGGTGGCTTTAGTGTAAGTGACGCAGGTGGAGATGGAAGCCTTTCTTACAACAACAGTAACGGTGTATTCACATATACAGGACCAAGTGCTAGTGAAACAAGAGCACATTTAAGTGGTACAGGTTTAATAGGTTATAATAATGGCACAGGTGTTATATCTACAACAGCAGATAATTATGGTTCTTGGCAGTTTACAACAGATAGTGCTGGTAACGAAGCAGTTTCAAGTGATGAATTAGTTACATTTGTAGGTGGTACAGGTGTTGATGTTACACATAGTGGTAATACAATTACAATCACACAAGATATTCCAGTAGGTGACATTACAGGCGTAACAGCCGGCGACGGTTTATCTGGTGGCGGTACATCAGGTACAGTAACATTGTCTTTAGATTCTAGTGTTGCAGGAAAAGGATTAGCACATTCAAGTGGTGTACTATCATTAGACTTTAGCGAACTAGACGATATGACAGGCACAATGGATGCCTCAGATGAATTTATTATACTTGATAGCGGAACTGGTGATAAAAGAAAAGCGGCAAGTGAAATTGGTTTAAGTATTTTCAATAATGATGCAGGATTTACAACTAATGTAGGTGACATTACAGGTGTTACAGCAGGTGTAGGTTTAACAGGAGGCGGTGCCAGTGGTGCTGTTAGTTTATCAGTAGGCTCAGGATATGGTATATCAACAACCGCTACAACAGTAGAAGTTGCAAATGCAGATATAAGAGGATTATTTACTGGTAGCAGTGGTGTAAATTACAACAGTTCAACAGGAGCCATTACAGCAGACAGTTCAGAGATAAGAGGATTGTTTAGTTCTAGTGGAGATATTGCATACAATAGTTCAACTGGTGAATTCAGTTTTACAAATGACGCAGGTGATATTAGTGCCGTTACAGCAGGTACAGGTCTAACAGGCGGTGGTTCAAGCGGTGCAGTTACACTTAATGTAAGTGGTTTAACAGTTACAGAATTATCTGGAGGCATGCTACAAACAAGTGGAGAATCATTTAGTAATGATGATACATCCATAATGACTTCAGCGGCTATAGAAGATAAAATTTTAAGTTACGGATATACAACAAATACAGGTGATATTACGGCCGTTACTGCAGGTAATGGTTTAACTGGCGGAGCATCAAGTGGTGCGGCAACTTTAACAGTTGGTGCTGGAACTTATATAAACGTAAATGCAAACGATGTGGCTGTAGACGCCACAACTACAAATACAGCAAGTAAAGTTGTTGCTAGAGATAGTGCAGGTAATGTTGCGGCAACTTACTTTAACGGAACAGCAACATCGGCTCATTATGCGGATTTGGCTGAGGTTTATGAAGCCGATGCAGATTACGAGCCAGGTACTGTTTTAGTTATAGGCGGAGAAAGTGAAGTAACTATATCAGACGAACCAGGAAGTTATAAAGTAATAGGTGTTGTATCAACAGATCCAGCATACTTAATGAATAGTCAAGCGAAAGGTGTTGCAGTAGCATTGCGTGGTAGGGTACCATGTAAAGTTACAGGTAATGTAAACAAAGGTGATGTGCTTATTGCTAGTGATACACCAGGACATGCTATGGTAGGAGCATTACCGCATACATTAAGTCCACTACAAATAGTAGGTAGAGCATTAGAAAGTAAACTAGACGCAGGTTCAGGTATTATAGAAATTATAGTTTAAAAAAGGATAAATAGAAGTATGTCAGAGCAAATGAGAAAATTAATAGATCTAATTGAAGAAAAACAATTAGAAGCAGAAATACTAAATGAAGCACCTTTAAGTCCGTTTAAAAAAGCAATGGCTACAGGAGCGGCTTTAGGTAGTTTGGCAACAGGTGCTATAGCAGACGAACCTGCACAAATGGACCCTGGTGCAGATGCAAATAAATCACAAGCAGTACAATCAGTAAAATCTGACTTTAAGGTTCACCCTAGTTTTGGTGAACTTGATACACCTGTTACAGCATATACAACCACACAACACCATAAAGTAGCAAGTGACATAATAAAATTGATGTATAACAGTTACAATTTTGAAGCGAAAGAATTAGAAAAGTTAGAAATAAAAGACTACCAATATCGGCAAAACGACACAAAAGTTGATATGGGAATGGGATTCTATAAAACACCATATACTGATGCAATAAGACTAAAACAGAAAACTGCCACTCAAGCCAAATATGATCTGCAGGCAACTAGATATGTGTTGACAAATCCTCGATTTATAGAAAGATATGCAGGTAATCCAAATAAAGCAAAAAGAAATATTAGGCCAGGGAATGGTAGCAAGGCCGGAGTAGCGGCTTTAAAATTGTACCTAGAAAGATCAAAATCATTCGAAGCACCTGGTTCAGCAGGACGCAACGTACCTCAATAATCTAAGTAAACCACTTAAATTCATATAGAAAGATAAATAGTATTGACGGAGAAGACTGTGTCGTCACTCATGAGCATCATGAGGACACAGACTAGGGTTCATAAGGCATGGTGTCCTTATCACAACTCCTAGAACTGACCTGGACATAAAAGTATGGCAATTTTTGGAAATTTTAAGGGGACCACGCAGTCTGAATTTCAGATCGGAAAAACTGCTACCGGTTCTAAAATATCCACAGGCACTCAACCCTCAAGCGATCTCTCTAATGGTGATCTATATATAGATAGTTCTAATTCGACTTTACAAATATATAACGGTAACTGGGTAAGTGTAGGAAGTACTTTAACGGACTTGAACGTTGATTCTGGTACATTATATGTAGACAGTAGCAATGATACAGTCTCCGTCGGCTCAACAAGTTCTAATGATAAACTATTTGTAAATGGTAGTTTAAGATTAGGAACAAATCCAAGTTTAAAATTTAGTGGTGCATACCTAGATGTATCACACAGTAACGGAACTGCTACCCAGTTAAGAGTAAGAGATAACGGTTCCGGCTCAGATCCAATTTTCAAAGTATACAATGCAAGTAATAGTGCTGAAGTATTTAAAGTACAAGGTAGTACTACTACTATCAATAATGCTTATGCCTTACCAACAGCAGACGGCACAAGCGGTCAAGTTTTTAAAACAGACGGATCAGGAACAATTAGTTTTGGTTCTATACCTGCAAGTGGAAGTAACACCCAAGTACAATTTAATGATGGCGGTGATCTAGCAGGAGATACAGACTTTACATTTGATAAATCAAGTAATACATTACAAGTAACAAATCTAGATGTTATGGGAACATTTAGTAAATCAGAAGATTACGGTTCAATTACTTCAGCGGCAAATATTACAGTTGACTATGGAGCAATAACAACTGAAGACAGATTACCAACTCCACATGATAGTTATACAGTTGCAGAAGCAAATGCATTAACATATATTAATACTGGAGATATGATTTATGTAAGTGATGAAACAAGTGGATCAACAATGGCTTTTTACGATGGTACCAACTGGAGAAGAATACAGGACAGAGCTATAATTAGTGCATAATTTTACAAGGACACACAATGCCAAGAGCAAAAAAGTCTGCTACTAAAACAGAAAAAAAAGTAGTAGCAAAGAAAACAACTAAAAAAGTTTCTAAGTCTCCAATAGATATAGAAGCAATTAAAGAAGAATTAAGAAAAGAGATACAGGAACAAGTACAAGAAGCAATTTTAAACATAGAAATTGATGTTCCTGACCCAGTAGTACAGGCTCCTGCAAAACAAACAGAAGCAACATTAAACAGAAGTACCTTAACTTTAGAAGGTAAAAATAGATATACATTTGTATCAGATTTAGATGGATTAATAATAAGTGAATTAGATAAAAATTTACTTACACTTTCCAATACTGGTGCAATAGGCACAGGCACAAAAGCACCAAGAAGTACAGGTATAGGTAGTATGCATATTAGAGCAAACTATACTAGTGAAGCACCAATGCCTACTACAGGATTAGGAAGTACAAGAGGACTAATTGTAGAAGGTGATGGAGATGACGGAGGTTCTTTTGTATTTAGAGGTGTCAGTAGAGGAAATAGACAAGGACTTAATCTTACTAGTAACGGACAATTAAGATTAGGCACAATGGAAGACAATACAGAAAGTACATTAGTAGTAATAGGTAAAGAAAATGACTCGCCAAAGGTTAGAGCATTAGCAGACAGTAAATATTTTAGCAGTGATGTTTTAAATTTACAAACTAAGGCACCTAATAGTAATAGGTTTAATTTTATTACTGCAAAGTCAGATACAGTAGAAGACGGTAAAAACGGATTAGAAGTTTTTAAAGTTGATGGAGAAGGAAGTGTTCATACAGAAACAGGATACTTCTCTAACAGTACAGGATATGCAGAACTTTTTGAATGGGCAGACGGTAATCAGAAAAATGAGGAACGTATAGGCTTAACAGTTACTTTAAACGCAGAAGGCAAATTAGTAGTTGCAGATGAAGGCGATACAGTAGTAGGTGTTGTAGTAGAAAATGCCGCAGTAATAGGCGATGCAGGTTGGAATGCTTGGGAAGACAAGTACCAACTACAGGAAAATCAAAATCCTAGAACAAAAAAATATAAAATTGTTGAATGGATTGATGAAGAAGGAATTTTGCAAAGTCATTATTTAAGTAGTTTAAGTAAAGAGTTTGCTTTACCTGAAGATGCAATAATTTATGAAACATATGAAGATGGTTCAGATATGCATTTAAAGGTTTTTAACGAAGTTTTTGATATAGATCGCCCGTTTATACCGAAGTTAAAAAGAGGATGGGCGGTAGTAGTTTTAGTTGGTAGAGTGAATATGTATAAAGGACAATTAGTTGAAAAACACTGGTTCAAAATCGCAGACATCAATGACGACATAGAAACATGGATATTAAGATAAATGATAAATATAATTTATAATTATGCTATAAACATATTAGGGGTTTAAAATGGCAACAGCAATTCAAAGGAGACGAGGTACCACAACGCAACATGGCAGTTTTACTGGTTTAGCGGGTGAGATCACGATCGATACAACAAAAAATACGGTCGTAGTACATGACGGCTCAACAGCAGGTGGTATTCCACTAGCAAAATCATCAGAAGTTACAGCATTAGGTGGCGCAGATATTACAGCCGTTGTTGCTGGTAACGGTTTAAGTGGTGGATCAACATCAGGTGATGCAACAATAAACTTAGATTTAAATGAACTTACAGCGGCGGCAGTTAGTGTAGCAAATGATAGCATAGTGCTTATAGATGCTGACGATTCAAACGGAAGTAAAAAAGAATCTATCGCAGACTTAGTTTCAGCAATGGCAGGAACTAATATTACAGCAAGTTCAGGTACATTAGGAATGGCAGATACTGTTATTAGAGGTAAAGTATCCGTAACTGACGCAGGTGGAGACGGAAGTCTTGCTTATAACAGTACATCAGGTGTTATTACTTACACAGGCCCAAGTGCTAGTGAAGTAAGAGCTCATATTAGTGGTGGAACAGGTATTACTGTTACAGACGGTGTTATTGCAACAACAATTACTCAATATACAGAAGCTCTATCAAGAGGAGACATATCAGTCACAGATGCTGGAGGAGATGGTTCTCTTGCATATAACAGTACAACAGGTGTTATTACATATACAGGACCAAGTGCCGCAGAAGCAAGAGCTCACATTAGTGTAACTGATGCAGGTGGTGATGGTTCAATGGCATATAACAGTGGTACAGGTGTTATAACTTATACAGGTCCTAGTGCTTCAGAAGTAAGAGCACATATATCCGGTGGTACTGGTGTTACGGTATCCAGTGGAGCAATTAGTATTGGACAGGCAGTAGCAACTTCAAGTGATGTAACATTTGCAGACGTAATTGTAAGTGGAAACTTAACAGTTAGCGGAACTCAAACATCAGTAAATACAGAAACCCTTACTGTAGATGATAACGTAATTGTTCTTAACAACAACGAATCAGGAACCCCCTCGCAAGATGCTGGTATCGAAGTTGAAAGAGGAACATCAACAAATGTAAAATTACAGTTTGATGAAGGCACAGATAAGTGGCAGTTCACAAACGATGGTTCAACATATAACGATATATTAACAGTAACCCAAGTAGAAGCACTTTTAAGTGTAACTGATGCAGGTGGAGACGGAAGTTTAGCATATAACAATACAACAGGTGTATTTACATATACAGGACCTAGTGCGGCAGAAGTAAGAGCACACATTAGTGGTAGTACAGGTATTGATGTAAGTTCAGGTGCTATTTCAATTGATGCCACGGTGGCAACATTAACAGGTTCTCAAACATTAACAAACAAAACACTTACAAGTCCAGTAATTAATACTGGTGTAAGTGGTTCAGCAATACTAGATTCAGACACTATGTCAGGTGCAAGTGCAACTACATTATCAAGTTCAGAATCCATTAAGGCATACGTTGACGCTCAGGTTGCCACAAAAGATGCATTAAGCGAATTAAGTGGTGATACTGATGACGTAACTGAAGGTTCAACTAACTTATACTTTACAAACGCAAGAGCAGATGCCAGGATTGCGGCGGCAGATACAGATAGTTTAAGTGAAGGTTCAAGTAACTTATATCATACAACAGCAAGAGCAAGAGCGGCTATAAGTGTAAGTGGAGATTTAGCATATAATAGTGGTACTGGTGTAATTAGTTTTACTAATGACGCAGGTGATATAGAAAGTGTTGTTGCAGGTGCTGGTCTTACAGGTGGTGGTACATCTGGAGACGTAACTGTAAATGCAGTAGGCGGATATGGTATTACTGTAAATGCTAATGACATAGAAGTTGCAAACGCAGATATCAGAGGATTGTTTAGTGCAAGTGGAGACGTTTCATATAACAGTTCAACTGGTGTAATTAGTTTTACTAATGACGCAGGTGATATAGAAAGTGTTACAGCAGGTAATGGTTTAAGTGGTGGCGGTTCCTCAGGAGCAGTTACATTAAACTTAGATCTAAATGAATTAACAGCGGCCGCAGTAGATGTAACAGCAGATAGTTTTGCAATGATTGACGGTGGCGACAACAGTTCTAAGAAAGAAAGTGTTGCAGATTTAGTAACAGCAATGGCAGGAACAAACTTAACTGCAAGTTCAGGTACATTAGGAATTGCAGACTCAATTATACGAGGTAAAGTTTCAGTAACTGACGCAGGTGGTTTAGGTTCAGCATCATATAATGCAAGTACAGGTGTTATTACATACACAGGTCCTAGTAATGGAGACATTACAGGACTAATTAGTGTAACAGACGCAGGTGGAGATGGCTCATTGGCATACTCATCAGGTGAGATTACTTATACAGGCCCAAGTGCTTCAGAAGTTAGAGCTCATTTTAGTGCAGGAACAGGTATAGATATATCAAGTGGTGTTGTTAGTACAGATGATAGTGCTATAGACATTCACAGTTTAAGTGGATATGTAGCAAACGAACATATTAATCACAGTAGTGTTACTATTACAGCAGGTGCTGGTTTAACTGGCGGCGGTGATATTACAACAACAAGAACATTGAATGTAGTTGGTGGAGACGGTATTACAGCAAATGCTAATGATATTGCTTTAGATGGTACAGTTGTAAGAACAACTGGCACACAGTCAATTGGCGGTGCTAAAACATTTAGTAATGACGTTATAGTTTCAGGTAACCTAACAATTAACGGTACACAAACTACTGTAAGTACAGAAACATTAACTGTAGAAGATAATATTATTGTATTAAATAACGGAACTTCTGGTACACCTTCAGAGAATGCTGGAATACAAGTTGATAGAGGTTCTTCAGATGATGTATTCTTCCAATTTGATGAATCAAATGATGTATGGCAGTTTACTAATGATGGTAGTACATACTTCTCAGTTCCAACAACCTCAAATATAAGAGGTGCAGTAAGTGTTACTGACGCAGGTGGAGATGGAAGTTTAGCATACAATAGTGGTACAGGTGTAATAACTTATACAGGTCCAAGTGCTTCACAAGTAAGAGCACACTTTAGTGGTGGAACTGGTGTTGATATTTCAAGTGGTGTTATAACATTTGACGGTAGTGAACTTTCAACAAGTACAACTAACGCAGACGGTGACCATTTTGTAGTAGTAGATGACAGTAATGCAAGTAGAAAATTAACTAAAGGTAGTATTAACATCTCAGGATTTAATAATGATTCAGGATTTACTACAAACGTAGGTGACATTACAGGTGTTACTGCTGGTACTGGTTTATCAGGCGGTGGTTCAAGTGGTGGTGTTACACTTAACGTTAGTGGTTTAACAACAACAGAACTAGCGGCAGGCAGTTTACAGGTAGCATCAGAGTCATTCAGTGATTCAGATACAGTACTTATGTCAGCGGCGGCAATCAATGATAGAATAGAAAGTTTTGGATATACAACAAATGTAGGTGATATTACAGGTGTTACTGCTGGTACTGGTTTAAGTGGCGGTGGTTCATCAGGTGGTGTTACTCTAAATGTAAGCGGATTAACGGTCTCAGAACTTGCAGGTGGCTCATTACAAACAAGCGGTGAATCATTTAGTAATGATGATACATCATTAATGACATCAGCGGCTATTGAAGATAAAATTTTAAGTTACGGATATACAACTACAACAGGTGATATTACAGGCGTAGTTGCAGGAACAGGATTAACAGGTGGAGCAACTTCAGGAAGTGCTACATTAAATGTTAATACTGGTGCAGTATCAAACGGTGCAAGTACTATTCCAACAGGTGATCAAGTTTATGACTTTGTTATAGCACAAGGTTATACAACAAATGTAGGTGATATTACAGGTGTTACTGCTGGTACATTATTAGACGGCGGCGGTTCAAGTGGATCAGTTACTCTAAACGTTGATCTAACTGAACTACCAGACATGACAGCGGCAGTTGTAGGTTCTGCAGACGAACTTGTAATACTAGATGATGGTGTACAAAGCAGAAAACTTATTAGTGAAATTACATTAAGTGACTTTAACAACGATTCAGGCTTTACTACTAACGTTGGTGATATTACAGCCGTAACAGCAGGCTCATTCTTAACAGGTGGCGGTTCAAGTGGTGGCGTAACATTAAACGTTGACGCAACATCGGCCAATACTGCAAGTAAAGTAGTAGCAAGAGACGGCTCAGGTAACTTTAGTGCAGGAACAATTACTGCAACAGCAACACAGGCACAATATGCGGATTTGGCTGAGATTTATTCAGCAGATGAAGATTACGAACCAGGTACAGTTGTTGTGTTTGGTGGTGATGCAGAAGTTACAGCATGTGAAGAAGATGCAGATCACAAAGTAGCAGGTGTTGTTAGTACAGATCCAGCATACTTAATGAACAGCGATGCAGACGGTGTAGCGATTGCTTTAAAAGGAAGGGTTCCTTGTAAAGTAACAGGACACGTTGAGAAGGGTGCATTAATTGTAACTTCCTCAATTAAAGGACACGGTATGCAGGCAAATAATGTTGAAGCAGGTAGAGTTATTGGTAAAGCAATCCAAGGTAAAAACGATCACGGCGAAGGCGTTATTGAGATACTAGTAGTTTAATAACTTAACAGTTTAAAAGAGGAGCATTTTACTGCTCCTTTTTTTTGAATCTTATATCTATGCTTTAAAAGTGATAAATACAACTGAGTAACAGTAAACACAGGAAATAGTATGGAAGATATCTTTAATTTGATAGCCGAGGTAGGAGCACCAATCGCCGGAAGTATGGCAATGGGCTTTTTTATCTTTTTGGTAATTAAACAAATTATGCAAGGTATTGTTGATCAGGTAAAAACTTTAACAATTTTTTGTAAAAGTTTAGAGGCCAGAGCAAGTACAATGAGTAATGAAATGATGAAAATTGATTTACTTGTTAGTAGTGCCTTAGAATTAAGACCTGACATAGAAAGAATTGCTCGTGCAGAAAACTTTGTTGAAGACGGCAAGGTTGATGCAAGGAGAGATTAATGGAATTAGGACAAATAATCTCTGACTTTGGTTTTCCAGTTGTTATGACCGTAGGTCTTGGTTACTTCATATATTTTATATGGAATTTTATTGGAGAACATATAGATCCAGCATTAGAAGATATGCATTTTGCTCTTATTAGAGTAATCGATAAAACTCGTATGTTAGATCAGGATATGATACGTTTACAACAGAAAGTAAATGTAGTGTTAGAATACAAAGCAACACAAAAAATACTAGAGCAAGATAAAATGAAAGAGGCTCTAGAGAAACAGGAAGGGAAGAAAAAATGAAATTAATATTACCAGTTACATTTTTATTAGCAATATTTAGTTTTAGTCTACAAGCGGATGAAATTAAATTTAAATTTAAAAATCCTAGTTTTAGTGGCCAAGGAACAGGTGCTCATTATTTAACTATTGAAAACCAAGAAAAATCACGTAAGGATAAAATTAAAGCAGATATAGAAGCGGCCTTAAAGGCGGCTGAAAGAGCAGATCAAAATAGTACGATTAATAAATTTATTAGAAATTTGGAGAGTAGGATCTATTCACAAATTTCTAAAGGATTAGTTGACAGTATGTTTTGTGATCCTGCAACAGTAATAAGTTGTACAGGATCAACAAGCGGAGCATTTGATATTGAGGGTAACACAGTTACTTATGAAGTTATAACAAATGCAGATGGTTTAGAAGTAATTAAACTTACGATTGTGGACCCGGATGGAACAATAACAGTAATTGAAATACCAATTGGTATAGGACAAATAGCAGGCGGATAAAACTTGACTAAGAATATTTTAATAGCACTTATAGGTGTTTTATATTTGAGTGGTTGTGCCAGTATCGCTATTCCAGGCGATAAGATGTGCCAAACTGACTTTCTTGAGTGTGTAGAAGAACCCAAGAAAGTAGAACTACCCACATATAGAAAATTACGATATTTGCCACCGGCAGAAGTTATGCCTGTGGTTGCTATATATCAATTTGGAGATGGCACAGGACAAAGAAAAAGTCAAGACGGAGTTGCTAGTTTTAGTACAGCAGTTACGCAAGACGCAAAAAGTTTATTAGTAGACGCTCTAAAGGCGGCAGGTTCAGGT
>Ga0315315_10005858_pt1 | contig 11347 bp, 10 predicted proteins | sample M140m3416metaG_FD_203699 | JGI IMG/M metagenome (GOLD analysis project Ga0315315, IMG submission 203699) | Ammonia-oxidizing marine archaeal communities from Monterey Bay, California, United States - M1 40m 3416 | ecosystem: Environmental > Aquatic > Marine > Intertidal zone | place: USA... | reverse complement strand
AAACTTTTTTGATAAATCAATCTCAGCATGCTCATTTGATACAGATACTCTCACAAATAATTCAAGGTCTTTTGCATTTCCTGTGCTTTCAATAATTTTAATTAGTTCATCTTTTGTATCTAATGCAAATGTTTTAATTCCATATTTGAAATAAGCTTCGCTGATACTTTCTCGACTTTTTACTGTATGCATATACGAACATTTGGCTGTAGGGCTAAATTTTCTTACCGCTTTTACTTCTTCGATAGATGCTACATCAAATTGATCAATTCCACTTTTAATTAAAGTTTTAATAACTTCTGGATGTGGATTTGTTTTAACTGCGAATAAAAGTTTCCCTGGAAATTTTTTTTGAAAAAAACGCGAAGCAGAAAGAATAGAATTCTTTCTGATACAATAAACCGGTTTATCAGGTTTCAGTTGATTCGTTAATTCTTCAACTGACTTAAATTTTTGCATTAAAAATGCCCCCCAAAAAAATTTAACAAAAAAAAGTCTTTTTTATTTAAAAAACTTTAGTAATTGCAGCAATTAATTCAATAGTTATTCAATGTAAAGTAAATAATGACCTATTGAATTGTGGAAAAAAATGACCATATCTGAAGACATGAAAAATGACCTAAGATTACAAAATTTAGCTGATTTTGAGAATAAATCTCTCTTAATAGTTGATGATGATAACCCCTTTAGAGAAAGATTAGCTAGAGCTATGGAAAAGAAGGGCTTCGAGGTTATTCAAGCTGAAGGTGTACAAAAAGGCATAGATTCCGTAAAAGCAAAAAAACCTGGCTTCGCTGTAGTTGATCTAAGATTAGGTGATGGTAACGGTTTAGAGGTGGTCAAACAAATACAAACATCTAATTCTGAAAGTAGAATAATAATGTTAACGGGATACGGAAATATTCCAACAGCAGTGGCTGCAATCAAAGAAGGGGCAATCGATTATTTAGCTAAGCCCGCAGATGCAGATGATGTTGAAAAAGCTTTGCTAGCAGACCCTGCAAAAAAAGCAGCTCCACCTGAAAATCCAATGTCAGCAGATAGAGTAAAATGGGAACATATTCACAGAGTGTTTGAATTATGTAATAGGAACGTCTCAGAAACTGCAAGAAGATTGAAGATGCATAGGAGAACACTTCAGAGGATATTATCTAAAAGGTCTCCTAAATAAAATTTCTTATCTGTAGAATTTTTTTAGCTAAAATTGTAAGTAATAAAATTTTAAAAATTTCAGCACCAACAAATGGCGTGACTCCAAGTTCTATAATTGGTTTATCCCATCCTATTAGTGTCCCTAACCATAAAATTCCAAGAATATAAATAGTAGAAACTGAAATAATTAATTTAGTGAAAATTACAAAGTAATTATCACTTAATTTTATAAAAGAGGCTAAAAAACTAGCCGAAAGAAATCCAATCAAGTATCCCATAGTTGGTCCAGTAAAATAAACTAAACCAACTCCTTTCTCAGGAGAATTAGAAAAAACTGGCAATCCCATAATTCCTTCAAGTAAGTACAAAACAATCGTACCTAGGGCAATTTTATACCCTAAACTTATTCCTAAAAATAATACTACGAATGTTTGCATTGTCATTGGAACTGGATAGAAAGGTATTTTTATTTTAGCAGAAATAGCTAAAATTATAGAGCCGAAAAAAATCACCAATAATGATTTTATGATTTTTGTTTGAGTATTTTGCTTTATAAGTTCCATAAAAAATAATACTCTTATTTAAGATGATAATCTATATTTATTTATAATGGATAAAATTCAAAAAAATGATCATTTTTATTTAATCGATGGCTCAGGTTATATTTTTAGAGCATACTACGCCCTCCCACCACTAACACGTAAAAGTGATGGCCTGCCCACTGGTGCAGTTAGTGGTTTTTGTAGTATGTTATTTAAACTTCTCGAAGACTCAAAATCTAATGAAAATAAACAAAAACCTACACATTTTGCAGTTATTTTTGACTCAGCAAGAAAAACTTTTAGAAATGAAATTTATAGTGACTACAAAGCTAATCGATCAGAGGCGCCAGATGATTTAGCTCCACAATTTGAATATATTAGAAAATCTGTTCTGGCATTTAATTTACCTTCAGTTGATCTTATTAATTACGAAGCTGATGATTTAATTGCTACATATGTTGACCAAATTTTAGAAAAAGGAGCAAAAGTAACAATCGTATCATCGGATAAAGATTTAATGCAATTATATAAAAAAAATGTTCGAATTTTTGATCCAATGAAGAATAAGTTTATCACAGAGGATGATGTAAAAAATAAATTTGGTGTTGACCCTTCAAAAGTGATTGATGTTCAGGCTTTGGCTGGAGATAGTAGTGACAATGTCCCTGGTGTACCAGGAATTGGAGTTAAAACAGCGGCAGAACTCATAAATAAATATGGAGATTTAGAAACTCTCTTAAAATCTGCAAATGAAATAAAACAAAATAAAAGAAGAGAAACACTTATTGAAAATAAAGATAAAGCAATAATTAGTAAAAAATTAGTCACTTTAAAACATGATGTTCCAGTAGACAGGAAATTAGCTGAATTTGAATTAAAAGAAATTAATAAAGATAAGCTTTATAAATTTTTAAGAGAAATGGAGTTTAACAGATTATTAAGTTCAGCAATATCAGCATATGGCGAACCTGAGTTAACAGGTGCCAATATTGTTGACACAACATTAGAACATTTAGAAAAATTACCACCAATAAATAATGAAAACTATCAATTAATTACTAATCTTGACCAAATAGATAAATGGATAAATGAAGCTGAGGAAACAGGAGAGGTTGCCGTAGATACAGAAACAAGTTCATTAGATCCACATCAGGCCAACTTGGTTGGAATTTCACTTTGTTCGAAATTTGGAAAGGCCTGTTACATACCAGTTGGCCATAAGTCATCCAAATCAATTGATAAATATAAAGTATTAAAAAAATTGAAAAAATTATTAGAGGACCCAAGTGTTAAAAAAATAGGACAAAATATAAAATTTGATTTTATTGTTTTTTTTAAACATGGAATAACCTTGTCTTCAATGGAAGATACAATGTTAATGTCCTATGTTTTAGATGCTGGAAAAAATAGACATAATATGGATACCTTATCTGATATTCATTTAGGACATAAAACTATATCGTTTAAAGAGGTAGTAGGAAGTGGAAAGAAAGAAATTAATTTCAGTGAAGTAGAGTTAAATCATGCAAAAGATTATGCTGCTGAAGATGCTGATATAACCTTCAGATTATATAAAAAATTTTATAAAAGCCTAAAAGATGAGAAGATGATTAATATTTATGAAGTTTTTGAAAAACCAATGATAAAAATTTTAGCTCAAATGGAGATAGAAGGTGTTAAAATTGATAATGAATTTCTTAAAGTCTTATCTTCAAAATTTGAAAAGAAAATAGAAAAAATACAAAAAGAAGTTTTTAAAATATCCAAAAAAGAATTTAATATTGCATCTCCAAAACAGCTAGGAGAAATAATATATAACGATTTAAAAATTGCTGGTCTTAAGAAAACTAAAAAAGGTAGTTTTGCAACTAGCGCATCAGTATTAGAAGATTTAGCTTTTAAAGGTCATAAATTTCCAAAATTAGTTTTGGATTGGAGACAAGTGTCAAAACTTAAAAATACTTATTCTGACTCTTTACCAGAGCATATCAATCCTAAAACTAAAAGAGTCCATACATCATTTTTACTTGCTGCTACTACTACCGGTAGGCTTGCATCGAGTGATCCTAATTTACAAAATATTCCTATCAAATCAGATGATGGCAAAGATATTAGAAAAGCTTTTATTGCTAAAAAGGATCATGTTTTAATTTCTGCAGATTATAATCAAATTGAAATGAGAATTTTAGCTGATTTAGCGGATGTTAAAGAATTAAAAAAAGCTTTTAAAAATAATGAAGATATTCATTCACTAACTGCAAGTCAAATATTCAATGTTGATATCAAAAAAGTAAATCAAGATCAAAGAAGAAAAGCAAAAGCAATAAATTTTGGAATCATTTATGGTATTTCACAATACGGATTAGCTAAACAAATTAATGTTTCTAATTATGATGCTGAAGAATTTTTGAATGCTTATTTCAGTAAATTCCCAGAGATTAAAGTTTATATGGATCAAACAATTAAATTTTGTAGAAAAAGTGGTTTTGTAAATAATATTTTTGGAAGAAAGTCTCATTTTATAAATATTAATGATAAAAATTATAACGTTAGAAATTTTCAAGAGCGTGCAGCAATAAATGCACCTATACAAGGATCTGCATCAGAAATTATGCGGATGGCAATGATTAGATTGAATAAAAAGTTAAATGAACAAAAAAATTATAACACAAAGATGTTACTGCAGATTCATGATGAACTGATTTTTGAAACTCCAAAAAATGAAGCAAAAAGAATCAGTAAATTAATAATTGAAGAAATGTCTAGTGTAGCTAATAGCGATCAGCACTCATTTTCTATACCATTGACAGTAGATTTGAATTTGGGTGACAACTGGGGCACATTACACTAATTTTAATTTATTGCCCAAATAAGAACAATTTAGTATTTTTATAATAAGTTATGCACAAACAAACAATTGCTTTAATAGATGACGACAGAAATATTTTAACAAGTCTTAGTATCGCCTTGGAGAAAGAAGGATTTAAAGTTCAAACTTATATTGATGGTGAAAGTGCATTAATTGGACTGACAAGAACGCCTCCAGACTTGGCCATAATAGATATTAAAATGCCTAAAATGGATGGAGAAGAGTTGCTCAAGAAATTAAGAAAAAAAACTTCATTACCAGTTATATTTTTGACCTCAAAAGATGATGAAATTGATGAATTACTAGGTTTAAAACTAGGAGCTGATGATTTTGTAAAAAAATCAGGAGGGTTTTCCATAAAAGTTTTGATAGAAAGAATAAGAGTTCAACTTAGAAAAAAAGATACAAAAGATATTATTGAAGAAAACAAAAGTATAATTTCTCACGGTAAATTAAAGTTAGATCCTTCTCAATTGGAATGTGAATGGGATGGCAAACAGCTCCCAGATAAATTAACTACAACTGAGTTTTTATTAGTAAAAGAATTGGCAAAAAGACCTGGAATCATTAAAGAGAGGGCTCAGTTAATGGACATAGCATATAGAGAAGATACCGATATAGAGGATCGTACTATCGATAGCCATGTTAAAAGAATTAGAAAAAAATTTAAAAAAGTTGATTCTAATTTTTCAGCTATAGAAACTAGATATGGAAGTGGATATAGGTGGAATGTTAGCTAATGTTCAGTAATATTCTTAAAAATTTATCAATATTAAAAAAGTTTTTATTTATAAATTTAATTTTTTTCACGATTATTGGTTTATTCACTTTTGTTTATATAAACAATGTTCAACCAAATTTAATTAAAAAAAAATCATCAAACCATATTGAGGTGATAAATAATACGATTGATAATTTAACTCGATTAAACGTAAAATTTGTTGAGGAAGATATCAGAAGTTTTTTATTTTCTACAAGGTTTCTTTTTCAAAATCTTGATAGAGTAATATTTTTTGACAATGAATTAAATTTAGTTGGAGACACTGACACTTTAGATCTTGACCCAAGATCATTTTCTACAAGGCTGGATACAGTAGAATTAGAGATTTTAAGTGAAAAAAAAACGAAGGAAATCACTGAAACAAAAAATATTGATATTGGCACAAATAATTCTGTTTCATTAAGTGATGTTTTGTTCAATTATGTAGGATCAAAAAATTTCGGAATTCCTTTTACTTTTACACAAGAAGAATTTAATAAATTCAAATTAACTACAATTAAAAATGTAATGCAAAATGGTCAAAATATTGGATATTTAGCCATAACAGAAAATGCAAATGATATTAAAGCTGCAATAGATGAGAGAAAGACCTTTATAATTAGAACTGCAATTGCAGTAGGAATAGTAATATTAATTTTTTCGTTTGTTTTAAATAGATATTTTTTAAAGCCAATAAAAAATTTAGTTCAATACACAAAAACAATTAAAAATAAGAGTCCTAGAACAACTAGTATAGATACATTAAAATTAAGAAATGATGAATTGGGATTATTATCGAATTCACTTGATGACATGACATTTGAATTACAAAAAAGGATTACACATGCGGAGAATTTTTCAACTGATCTTGTCCATGAAATAAGAAATCCTTTAGCCTCTCTTAAAAGTGCCTCTGAAATTTTACAGGATGCAAATGACATTGATCAAAGAGCAAAATTGTTAAATATTTTAAGCCATGATGTTCAAAGAATTGAAAGATTAATTACAGATTACTCTCAGATACTTAAAGATGAGGTAGCTTTAAGTAAAGAAAAGATAAAAAAACTGGATATTGAACCAATCATAAAGTCAGTTGTAGATGATTTTAATAATATTTATAAATTAAAAAGAGGTATTGAAATTTCTTATGAAAATGACAAAAAAGATAGATATTTCGTAAATGGTATAGAAAACAGAATTGAACAAATAATTGCAAATCTATTAGACAATGCGGTTTCTTTTAGTGAGGATAATAAAGATGTATTAGTAAAAGTTTCAAAGTTAAATGACAACAAAGTTGTGATTAACATTTTAGACGAAGGTGAGGGATTTAAAGAAAAAGATACAAATAAAATATTTAAAAGATTTTACAGTAATAGACCTAATAAATTTGGTCAACATTCTGGTTTAGGATTAAACATTGTTAAAAATTTAGTTGATTTACATAATGCCACTATCAAAGCATCTAATAGAGAAGGTCAAAAAGGTGCAAGTATGGAAATTATATTTCCCAAAATATAAAGAGCGCTATTGATTAATTAATACTTTATTGTTAGAAAACATCTCATGGAAGATTTCAAAGTTAAAGACATATCACAAGCTGATTTTGGTCGTAAAGAAATTTCAATTGCAGAAAGTGAAATGCCTGGATTGATGGCATTAAGAGAAGAATATTCTGGAAAAAACCCTCTCAAAGGAGCAAAGATAATTGGTTGTTTACATATGACAATTCAGACAGCAGTTTTGATAGAAACTTTAGTAGATTTAGGAGCTGAAGTGAGATGGTCTTCATGTAACATTTTTTCAACTCAAGATCATGCTGCAGCCGCAATTGCTAAAGCAGGAATACCTGTTTATGCATGGAAAGGCGAAACAGAGGAAGAATATATTTGGTGTATAAAGCAAACAATTATTGGTAAAAAAGATTGGAAGCCAAATATGCTTTTGGATGATGGTGGCGATCTAACAGCAATTATGCATAACGAATATAAAGATCTTTTAAAAGACATAAGAGGTGTTTCGGAAGAAACAACAACTGGAATTAAAGCACTAAATAAAATGGAAAAAGATAATTCATTATTGGTTCCTGCAATAAATGTGAATGATTCTGTTACTAAATCTAAGTTTGACAACCTATACGGATGTAGAGAGAGTTTAGTTGATGGAATAAGAAGAGCAACTGATGTTATGATGTCAGGTAAAATTGCTATAGTAGCAGGTTTTGGTGATGTTGGAAAAGGAAGTGCAGCATCTTTACGACAGAGTGGTGCAAGAGTTTTAGTTACTGAAGCAGATCCAATTTGTGCATTACAAGCTGCAATGGAGGGTTACGAGGTAGTTTTAATGGATGAGGCAATAAGTAAAGCTGACATAGTAGTAACTGCAACAGGCAACAAAGACATAGTTACCGCAGATCATATGAGAGATATGAAAGATAGAGCTATCTTATGTAATATTGGTCATTTTGATAATGAAATTCAGGTTGAGGCGTTAAAAAATTACAAATGGAATGAAGTTAAACCTCAAGTTCATGAAATAGAACTTCCTAGTAAAAAAAGAATTATTCTTTTAGCAGAGGGAAGGTTAGTAAATTTAGGATGTGCCACAGGGCATCCAAGTTTTGTTATGAGTGCGTCATTTACAAATCAAGTTATCGCTCAAATAGAGCTGTGGAATAATTACAAAAATTACAAAAATAAAGTTTATGTTCTTCCAAAACATCTTGATGAAAAGGTTGCAACTCTTCACTTAAAAAAAGTAGGTGCCAAACTTACTAAATTATCAAAAGAACAAGCGGACTACATAAGTGTAGGAGTGCAGGGTCCCTTTAAACCTGATGCCTATCGCTATTAGTAAAGATAAAATATATTTATCTTCAGAAAAACAAACAGAAGAACTGGCAATAAAATTTTTGGCTAAACTTGAAAGGGGAAATATACTTTTTTTTTATGGTGAAATGGGAGTAGGGAAAACTACTTTTATAAGGTACTTGATCAATGGATTTCAAAATAAAATTGGCACAAATATAACTGAAGTTACTAGTCCAACTTTTAATCTGATGAATGAATATCAAATTGATGAATTGAAAATAAAACATTTTGACTTATTTAGGCTTAATTCAGAAAAAGAATTAAAAAATTTGGATATATTTGAGCAAAATACACAAACAATCATATTGGTTGAATGGCCTCAATTAATCAAAAAAAAACCTGAAAATTTGATAGAGTTATTTTTTAATTATGAGGAAGATCATCAAAAAAGGTCTGTACAAGTTAAAGGTTTAGATTTTTAATTTAAATGAAAAATTTAAAAAAAATAAAGGGAGATGCATCTTTTCGTAAATTCTTTAGAAAAAAAAATAAAAATAATTATTCTATTATTGTTTATGCAAAAAAAGAAAAATTGAAAAATTTGATTACCTATGATGCAATTAATAAAATTCTTAATAAAAATAGAGTTTTAGCACCAAAAATGTATTATCAAAATTACAGAAAAAATTATATTGAAATTCAAGATTTTGGTAATAAGACAATTTTTAAAATATTAATTAAGACAAAAAAAAAGTTTTTTTATTTTAAAAAAGTAATAGGGATATTAAACAAAATACAATTAATTAAAGACAGAAAGATCAAAAACTTTAAAAAAAAAGTTTACAAAGTCCCCTCATATAATAAAGAAATAATTATCAAAGAAGCAAATTTATTCTGCGAGTGGTATGTAAAGTTGAAATTATCAAAAAAAGATAGATTTAAATTTACAAAAAAATATAAAATGATTATTAAAAAGTTAGTTTCACAAATTAAATTAAAGAATAATGTTTTTGTTCATAGAGACTTCCATATTTCGAATTTAATGTTAGTTAATGATCAGATAGGAGTGATTGATACTCAAGATGCTTTAATTGGAAATAAAGCCTATGATTTAGCATCTTTAATTGACGATGTAAGATTTAAAACTTCAAATGCATTTAAAAACAAAATTTATAACTATTATATTGGCAAACAAATAGATCTGAAAAAACACAAATTTAAAAATGATTTTGAAATATTATCAGTTTTAAGAAATTTAAAAATAATTGGAATATTTACTCGTCTTGCAGTCAGAGATAAAAAAAAAAAATATTTGAAAATGATACCATATGCTTGGAAATTAATTAATCTCAGAATTAAAAATGATGATATATTTCAAGATCTTAAAGATTTATTGAAAGAAAATTTTAAAAAAAAAATAAATGAAAATTAATACAGCACTTATCTTATGTGCAGGGCTTGGTAAACGGTTAAATCCGATTACTTTAAAAACTCCTAAACCACTTCTTAAACTAAAAAATCTAACAATGTTGGAAAGATGTATTAATATAAATGTAGAATTAGGGGTAAAAAAAATTTTTATTAACACATTTTATTTAGAGGATCAGATCAATAATTTTTTAAAAAAAAAAAATTTTCCAATTGATATGTATACCGTTAGAGACGGTAGGGAAATTTTAAATACAGGTGGTGCTATTTTAAATATGATGAGCAAGTCTCAAGAAAATGATTTTCTTATTTTCAATCCAGATACATTGTGGAATAAGAATTATATTGATGAAATTAAAAAAATGGAAAGTTTTTATACATTAAATAAATTGAGCAACATTCTTATGCTTGTAAGCAAAAAATTAAGTTTTGATAGCAAGCTTCTTGGAGATTTTGAAATGAAAGATAATCAAATAAAAAAAACTGATAACAAGAACTTTATTTATATAGGTTGCCAAATTTTAAACAAAAATCTATTTAGTGGGTATGAGGTGAGAAATTTTCCAATTTCCAAAATTTGGAATGCTTTATTAAAAAAGAATAAATTAAATGGATTTGAAAGTTCAAGTAAATTTTATCATTTAACAGATTTAGAAACTTTTAAAAAATTAGAAGACTTTTAGCTCTCTCTTTATCTAAATATTTGCATTCAATTATCTTAGATTGTTTGTCTAGTTTTATTAAAAGAGGGTTTCCTGTTGGTATTTCTAAACTAGAAATTTGATTATTATCTAATTTAAATAAGTATTTACATAAGGCACGTATAGAGTTTCCGTGTGCAGAAATCAAAATATTATTATTAATTAATTTTTCTTTAATTTCTTCGTTAAAATATTTTATCACTCTTTCATATGTATCTTTTAAGGACTCAGTATCTGGAATTTTTTCTTTAGGCATATCTTTGTAAGTTTTAATGTTTAGTGGATGGTGGGGACTCTCTTTACTTATAGGCTCTGGTTTAACGTCCCAAGATCTCCTAAACTCATGTACTTTACTTTCTCCAATCTTTTGAGCCATTTCAATTTTATTCAAGCCTGTCAAAGCTCCATAATGTCTTTCATTAAGTTGCCAGGCTTTTGTAAAATTTTTTTGATCAGATAAGATTTTTTGTATTATTTTAAGAGTATTATTCGCCCTTAATTGCAAAGAGGAATAATATTTATTTATCTTAATATTTTCACTTTTAATTAATAATCCAGCTTTTTCAGCTTCTAATTGTCCATTTTTAGTTAAGTCAACATCTACCCAACCAGTAAATTTTTTTTCAAGATTCCAAATACTTTGACCATGTCTGACTAATATTAAAAAACTCATGTTGTTATTTCTAAATTAAATTAATAAATAAAACTATTAAATAAATGATAAATTTTTTTTCAAAATATAAAATAATTTTTTACATTTTAAATTTATCATTAATCATTTTATATGTTTTTCCAGGTAGTTTATTAGGGTGTATTTTTTTAAGGGACTGCAAAATTCAACCCCAAATTACATCTGATTTTATAATATCCTCAAATCATTTTTATTCATTTGGAGTACTTACTATCGTGAGTATATTCACATATATTAGTTCAAAAAAACTTAATATAATTTTTTATTATCTAATATTTTTATCAGTCATTCTTGAAATATTACATTTAATTATACCAGAAAGAAGTTTTCAGTGGTCAGATTTATTTGGAAATTTAGTTGGAGTTATTATTGTGATTCTTATTAACATTACTAT
>Ga0315315_10005857_pt1 | contig 11348 bp, 7 predicted proteins | sample M140m3416metaG_FD_203699 | JGI IMG/M metagenome (GOLD analysis project Ga0315315, IMG submission 203699) | Ammonia-oxidizing marine archaeal communities from Monterey Bay, California, United States - M1 40m 3416 | ecosystem: Environmental > Aquatic > Marine > Intertidal zone | place: USA... | reverse complement strand
TGTTGGAATTGAATTATTTGGTACAAGCGCACTAGAAGCATCAATTATATATTTCCAATCTAAAATACCACTTGAACTATCTATCATATTAAATGAATTTTGAGAAGAAAAATAAAGTTTATCATTAGTTCCTACCGCGATTGCAGATAAATTAATATCATTTACATAAATAGGATTCCATATTTCATCAGCACTATTACTACTGACATCATATGCATATATATGTCCTTTTGTAGTATTTACATAAACACTCTCATTTCCTCTAATAGAAGGTGTCATATAATTTCCACTATTATCTGTATTATTTATAGTATTAGACCACAACAAACTTAAACTATCAAAATCAACATTTCCTGATAAATCAATCATATTAATTGTTGAAGAAGAAATTGTTGAATTATATGTAGTAAAACAAAGTTTAGTATTTGAAGCGTCCATCACCGGAGTTCCGCTTACAATAACATTAGAATTCGCACTATCAGGATAATTCCACCCAATACCACCAGATATTGTTCCATCATTTATTTTATAAATCAGCCCATTATCTGTTCCAACATATATATTTTTACCTATATCTATAATTGGAGATGTTGTACAATTACCTCCTTCTATTAATTGTAATCTCCATTTCAATCCAGCAGATACTACATTATCAACTAATGCATAAAAATATTTTGTTGATAAATTTGTTTTTGAAGAAAGATAAATAGTATTATCATCACCAATTATTGGTGTTCCTACAAATTGATAATCAGTTATTGTATAACGCCATCTAAATGTAAAGTCATGATTGAATGCATAAAGTGAACCATCACCAGAAACAATATATATCTCATTATCACCATTTATTACAGCAGCATTAGGATTAGACGAAACTATTGTTGAATAATTTTGTATACTTGTTGGTAAAATTGAAGGACCTCTATAAATACTTTTATTTGTATGCTGAGCGTTTAACATAAACATATTCACAATTGGCGTAGGTACAATCAATGGTTTTTCATTCCATAGAAAACGAATACTACCATGTTCACCAGATTGTCCGATAGACCCCCCCACACCACCACCACCAGATAAATATGAAATAAAATTAGCTGTTGAAAAACTACCCCCACCACCGCCTCCACCTTGTTTTCCGCCAGCACCACCACCATATCCAGCGCCTCCTCCTCCTCCAGCAAAAGTACCACCACTACCACCCCCACCTCCAATAAAAACATAATTTTGTCCATTATTATTGCTACTATCAATATATTTAAACCCATTAACACCGCCATTAATTCCACCTAATCCAGCATTTCCAGTTAAACTAGTATTACCACCTTGTCCGCCACCAAATCCATTTCCAGTATTACCTATTCTTCCACCAACACCTCCTGTTGTATTTATATTATTTCCAGCACCACCTCCTCCACCGGCAATAACATTTATAATTATATTACCATTTGGGTCCATATAAGAAACATTTGTACTTCCTCCTCCTCCCCCACTTGACAAACTTTGTAATGTTGTACCAGCACCACCATCACTTTGAATACTACCACCTAAAGTTATACCACCAGTTTTTAAAGGTGGTGGTTTTCCCCCTCCACCAACATTCACTTTCAAATTATAAGAAATATCTTCTTGTAAAAATGTATAATTAGAAAAAACATATGCCCCACCACCACCGGTGGAAGAATAAGCATTACCACCGCCTCCAGCACCTTTTGCTATAATATAAAGAGATGTAACACCTATATTTTTAGTAAATTCTTGAGTAGTTCCTGTATATGAATAATTATAACTATTGTCAAAGGCCATATATAAATGCTTATTCTTTTTTTATAAATTACCTACAAATTTTGTTAAATATATGAAATACAAAAATATATTATTAAAAATAAAATTGAAAAAAGAATTTATAAATAAAGTGTATTATAAGAACAAACAAGATGGATAATTCTACTAACTCCATGACGACGACCAAATCCAAGACGACTAAGCCAAAAATCAATGACAAAAATGATGAAAATATTGATTTGGCCCATAAATATCAAAAAAAAACTGATAAACAACATGTTCTTGATAATCCAGACACATATACTGGTTCTATGTCACTTACTGATTATGATTCCTTTGTTAGCAGCGAAAATACAATTGTAGCTAAACAAATTTCTATAGTTCCTGGACTATATAAACTTGTTGATGAAGCAATTGTGAATGCTCGCGATCACTCAGTTCGTATGAAAGAGTCAATTGATAATGGTAAAGAAAATGCGCTACCTGTTACCGAAATCGATATAACCATAGACGAAAAAGATGGTGTTATTACTATTTTCAATAATGGGAATGGAATTGATGTTGCTAAACATCCGGCTGAAAATATTTGGATTCCTGAACTCATTTTCGCTCATTTGCGTACATCAACAAATTATGATAAAGAAGCCAAAAAGGTCACTGGTGGAAAAAATGGTTTCGGAATAAAGTTAGGTTTTATATGGTCTACTTATGGACGTGTAGAAACAATTGACCATATTCGTAAATTAAAATACACACAAGAATTTGAAGATAATTTGAATGTAATTAAACCTCCTTCCGTAACAAAATGCTCAAAGAAACCATATACATTAATTTCATTTAAGCCTGATTATAAACGTATGGGATTAAATGGAATAACTAGTGATATGTTGAATTTATTAAAACGTCGTGTTTATGATTTGGCTGCTGTTACAGATAAAAGTGTAAAAGTCAAATACAATAGTGAGATTGTTCCAATCAAAAATTTCTTGCAATATGTTGATTTGTATGTAGGCGATAAAAGTACAACTAGCCGTGTTCATGAGGAAGGAAATGAACGATGGGAGTATGTTGTTTGTATGGCACCTAAAGAAGAATTTACCCAAGTTTCTTTTGTAAATGGTATTTTTACAGGAAAGGGGGGAAAGCATGTTGAATATATTTTAAATCAATTCGTTAGAAAAATGACTGCCTTTATCAAGCAAAAAAAGAAAATTGATGTAAAACCAAATACAATTAAAGAACAAATCTTTCTCTTTGTGCGTTGTGTTATTGAAAATCCGGCATTTGATAGCCAAACAAAAGACTATATGAATACACCAGTTGCTAGTTTTGGTTCTTCTTGTGAAATCAGTGATAAGTTTATTGAAAAGGCGGCAAAACTTGGTATTATGGATGCCGCATGTGCTTTAACTGAAGTAAAGACAACTAAAACAATTAAGAAACAAGATGGTGTAAAAAGCAAGTCTGTTCGTGGTATTCCAAAGTTGGTTGACGCAAATGATGCTGGTGGAGCAAATAGTGATAAGTGTACATTAATTTTATGTGAAGGAGATTCAGCCAAAGCGGGTATTATGAGCGGTTTATCAACAACTGACCGCAATACAATTGGCGTTTATCCTCTTCGTGGTAAGTTGTTTAATGTTCGAGGAGAAACAGCCAAACGTGTTTCTGAAGTAAAAGAAATCCACGAAATTAAACAAATCGTTGGATTAGAAGCCGGAAAAAAATATACATCAGAAGAAGCCAAAAAATCGCTTCGTTATGGTAAAATTGTATTTATGACGGATCAAGATTTAGATGGTAGTCATATCAAAGGATTATGTATTAATCTATTTGATTCTGAATGGACTACTTTGCTTGCCATTCCAGGATTTATTGGTTTTATGAATACACCAATTATCAAAGCACGTAAAGGTAATCATCAGTTATTGTTTTACAATGATGGTGAATATGATGAGTGGAAAAAAACTAATAATACAAAGGGGTGGACTATTAAATATTATAAGGGGTTGGGCACAAGCACTGGAAAAGAGTTCAAAGAATATTTTGAAAATAAAAAAATTGTAAAATTTATTAGCACTGGTGAAATTAGTCGTGATGCGATTGATAAAGTGTTTAATAAAAAAAGAGCCAGTGATCGAAAAGAATGGCTCGAAAATTATGATAGAGATTTATATTTGAATACAAATAAAGAAGAGGTTCCGTATGAAGATTTTATTGGACAGGAGATGATTCACTTCTCTAAGTATGATTGTGAACGTTCTATTCCAAATGGTATTGATGGATTGAAAACGAGTCAACGTAAAATTCTCTTCACTTGCTTATTGCGACGTTTAACGAGTGAAGTGAAAGTAGCTCAATTAGGTGGTTCTGTTTCAGAAAAAAGCCGATATCATCATGGAGAACAAAGTTTGTATGGAGCAATCATTAATATGGCTCAAGACTTTGTTGGTTCAAACAATATTAATTTGTTAGAGCCAAACGGACAATTTGGAACACGTTTACAAGGTGGTGATGATGCAGCATCTGAAAGATATATTTGCACTCAGTTGAATAAATTAACTCGATTGATTTTTCCAGAAGCAGATGACGCGGTATTAACTTATCTTGAAGATGATGGAACCCCAGTAGAGCCAATGTTTTATGTTCCTATTATTCCTATGCAATTGATTAATGGGGGGAAGGGTATTGGCACCGGATTTAGCACAGATATTTTAAATTACAATCCCTTAACAATTATTGACTATATATCAGAAAGGTTAAAGGGAACAAACAATTATGAAACATCAACTTTAATGCCATATTATTCTGGATTCAAAGGAACAATTGAACCATTATCTGAAAATAAATATTTGATTAAAGGCGCATATAATGTATTATCAGATAAACAAGTGCGTATTACTGAATTGCCTATTGGTACTTGGACCGATGATTATAAAAAATATATTGAAGAATTAATTGATGTTAAGTCTTCCACCAATGAAATCGATGATAAGAAAAAAGGAAAGGGCCAAAAAAAATCAAAAATTGTTAGTCAAGTAAAAGATTATATTGATATGAGCACAGATACAAATGTAGATATTACAATTACATTTGCCTCAGGTGTTATATCGGAATTACAAGCAGATGTAAATAGTGATACCCAATGTAATGGTCTTGAAAAGTTATTAAAACTATATACTACACGTAGCACAACAAATATGCATGTATTTGATGAAAAAGAAAAATTAATTAAATTCGCAAAAGTAGAAGACCTTATTGTGCGTTATATGGACGTGCGTATGAATTATTATGTAAAACGTAAAGCACATCAAGTCGTTGCGCTTGAAAAAGAATCATGCGTGTTATCTAATAAGGCCCGGTTTATTAGTGAATTATTGGAGGATACAATTGATCTTCGTAAAAAGAAAAGCGCGGAAGTATCTGCAATTTTAAAGGAACGAACCTATGATATAGTTGATGATGATGAAGATTATAAATATTTGGTAAGATTGCCTATGGATAGTGTGACCGAAGAAAACGTCGCTAAGATTATGACCGAACGTGACCGGAAAAATGGCGAACTTGAAACATTAAAGGGCATTACCGAAAAACAAATATGGTTGAATGAATTGGAGGTGTTACGTAAGGAATATATGAAAATGGTCACAGAAAAGGAAAAACAGGCTTCTGCTTCTGCTTCTTCTGCTTCTGCTTCTTCTGCTTCTGCTAATTCTGCTATTAAGAAGAAGAAAATGATTAAAAATAATAAGTAATATTTCAAACTATAAGTAAAAAAAACATATAAATTTCATTTTTTTATATATATATATTACAATTTACATTTCATTCATTATAAATAATTAGATTTTGTTCTAAAAACTTTTGTAAATTCTGGTGTGATATACCTTTTCCTTTTCCTTCTTCATCAACAACATAAATTTCATACAAATGAAATATAGTTGATTGAATAAAATCAAACCAAAGTTGGTCCATAAATGTTGGATAAAGTGAATAGTATGTTTTGTGTAAAATATATAATTTTTCTCCACCTGGGTTCAAATTGATACGTTCACTAGGATGTTGTGAATAATGCCCCCACACACCATTGTTTGAAATAAATTCTTGCTTAAATGAGTTCCAAATGATACAAATTTGTCTTTTACTAGGCATACGCATCATTGGCAATAATTCAATTAACAATTCATTCGATTTTGATAATTGAGCTGAAACTTCTTTTAATTTTTGTTCAGGTAAGTCTTCTTCGTTTACTTTAATAATTTTCTTCATTACTTCATTGTATAAATACTCATACGATTTTTGATTAAATTCATTAATATCATAATTTTTCTCCTTATTTTGAATAAAATCCATTAATCCAGAAAGTGTTAAATCGGGAGACATATTATCAGATTCTGGTGGAATGACATAATCGACAATAGTTCCAATTAATTCAAATAGTTTTTTTGCTTTTTTATATATATTTTCTTTATTATCATCTTGAATAATATCACAATTTTTTATCAATGATTTGAAATAATTAAATGGGTTATAATGATAAATATTTTCTCTATAATCGCCTAAGTCTCCACAGCATTTGAAGAAAATGTCTACTAATATCTCAGCAATATCGTTTTTAAATGTAAGTTGATTTGTGAATGAATCCATTTTTCTGGTTATCAGTTATACTTTTTAGTATTAATGATATAGCGATTCAATTTTAAATTTAAAAAAAATATATATTTTCATACAATTATGAAATAATTCTGAATACATTTACATATTATAATAACATCCCCCTGTTACTCCAACCAATTGTTCGGAGAATTGGTTTTTTTCATATAATAAATCATTTTCAGTTTCAGTTTCTTTATCATTATTAAAAGATTCACACATTTGTTTTTGATATATTTGTTGCTTGATCAATGGGGTTATACTAGCATGAATATTAGATAATTCAATCATAATTTCTTCTTGAATTTTTTTAATATAACTACACCAATTTACAATAGTTATATCACCTTGTGTTTTTTTTAAAGTAAGAAATTTTATATTATTATTGTATACTTCTAATAGTTTATTATGTTTTGTTTGATACTCTAGAAAAGTTGTATTATTTTCATTCAAACTTTTTTCAAAATCTTTAAACAATTGTTCTTCAATGGTGCTTGCCATGTTATTTGGTAATTGTAATTATATAAAAAAATTTATTTATCTTTTCAATTTTTTATATAATTTATTCAAAGTTGAACTAAGGTTAACATCTGCTTTTCTTCGTCGTTGTATGGACTAAATAAATCAAGTCCCGTTTGTTTCAAACTCGGCATAATTCGCTTTACATACAAGGTCGTTTCGGTTTCGGTCTTTAATTTTTTATCTTCTAGAAATTGGGGGTGAAAATTCAAACTGAATTCTTTAACGCGTTCGCGCCAGTTGACCATATGTATTTTTGAATACATTGGCGGAGTTTGTTCTAAACTCAGTGGAAACACGCCTTGCTCGTCGATTATTTTTGAAATCTCGATTGGATTGAACAATGGGCAATTTGGGTTGCGAGTAATGCGATATTTCATAAATAACCGATAAGTATTGGTTTTAATCTTGGACGGCGTGACGGCGTGAACGAGTTTCTCGTTAAAGATAATCAAATGGTTAGGTGGGACACTAATTTTTTCTTTTTTTGAATTGTAATAAGGTATATCGGCTTTGGTAATTTTCGCGAATCCAGAACCAGTAACTTCTTCGGTGTGGGTGCTTGGAACACAGGTAAAGTATTGTGTATTCGTTTCATCTAGATTGACCCAGCCGCCATAGATAATATCTCCTGGTTCGCCGTGCGTTTTATTTTTTTTCACATTTGAAATATCGCGGTGCCACGATTCAGGTGATACGGATGTGCCTGGTTCTCGTTTAGCAAAACGGTCTACAATGCCTTCTAAATATTGGCCTTTGAAGGTTTTTTCAAATAATGGATACATGTATTTGAAAACAGACAAGCGCAACTTTCGCACTTCTTCATGGTGAAAGCTGGATGGATTTCCGAAAGCACCAAATCCACCCATAACATACTTAGTGGTGTCTTTATCGGGACGAATAAACTCTTTTTGCCCGCTAAGGAATCTGGCGAAATCAAAGTTTTTTCTGATGAATTCTGGGTAAGGAATCACGGCGACGCCTCGGTATAATAATTCTTGCATATACTGGTTGTTGGTCGTGCCGGTCATTCTAAATTGGTTGGTTTGTTGGTGTTATTCGTTATATTTTTGAAAAAGTTTTCAATTTTTTTAGAAATGATATAACCCAAGAGTTATCTTATATCATTTAATCAAGCTACAATCAAATTTTAAAACCATATTTAGAACCATTTTTTAAGCTCAAGTTGTTTATCATTTGTAGTAGACATAACAGGCATAGCAATAGGAACAACCAGTGTGCTAGCATCTCTCTTATATTTCATATACCCATCTGCTTCACCAAATACTTGATTGATTGAATAATCTAAAACAATCTTATTCAAATCGTTAATTTGTTCAGATATATCACTAGGTAAATTTTTAGCATATTGTAAAAAAATAGCACGCATTATAATTTGCAATTCATCCATATTTTGTTCACCCACTACATATTGTTGGTTTGATTTATTGTATACACCAGCACGAATACCATTTTGAACAATTTGTATATTTTTTCCACTAAAAAAAGCCTTTGATAATTGCGTATCATACCAATTTCCAGTCATAGCATCTCTAAAAGAATGTTTAGTGCTATTAATTGGTATTTTATCAGCCATAGAAAAGAGTTGTTCTATATTTGGTCCTAATATATCTACTCTGCCATTACTATGTTCTTTACTCATAATCATATCCATATTCTTATATAAATCTAATAGAAAAATTAATTTTATAATACAAATTTACAATTTATAAAAACTAATATTATGTATTTATATTATATACTATGTTTCAAAAAACTGTAACTACTATTGCGATTATTATTTTAATAATATCATTGTGTTTTATTGGTATTGCATTATATCGTCAAAAATACAACTCTGATTATCCGCCAGTTATTCCTAATTGTCCTGATTACTGGGATATGTCTGGTAATATTTGCATAAATATAAAGAATTTAGGAAATGATAATGAAGGATGCCGTGGAGAAAAAGATTTTTCATCACCCCAATGGGCAGGACAATCTGGATTATGTGGTAAACATAAATGGGCAAAATCTTGTAATTTAACTTGGGATGGTATTTCAAATAATCCAGAATTATGTAACTAAAAATCTTAAGGATTAATTATATATAAAAAGATTAATATATTGTTTAATAATGCAATATATTGATTATAATAGTATTTTAGATAGAGAAACTACAAGTGAATCAATAAAAAAATTATTAATACAATTTGAAGAAAATAAAAAAAATTTAACATTCAAAAGAGGAATTTATATTTATGGTGCTCCTGGAAGTGGTAAAACACAATTTGTAATAAAATTATTAAATGAATTAAACTATGATATTATAAAATATGATGCTGGTGATATAAGAAATAAAGCGATTATTGATACAATCACAAAAAATAATATGTCGGATAAAAGTGTAATCAGTTTATTCAATAAAAAATCCAAACCAATTGCTATTATAATGGATGAAATAGATGGAATGAATAACGGAGATAAGGGAGGTATAAATTCTTTAATAAAAATGATTCGTCCAAAAAAAACTAAAAAACAAAAATTAGAAGAATTATCATTTATTCCAATTATATGTATAAGCAGTTATCATGTAGATAAAAAAATAAAAGAATTAATGAAAGTATGTAATGTATATGAAATAAATACACCAACAACTACACAGATACAAACTTTATTGGAAAAATCATTTCCAAAACTTGATATAAATATTCAAAAAAAAATGTCTATATTTTTAAAAGGAGATTTACGCAAACTAAATTCAATTAATAAAATATATCATCATAATAAAGATATTTTAAATAAGGAAATATTTCAAAATATATTCAAGCCTAAATCTTATAATGAAGACACTAAAGAAATTACACAAAAATTATTCAATAATAGATACTCTATTTCAGAACATAATACATTAATGAATGATACTGATAGAACAATTGTTGGTTTATTATGGCATGAAAATATAATAGATATTATGAATAAAACCCCAAATAAAGTAAGTATGCCTCTTTATAAAAGGTTATTAGATAATATATGTTTTTCTGACTACATTGATCGTATAACATTTCAAAAACAAATATGGCAATTTAATGAAATGAGTTCTTTAATAAAAACATTTCATTGTAATAAAATATTACATGATGAAATCAACAATAATAATAATAACAATAATGGATTTTTAACAAATATACCAGAAATACGTTTTACAAAAGTTCTTACAAAATATAGTACAGAGTATAATAATTTTTTATTTATACAAGAATTATGTCAAAAATTATCCTTGGATAAAAAAGATACATTTTCTTTTTTTTTAAAATTACGCAATGCGTATTCAGAAGAAGAAATATATAATATGTTTGAATTATATGACATTAATAAATTAGATATTAATAGAATTTACAGATACCTTGATAAATATATAAATAAAGATTATAAATCAACAAAAGATAATATGTCATACGATATAGAAGAAGAAAATCAAGAAAATCAAGAATATATATAATATATATAAATATTATTTTAAAAATTATTATTTAAAATCATATTAGTTAAAATATTAAAAAATGAATTTAACTATTACTGAAAAACCAGAGAAGAATAAACATCTAACTATGTGTTTGAATATGATAGTAAAGAATGAATCAAAAGTAATAATTAACACATTAAATAATCTTCTAAGACATATAGATTTTGATTATTGGGTTATTTCTGATACTGGTTCTAGTGATGGAACACAAGAAATTATAAATGACTATTTTTTAAAAAAAGGAATTCCAGGAGAACTAGTTTCGCATGAATGGAGAGATTTTGGATATAATCGTTCAAAGGCATTAGAAAGTGCATATAACAAAACCGATTATTTATTTATATTTGATGCCGATGATAAAATAAATGGTGATTTTAAATTACCATTTAAGTCATTACCAAAAAATAAATGGCTTGATCGTTACATGTTAAAGTTTGGAAAAGGTTTTGAATATGTGCGTCCATTATTAATAAATAATCATAAAAAATGGGAATTCAAAGGAGTATTACATGAATTTTTATCAAATAAAGAACCGATTAATGAAGAAAATGGAATTGTTGAAGGTGATTACTTTATTGATTCGGGTAGAACAGGAAATCGTAGTCAGAATCCAACAAAATATTATGATGACGCAATGATACTAGAAAAAGCATATCAAACTGAACTATCATTACCAGATAAAGGATTGTCAGGACGTTATGCGTTTTATTGTGCGCGTAGTTATAAAGATGCCGGAAATAAATACCATAATAAAGCAATTGATTGGTATAAAAAAGTATTGGATATTAACAACCACTGGAACCAAGAAAAATATTATTCGGCACAGGAAATTGGAATGATATATAGAGAGAAAAATGATATGGAAAAT
>Ga0315315_10005856_pt1 | contig 11352 bp, 1 predicted proteins | sample M140m3416metaG_FD_203699 | JGI IMG/M metagenome (GOLD analysis project Ga0315315, IMG submission 203699) | Ammonia-oxidizing marine archaeal communities from Monterey Bay, California, United States - M1 40m 3416 | ecosystem: Environmental > Aquatic > Marine > Intertidal zone | place: USA... | reverse complement strand
GTGGCAACGGAACATCCACATTGACATTTGTCTACGTCGTTCAAGATGGCGATGCCGCAGTTGAACTGGACGTTGATGCTTCTGAAAATGCTACCGTCGTGCTTTTAAGTACATCCGACGCCATACATTCTAAGAATTCTGGGAATTCATCGCTATTGACGCCTGCATATCTCGGACTACAACATATAAAGCGTCCAAATTCAGTAAATATTACAATCGATACCCAGTCTCCACGGGTTGTTGCCGTAGCACCTCAGACGGACACAACCCCGGACGGAGTGTACACAATTGGCGACACGGTTTTTCTTGAGGTATCTTTCTCGAAGCCTGTCGTTGTGGACGTAGGGTTGCAACTCGTCCTAGATACCGGACCTATTACTGGAGTCGCGAGGTATGATTCGGGCAGCGGTTCTGCAATTCTATTAATGCGGTACGATGTGATTGAGGGACAGGTCTCATCTGATTTAAATTACGTTGATACTGGGGCCCTGCTTGCGTGGAACGGATCAGAGGAAGGGTTTGTTCGCAGAGATGCTACAACTCCGACCACTCCTGCACTTTTGGTACTTCCTCCGTCAGGTTCGACTCTAGCAGATATCGCAGACATTGTCATTGATGGTGTTAGACCAATCATTCGGAGAATTTCTTTGGGATCCGAATTTATAGGACGGGTCTTCAGAGAAAGAGATCAACTCGGGATCGATGTCTTATTCACCGCTGATGTTGTGGTGTCCGGTAGTCCTCCCGTTCTTGATTTCTTCTTCAACGGCAAACAAAGATGGGCCTTTTATTTCTCAGGAAGTAGAACTAGTACGCTTCGGTTTGTCTACAAAGTCGTTGTAGGCGATTCAGGTACCTCGAGGGTCAATTTAACCTACAGACGAGTCTGCCTCAATATTGACTGTATGGACCGTGAAGGCGCTACACCTTACGGGGCCATCGAGCGACTAAGTGCCATTCCATCTCTTGCCGTAGACTTGACGCCTTTTCCTGTACTTCTCCCAATTGAGGAGTCTGTTGCTATTCTGGTCGATGCCACTAACCCCAGCCCAACAACTATCGTTCGGGTTACAACATCTCATTCCAGCGGAACCTACGGAGTCGGTGAAGAGATTTATTTTCTCGTTGAGTTTACTGATACGGTGTTGGTTCCAGGGACACCGCCAAGACTTTGCACAAACCTAGTATCCGACGATAGTTCCTTTACATACCGAGGTGGATCTGAAACCAATTTGCTTGCATTCGTTCATGTTGTGAGTACTCTTGACTCCTTAGAGACCAAGCTCAATTGGTCCGTGTGTCCTCCTACATCATCTATTATTCATTGTGCGACTAGTGAGGGTTGCAACATTGAAAATACAATCGGCCAATCCGTCGACTTGACTTTTGATTCAGGAAAATCTATTGAACCTGTAATAGGTATCGATATTTCGCCGCCCTCCATTGTTAACGTTTACTCGTCAAAGTCAGTGTCAAGTCATTGTATGTCTCACAATCCTCTCCGATCGAGCAAGCGTTTGTGCTCATACACGGCGGGGGAGACGATTGACATTGTCGTGGTGTTTGATCTTCCAGTTGTTGTCGGGGGATCTGGCCTATGCCTGCCTCTTGATGTTTTCGATAGTGCCGGTGTGGCTCGGTGTGCGCAATTGAACCCAAGTCGTTCGAGCTCGATGGACTTGGTATTCACTTACACTGTCCAGGTTGGCGACACATCACGGGGATCACCTCTAACTTATCTGTGCGAGCCGCGTCAAGGATGCAGTCTTTCGCTTGGATCGGGTGGTCTCGATTCTGTAATGCGTAGTGCAACTTATTTAACGATGGCTGCTATTGTCAGTTTACCGACGCCTTCACCGCATGGGGTTTCAAATGATTCCAACATTCCCATCATTATTGATGCCACTCGGGTGCCGCGAATTGACCAGGTGTTCAGTCTAACAAATGATGACATCTATACCCAAGGTGATATCATTGATATTATGGTAGTATTCACAGAACCAGTCGTTGTTACGGGTGTTCCTTCATTAACTTTGGACGTAGGAAGTAAAGCCGTGGGTGCTGCATCGTACACTCGAGGGAGCGGGAGCACTGATTTACTGTTCGAGTACACAATTGGGGCCAATCATACATCGTTTGATTTAGACTATGTCGATATCAACTCACTTGATCTAGGAGGGCTTAAGGGCCAATCTCAGCTTAAAGGGGGAATAAGGTTTGCCAGCACGCATCCGATCATTAAGGCCGACTTACTTCTGCCAGCACCATCGAGGGCGAGATCCCTCTCATACACATCAGACATTGTTGTTGACACCAGAGTTCCAAATGTCGTTTCGATCTCTAGTCCTGATAGTCCTGGGCGATATGTAACGGGTGACTTTATAACCATTCTTGTGGAATTTTCTGTTCCTATAGTGGTCAGTGGAAGACCGTTCCTTCAACTTGAAACTGGAGAGGTTGATAGAAAGGCTCACTTCGAGTCTCAGATTGGCAAGACGATGCTGAGGTTTCAGTACGTGGTAGAACTCGGCGATGTATCTCGCGACCTTGATTATTGGACTGACGAGTCACTCTTCCGGTCCTCCTCTTCAAGCTTCGATCTCAATGGAGGTACAATCAAAAGAGAAGCACAGGTTCCTGTGTTGCATGCGGATCTCCATTTGAATCCTGGGCAGGGTTATCTTGATGGGACCTTGACCATCCCACTGCAAGAAGGCATCGCCTCCTACGAAAGCTTAAGGATTGCTACTAGAGGACATGACTACAAGATACGGTTCAAGTCACCAAGTCTAATTACGGGGGTGGAGCTAGAAGCCACGGCAACGTTGGAGGTTGATTTCAGCAGTGAATACCAGTTAGTGGGAGACCAATATGATAGAAATATTGGCGATCGATTTGGATTCTCGGCTGCCATTGACGGGAATACAGTTGTTGTGGGGGCTCCAGGTACCCGTCGTCCCGTTCCAGAAGTTCAAGAGCTCACCATCTTGGCGGGAGCTTCCCTCGTCGAAAACGAGGTTCAAATCATTAGTACATCTGTAAACGCGACAGAAGCCATCAAGCGCGTCCAAAGCTTCAGTACAAGTGCCGCTCCTGGCAAAACAGTTAGCGGACGCTTCCTTGTTGCGTGCAATCGGGGTTCGAACTACCAGATTAGTTCGTCTGTCGCCTTGGATGCCAGTACTGGAGGAAAGCAGCTGGAAAGTATCTTGACCGAGTCTTTTCCTATGCTGGGAAACATCAATGTGTACCGAACAGCCAATCGGGTCTGTAACTGTTCTAATGCGTGGAACTGGACTGTAACTTTTCTCGATGCTCTAGTAAGTGATCCTGTACTCCGGGTCGAGGGAGAAGAATTGTCAGGTGATGGGGCTACAATTTCGCAGGTAGCAATGCTCCGTGATACCGACATGATTGGGGGGACTTTTTATCTTTTCAATCCATTAACGAACATTACAAGTCGTGAAATTCCATACGATGCCTCAACTGGTCTGGTAAAGCAAGCTATCGAGGCAGATCTTGGCATCACGGTTAAATATATACGTGTGACTAACACAGACGACCACGGCCGTGACTTGCCAGAGCTTGGAAGGCAGTGGAAGGTCACTTTTGCAAATTACTTGGATAACTTTGGTACATTGGACGCAAACGTTCCAAATCTCGAGGCAGATAGTGGAGGTATATTGGGAACCAATGCGGTAGTTTGGACGCATGTAGTGTTCGAGGGTCGTGCTCCTCTCGGTGGTAGCTTTGCTCTTCGCTTCCGCGGTAGCCAATTTAGTGATTATATAAAGCACAATTCCTCGGCAGATGCTGTCAAATTAGCTCTGGAATCGATTGAGTCGGTAAATGCTGTGTCCGTTTCCAGGACCAACATTGCATCCAAAAGTCAAGAGGCAATTTCAGGGAACTCATGGGTCGTTACCTTTCACTCTGTAAATCAACGTTCAGGGGTTGGTTGGACGACTGATACTGGTTGCAGAAGTAACAGAAAGAACCTTCCCGCGCTAGAGGTGAGCAGCCATCTTGTTGGATGGAATGTTAGCTACAAGGTAGAATACGAGCATGGCTCGGGACCAATGGACACTCAGGCTCAATGGATGTTGAAGAACAAAAGAGATATAGGGGCGGAGAACGGTGCGGTTTATGTAATAACCAAGGAAGGTGAGCAGTGGAAACACGAGAGCAGAATCTTTGCAGAAGACCACGCAGCCTTTGACAATTTTGGGCGTAGCGTTAGCCTCAATGGTTCGGTTTTGCTCGCTGGAGCTCCATCGAAAAGCTTCCGCGGCCTTCCAGAACAGCAGGCCCTTCGCTGTGCGGGTACTGCTGTCGAGGGATTCTTTTTCTTGGCATTTCGCGGGTTCGTATCGGAGCCAATTGTGTATAATGCGACAATCGGCCAGATCAAAACTGCCATCGAGGGGCCGTACGGAGAAACCGGGAGGGCCCATACACTGCCGAGAATAATGGTCGAACCTGTAGGATCCTGGGACGGTAGGAACTCCCCAGGTTTTTGCCAATCGGAACACATGGAAGGAAATGAAGCTTTAATCACTTTCCTCACTCCAGATGGGGGCGGTGTTAGTACGGTGCATGGCACAAGGTCGGACATTGAAATGTTGACAGCTGATTACTCTTCGCTTGATGGAGCGGTAGTAACAATCAGAGAAGTTAGGAAAGATACACGGTCTCCGATAGGAAAGGAGCAAGAGCAGCATTCGTCTACAAATCCTTCGGCTGGAGCAGCATATATATTTGAAAGAGAATTGCCCTGCGAATTCTGCACATACTCGTGGGCGCAAGTAGCGAAACTCACTCCTTTTGACGGCAACGATATGCCCTCGGATTCTGGTGAATTTGGATGGTCCGTGTCCCTCGGACTGGATAGAAGTGATTTTCATTCCACTGCAGTAGTGGGTTCGCCTGGGTTTGCAAATGACTCGGGCAAGGTGTATGTATTTCAAAAAGAAGGGGGCACCGACGCTAGGTGGAGATATCATAGTTTCTTAACCAGTCAAGTGTGGACGATGATTCCGTTGTCGGGAGATCGCTTTGGTGATTCGGTGGCACTAGATGATCACACTATATTTGTCAGTGCACCTGGGCACTCCGCTCGCCGAGGGAAAGTGTATGTTTTTCAAAAAGAAAATGGGAATGGCACTGCTTATTTACCTAGTCAGGCGATTGCTGGCCCCAGAGAAATGGAACCTGAATCGCGGTTCGGGCATTCGCTTTCGATTTCCGGAAATTCAGCCGTTATTTGCGCCCCGGGCATTTCTAAGGGCGAGTGCTACGTATATACTCGACCAGAGTCTGCTAAGCCATACAAATTCGACCAGAAGCTCGTGGCCTCTAACCTCATTGCAGGAGACCGATTTGGTTGGAGCGTCGCATTATCGAGATCCCGTATTGTTGTCGGGCAGCTAGAGGCCTATGACGGAGACTTGTTGCAACCTAGACCTGTCCAGGTGTTGGAGGTGTTTTGTAGGTTTTCTTGTTGCATGGATTCAGAAGATTCTACATTAAGCCTATTTTGGCGTCGCGATGTTTCCAAAGTGTCGCGTACGAAAGAGTTTTCAATAAACGCTACCTCGGGCACTATCAGAGAGATAATGGAGAGGGAATTGCAGATGGGACCTATTTCCGTCTCGAAGGTCTCAAAAAGTTCCCATACAACCTCGTATTACAGACAGCAGTGGTCCATTACTTTCGATGACTTTCTCACCCATGGCAAGAGAGCGAGGTCTATCCCTGTCGTGGGCTGTCTTGTGGGTGATGTTGACCGATTTGGATGTTCGGTTCAAGTCGAAAGAGGCGTTCCTCGGAGAGTTCGTGGTAAGGCTCACGCCTTCACTCTCAGTACCAATGGCAAATGGATAGAACAAGCCTTTTTGTTTCCAAATGCTCCACAGCGGCAGGACATGCTGGGCACGAGTATTGGTCTTGATCATAAGACCGCTATCTTAGGGGCTCCCAACAGGGAGGTGCTCAATGTGAACAGTGGAGCAGTGATGGTTGTCGATTTATCGTTCCTCGATATGTCTTTTCTATCCGCAAACTATACAGTTGTGGAAGGTGACAGCCTCAAAATTGGATTTTCACGGGTTGAGGACGATACAAAGCAATTCTTCAGAGTCCGAAGTATGGAAAGGAATACAAGGGCATCCTGGCAAAATTACGTTGACGAGTTGTATTCTTTCCGCTCAACAGAGCTATTTCCTCTGGCCAAGACCTCGATTGATCTTCTGACGCATAGCACAGCCTTTGGAGGAAATCTCAGCAACTGGTTCAATGGAATGTATGACTATCGAGGGATTAGTGATTTTCAAACCATTGATGAAGCTTTGGTCATAGAAAAAGGGAGTCGGGGAGGATCAATCTTGTTTCAGAGCACTAATGACGGTATCTACGAAGCACCAGACGAAAACGTAACCCTCATGTTTCACGTAGCAGGCGCCTTCTCTTCGCAGCTGGGAAACCTCACTACTACAATTAATATACAAGATGATGGCGATTCGGTGTGGGAAAGAGCCTCATATTATCAAAAACTGAAATCACGCCAGACAAGCAGGCTTGGTATGTCGATCGATATGGACACCGATTCGGGGCTACTCGTTGTAGGTACTGAGTCTGGAACAGAGGTTCAGGTCTTTAGACGTGAGAATGTCACATGGACGAGAGTGGCATCCCTGTCTCCACCACGAAAACTCAAACAACACAGTTACTTCGGTAAATCAGTCGCAATTGACACGCCGTATGGGCGGTCTAGCGTAACGGTTCTTGTCGGAGCACCAGGAGAGTGTGAGGCTTTTATCTTCGTTCTTGAATTGTCCAACGATTCTTGGCAACTCCAAGCGAGGCTGCGTCCATTCGGTCTGGAGGATAATGCGATGTTTCAAGATTGCTCTGGGTCTCCGCAGACCATCGCCCTCTCCGGAGATCTAGCTTTCTTTGGGAGCTCAGAGCTAGAGACGGTATGGTCCTTTCGGCGTACGTACAGCTCAGAGCGCTCCGAATTCTCATGGGCACCGTGGAAAATACTGAGAAGCAACGAGTACGATTTTGATTTATACAGGCGTGGAAGTAGTGCACGACACATGCATTTGCAATATTTTGGGTTTGCTCTTGCTGCCGACCGAAGAAGTCTGCTCGTTGGGGCTCCTTTTGCGGACTACGGAAACCGAGGACATGTGGAGGTGCGAAAAACGTACGATACTGATGGGATTGACAACAAAGGGCTTGGAAAGGGCAAGGTTTTTGTTTTTTCGTCAAAACCTCATATCCAAACTATTGCCCTTCGATCAGACGAGAAGCTTCGTTCGGGGTCTTTTTTTCTTGTCCTAAGAAGCCATCATGGCATGGATGGAAGATCTGCTCTGATTGAGTACAATAGTTCTGCCCGGGCTCTGAAGACTGCACTCGAGCAAGCCAGCAACATTGGCGAGGTAGAAGTGTCACACGCATCCAATATTGATATACACAGATCAGACAAATACCAATCTGTATGGAGAGTAACATTCATCACTGAGGTGGCTGACACCCTCTCTCCACTCGAAGCTATCTGGGATGAGATGCCCGAAGTTACTGCTTTGTCATCCTTCGAGCCAACAATAACTGTCTCGATTAGTAACCTGCTCCAAGAGTTGCTTCTGGAGACCGACATCCAACCCGAAGGTGGAATCAGCGGAGATGGTTTTGGAATGAGCCTTGCAATTGATAAAAATCAGGCAATAATTGGAGCTATGCACAGCTCCTCAGGTAGCCGGACCATATTCGATTTCGAGATGGAATCACGTGCTGGTTGGTTCTCTACTGGGGACGCCTTTCGTTCCCAACAAATACTCGGTGACGAGAAGACAGGCAAGTCAACTGATCAGAGGCATTACATTAGCACCTCGGACGCCGGCACAAATATCACTGGCACGTTAACAAGCGATCCGTTCCTTATTCTCGGTAATGAAATCTCCTTTCTCACTGGAGGTGGGTGCAAAGAGCTTTTTGAGTACTTAGAGCTTCTTGTTGACGGTTTTCCTTCAATGCGTGCAACCGGTAAGTGCAGCAAGGGTATGAAGCGAGTCTATTGGAATGTTGGAGAGTTCAAAGGCAGAGCAGCTCAAATTCGAATCGTAGACAACTCCATAGGAAAGTGGGGACACATAGACATTAGCAATATTGAATTCGACTGGAACATCGCAGCCGAGAGAGGAGGAAATGAGAGCGCAATGGCGGGGGCTGCCTATTTGTTTTATAAACACGATAACTCTGGGGTGTGGTCTGAAGAAGAACGTATAGTAGCAAGCGACAAGAGGGGTGGAAGCCTTTTTGGATTTAGTGTCGATGTGGATGACGTCACCGGGCTAGCAATCGTAGGGAGCCCTCACGCGTCTATCCACGGTTTTTACGGAGAGAGACTCGGTGTCTTCACGAATTCCAAAGGACACACGGGCGCAGTCACTTTTCCAGTCTCTGAGGACTACGAAGATTTTGTCAAGAGCGGTGGGACCTACTCTGCTACAGGAGGGAATGTAAGATTGGTGGATCACCTCTTTTTTGCACAAGGCAAGCAAGATGACGACGACCGAATATCACCGACCGGACTTGCGAAGCAAGGTGGTGCCATATATATATTTAAGCGGAGACATGATGCTACGGGCCATGCATCCTGGCAAAATGTGGAGGATGCAAAGATATTTCCTACAGACGTCGGTCCCAGGGATAAGTTCGGCTACTGTTTATCTCTTGATGGCTCGGCAGTAGCGGTAGGAGCCGTGGGAGGCGATCTCCACGCAAATAACGACGGAGCTGCTTATATTCTTGACATATCTGCTATATCAATCAAGTTCTCAAAGACGGAATACTATGTGCAAGAGGGATGTAGAGAGGTGAAAATCTTCCTGGAGAGGGATGCGAACGCATTGTCAATGCCAGCAGCAATAGGTTTCTCAACCTCAGATCTCACAGCAGAGGGAAGCGACAGTCCCAGATTTCAAGAATGTTTGAAATTGGATCTCCGAGATCGAAGAAGCTGCGGAGACTACGAAAGAAGGAGTGGGACAGTATCATTCAAAGAGAACATCGCTCAGGTGTACTTTACCGTGCAGATAATGGACGACGCTACTGCTGAGGATCACATGGAATATGTGCAATTGCAACTGCACCTGCCTGGCGGAGGACCAATCCATGGAGAAAAGTTTCGGGCACAGATACGCATTGACGACGATGACAGCAATAGTAATTGATTTCTGCTACCATTAGGTTCTGTAATTGATATTTGCAAGCATCCGACGCCACCTCCTATTGTCTCTCCTGATCTCCCCCTTTAATTGTGAACGAAATAGATCTATCGTAGCTCTATCTGTTGCGTACCGAGCGAAGCATTTCAGGTCAACCTCAAACCTTCCACTATTCCCACTGATATGAACATCTACCAAAGCTTCCATACATTTGTCATTATTTGCATTTCGGGCAATTGTGCACACCTTGCTGTCATCATCATTTCTCTTCACACAGTAGCTGAGATCAAGATTCTTCAAACAAGAAATATAATCACAATAGGTGCAGACACGGGACACCACCTCATCTACTCGATTGAAATCAGACTGGTTGTCATCAGTGAGCTCGACCTCAAACGTTTGAAGACCCCCGACCACTCTGATCGCCGGCGAACGCCCATTTATAGACCTGTAAGTCCAAGCAATACCCCATCTTGTCGTCTTGCCCTGTAGAAATGTTGCTGTCCAGACTGCTCCGCGACCCAACTTTTGGCATAGTTTCTTTTCTAATTCTACGAGAGAAGACTTCTTGGATACCATACACGCAAACCATGTTATTGTACCAGATAGATTCATGCTATCAGAAATCATATCGTGGACAAAGCCTATTTCACCACCTGGGTAAATACCCTCGTGACATGTCATGTCTGTGCGAGCTCGACCGTCTCCTCTACGAGCCGAGGCCGCCTCAGATACTGTTGCATAAAACGGTGGGTTGCATATTATGAAGTCGCACGAAGCGTCAGATCCGGCAGGCAGACTGGTTCGAAAGGCATAGAAACTCAATAGGGCGGGGCCAGGCCAACTTGTCTTCCCCGACTGATTCCCGTGACTGCCATCAATGCGAGAGCTCGATTCGACTTGTCGCCGAGTCTTAGGAACCAACGCCACCCGAATCCTCCCCTCGAGACCATTCGCTTCTACATTTTGGATGGCCGCTTCGGTAGACACCGCATCAATATCAGTGGTAAATATATCCCAATCTCTTTTTCTCCCTTCTTTCTTTCTATCGGGGAAAAATCGATCTGTAGTCAGAAGGAGCGGGTATATACAGCTAGCGCCACAGCCAATATCAATGCCTCGATGGCGGTATCCGCAACAGCCTGGGGTTTTGAAGTATGTGGCGTCATTGCTTAGGCGGAGAAGCTTCTCCAGCCAAATGACGAAGTTTAGTCGGTTCGGTACTGGTGGACAGAGATGGCCTTCTGGCATTGACGGCAAGCTAAGGCGGAAATTCTCCTTCAGGATAGCCCTCGTCAGGGCAACGTTGAAGCCAAAATTCACATGTGACGACAATGATGAATTCTGCCGCTGATTCAGAGCCGCAAATTCTGTTTCAAAGTCGGGGAATTTGGAAGAGAAGAGTTTGAAATCAACAACGAGGTCGGACGTGCAATCAACCCTGGAGTGTGTAAGGCTACTGACATCTGAGGGAAGGTTTTGTTTGGAACGTGCTCTTTTTCTTTCGCGACCAGACGGACCAGACTTTGGCGAGAGCGCTCTGCCGTTAGCATGCTCCATACCTCTTCATCAGACCATGCGAAGTCTAACTCTAATGATGAATGGCTGTGTGACTAGGAATTCCTAAGTGCCAGTGGTCACTCCAGAGCTCTTGAGACTAAGGAAGCGACCAAGGAGCCGACGACGTAGCCATACATAGAGTACTACGCTCGTCGTACAACTTCGTATTATTTCATGCGGCCAGAAGCGTTAGCTTTCAGTCAGCATTAACTAGCCGCGTTGTCTTTTAATATTGTCATGACGTCACTCGCTCAAACTCCTAGTGGTCATCCATACCTACGGTGCGTATCATACTAGCTACTAATAGTAGTATGCATAGTAGGGATTTAACAGTTTCAATTCCCATATCCACCCTTGTATTCATTATTATTTTTTATTTTTATTATTATTTATTTAAATTAATTTACTCTAAAAAGTACTACTGTAGTAATTAAATAATAATTCTTGACCAGGCCGTCCCTTACGGCCTGAGTATACTCTATGGATAGTAATTAATACTATGCATACTCTAGCTAGTACTAGAGTATTACTGTATTATTTTTTTTATTGTAAATAA
>Ga0315315_10005855_pt1 | contig 11353 bp, 9 predicted proteins | sample M140m3416metaG_FD_203699 | JGI IMG/M metagenome (GOLD analysis project Ga0315315, IMG submission 203699) | Ammonia-oxidizing marine archaeal communities from Monterey Bay, California, United States - M1 40m 3416 | ecosystem: Environmental > Aquatic > Marine > Intertidal zone | place: USA... | reverse complement strand
GAACTCTTGAGTTCGCTTAAGATACTTAATAAAATACATCCTGACCCAGTTCCAACATCAAGAATAAATATTTTTTTTGATTTAAAAATTTCAACTATTTTTTCAACCATTAGTTCTGTTTCTGGCCTTGGAATTAATGTATCTTTATTTACGATAAATTTTTTACTCCAAAACTCCTTTTCTCTCAAAATATAAGCAATTGGTTCTTTAAAAGATCTTCTATTAACGAGACTTTCAAAGTTTATTTTTTGTGTTTTTGTAATTTTTTTATCTAAATTAATTAGTAACTCTTCTCGAGTTTTGTTCAAAACTTTAGAAAGTAATATCTCTGAATCTAACTTATTTGATTTAACAAGTTTATTTTTTAATTTTTTTGATCCTTTATTAATTAATTCTAAAATTTCCATTAGTTCAAATTTTTTAGTTTAATATCCTGTTCTTTTAATCTCAATTCTTGATTAATTTCTTCGTGAATTTCTCCACTTAAAAACTCATCAAGTTTATGTAAAGTCAAATTAATTCTATGATCAGTTATTCTTCCTTGAGGAAAGTTGTAAGTCCGAATTCTTTCAGATCTATCTCCAGTTCCAATCTGACTTCTTCTATTACTCGATCTTTCTTGATCTTTTTTTCTCTTTTCTGCTTCGTAAACTCTAGATCTCAAAATTTTTAAAGCTTTAGCTTTATTTTTGTGTTGAGACTTTTCATCCTGTTGGCTTACCACGACTCCAGTAGGAATATGAGTAATACGTACTGCACTATCAGTAGTATTGACTGATTGTCCACCCGGTCCACCTGCTCTGAAAACATCTATTCTTAAATCAGTATCTTTAATTTGAATATCTACCTCTTCAGCCTCTGGCAACACTGCAATTGTAGCGGCAGAAGTATGAACCCGTCCTTGTGTTTCAGTTTTTGGAATTCTTTGCACACGATGAACTCCTGATTCATATTTTAAATAAGAATAAATATCATTTCCGCTTACAGAAAATATTACTTCTTTAAACCCTCCTGCCTCGCTTTTAGAGATGCTGATAATTTCTAATTTCCATCTTTTTTTTGAACAAACTTTTTCGTACATTTTAAAAAGATCTGAACAAAACAAAGAGGCCTCTAATCCACCGGTACCTGCTCTTATTTCAACAATTGCATTTTTATCATCGTCCTCATCTTTTGGAAGTAAAAATAGCTTTAATTTATTTTCATAATCTTGTTTCTTTACTTTTATTTCTTCCATATCTTTTTCTGCCATCTTAATCATTTCGGCATCACTATTTTTATCTTTAATTAATTGTTCCAAATCTTGAGTTTCTTTATCAAATTTTAAAAACTCTCGAGCGAATAATATAATACTTCCTAAACTTGAATATTCCTTGGACTTTGAGGCAAAGAGTTTCGCTTCTACCTTGCCTGAGGACAGCTCTTTTTCTAAATCATCATGCCTAGCAACAATGTCTTGAACCTTTTCTATTGGTATCATTTATTAATTGTTTTTATGTTTTACTTTATCTTCCACAAGTTTGACAACTTTATCTATGATTTCAGAGCTAGCTACTTTGCCGTGAGGTATGCCTGACAAATATAAAAGATTATTATCTTGCCCTCCACCTGTCAAACCTATTTCTGTTTGTGCTGCTTCACCCGGACCGTTTACAACACATCCTATAATAGACAAAGTTACAGGTTTTTTTACATGAGATAATTTTTTTTCAAGTTCTTTAACAGTTTCAATAACTGGGAAAGCTTGACGTGCACAAGAGGGGCAGGAAATAATATTTACACCCCTAGCTCGGATGCCTAGAGACTTTAAAATTTCGTATCCAGATTTAATTTCATCTACTGGGTCTGAAGAAAGTGATACTCTTATAGTGTCTCCTATACCATCCATTAAAAGTTGACCAATTCCAATAGATGATCTTATGCTTCCATTTAAAAGTCCTCCCGCCTCAGTAATTCCTAAGTGAAGAGGGTAATCGCAAGCTTTAGACAGTTCTCTGTAAGCTTTTACTGTCAAAAAAACATCAGAAGATTTGACGCTTATTTTAAAATTAAAAAAATCATTATCCTCTAATAATTTTACATTGTACATTGCGCTCTCTACAAGTGCTTCTGGACAGGGTTCTTTATATTTTTCAAGCAAGGTTTTATCTAAAGATCCCGCATTCACTCCAATTCTAATAGAACAATCATTGTCCTTCGCGGCCTTAACTACTTCTAAAATTCTTTCCTTTGATCCAATATTTCCAGGGTTAATTCTTAAACAGCTTGCTCCCATTTTAGCTGCCTCTACAGCTCTTTTATAGTGAAAATGAATATCAGCTACTATCGGAACTTTAACTTCTTTCACAATCTTTTTAAGTGCTCTAGTAGATTCTTCATCTGGACATGATACTCTTACAATATCTGCTCCAGCTTCCTCCAGTAAATTGATTTGTTTAATTGTTTCTTTAACATTAGTCGTTAGAGTATTTGTCATTGATTGAACAGTTATTTGAGAGTCTCCTCCCACCAAAATATTACCTACTTTAATTACTTTGGTTTTTTTTCTTTTAATTAATCTATGTGGTCGTATTTCCATCTTTAATCCAAATCAAAAATAGTATGCAACTTTTTTGTGGCTTTTACTGTATCATCCTCGTTGATAATTACCGACAATTTAATTTCTGAAGTAGAAATGGCTAATATGTTGATTTTCTCATCCGCCAAACTTCTAAACATTTTATAAGTGATGCCCGGAGTAGAAACCATTCCTGCCCCGACAATTGAAATTTTTGAGACTTTGTCGTTGTGACTCATGTTTTGATATTTAATATCTTTATTACCTTTTAATATTTCTATAGTCTTTAATAGATCATCTCTTTTAATTGTAAAAGTTAAATCAGTAGTTTTATGATCAGACGAAATATTTTGAATAACCATATCAACATTTATTTGATTTTTGCTTAACGGTTCAAAGATATTAGCTGCAACACCTGGCTTATCTTCAACACCTATTAAAGTAATTTTTGCATCATCCTTAGAATAAGCTACGCCAGTTACACTTTTTGAATAGTCTATACTTTCTCGATCAAAAATTTTAGTTCCTTGTCTGTTTGTAAAAGTAGATTTAACTTCTAAAGGAATATTATACATCATAGCAGTTTGAACAGCTGATGACTGCATAACTTTTGCTCCCAATGATGATAATTCGAGCATTTCTTCATATGAAATTTTATCGATTTTTTTTGCAACGGGTATTTTATTTGGATCAGTAGAATAGACTCCATCTACATCCGTATATATTTCACAAGTATCTGCATCAAATATTTTCGCAACAGCTACAGCTGTAGCATCTGAGCCTCCTCTGCCGATAGTAGTTACATCTCCTTCTTTTGATATTCCTTGAAACCCAGGAATAATTGCGATTCCTTTTTCTAAAAGAAATTTATTTATATTTTCAATATTCATATTAATAATTCTTGCATTTAAATTCTTTCCATCTGTAAGAATTGGTATCTGCCAGTTAAGCCAAGATTTTGATTTAACTCCAATTTCTGTTAAAGCTCCGGCCAATAAAGCGCTTGTCACTTGCTCGCCAGAACTTAAAAGAACGTCCAATTCTCTTTTATTGAAATTTTTAGAGATATTTTTAGATTGATCTAATAATTCATTGGTTTTTCCTGACATAGCAGAGACTACAGCAATGATTTGATGTCCTAAGTCATGCTCTTTTTTAATAATTTTTGCCACATGCAAGATTCTCTCAATAGTTCCTACTGAAGTCCCGCCGAATTTTAATACTTTTTTTGCCATTGCTAGAATTTAATATTATATAAATAGATTAAATTAATTTAATTAAAACATTAAAAGCTATGACTACAATAAATAAAGACGAAATTCAAAAGTTTTCAAAACTAGCTAACGAATGGTGGGATATAAATGGTAAATTTAAACCTTTGCATATGTTTAATCCTATAAGAATTGAATATATCTTAGAAAAGATAACTAATCATTTTAAATTAGACAAAGAAAAAAAAAATTTACTAAAGGGTTTGGAAATTCTTGATATAGGATGTGGTGGAGGATTAATTAGTGAACCAATGGCTCGTCTTGGCGGAAGGGTTACAGGAATTGATGCTGCAGAAAAAAATATAAAAGTTGCTTCTCTACATTGTAAAGAAAGCAACCTAAATATAAATTATTTAAATAAATCGCCAGAGCAACTAAGTGAAAAAGAAAAATTTGATATTATATTAAATCTTGAAATTGTTGAACATGTAGACAATTTAGATTTATATTTACAATCATGTTATGATTTGCTTAAAAAAAATGGAATAATGTTTACCGCAACAATTAACAGAACTTTTGTTTCTTATATTAAAGCAATTGTTGGAGCAGAATACATATTGAGATGGCTACCGATCGGCACCCATGATTGGAATAAATTCATAAAACCAGAAGAATTAGAAAAATTACTTTCTGAAAAAAAATTTAAAAATAATGATGTGAAAGGACTGAGTTTTAATCCAATTCTTAACAAGTGGAAGAGGTCTGATAACCTCTCAGTAAATTATATTATATATAGTTTTAAAAATTAGTTATCTTTACTAACCCAGGGTATAGTTAACAAATCAATTCCTTCTTCTGCTAATTCCTCCCTCTCTTCAGGCGTGGCTGAGCCATAAATACTTTTTTTGGTTTGTTTGTCGTAATAAATTTCTCTAACTTTTTTACTAAAATTATCGCCAACAAATTCAAAATTTTTTTCTATATAGTCTCTTATTTTCAATAAATCGTTTTTCTGGCTTAAAAATCTTTCACTTTTAAAAGTAGCAGCATCTTCTTTTGATTTCCCTCCAGAAATCATTGGGGCCATAATAGACTTATTTATATTTTTTGATGAACAGTAAATACATTCTAGTAATTTTTTCTTATTTAATTTGTCAAATTCCTCCGAATTTGAAAACCAGCTTTCAAATTCATGATTGTTTGAACATTTAAGATTATATTTAATCATTTAATTGTTTGTTTAATTTCTATAATCTGCATTTATATCTATGTAATCATGTGTAAAATCACAAGTATAACACTCAAAAGCATCGTTGCCTAATTTTAAATTTACTTCTATTTCTATTGAGTCCCACTTCATATATTCTTTTAATTTTTCCTCATTATAGTTATCAGAAACTTTTCCATTTTCAGCAACGATAAATTCCCCTAATTTAATCTTTAATTTTTTTAGATCAATAATTTCTCCAGATTTTCCTATTCCCATAATTATTCTACCCCAGTTAGGGTCCTCACCTGCAACTGCAGTTTTAATTAAAGGAGAGTTGGCTATTGAAAAACCAATATTTTTTGCACTTCCTAATGACTTAGCATTAATAATTTTAATTTTTAAAAATTTCTTAGCTCCCTCTCCGTCAACAACAATTTGTTGAGCTAAGTTCAAACACAATTTTTTTAACGCCAATTCAAATTTTTGAATTATTTTATCATTTAAAGAAAGGTTCTGGCCAATTTTAATAACTTTTGTGGAAAATATTGACACCATATCATTAGTAGATTGATCGCTGTCAACTGTTATGGCATTAAATGTATTAGCTACTGCTTTTTTTAAAAGGGATTTTAATAAATTTGAACCTATATCTGCATTAGTAAAAATAAATGACAACATGGTTGCTAAATTTGGAGCAATCATTCCTGAACCTTTTGCTATACCGCAGATTTTGATCAGTTCATCGCCGAATATAATTTCCTCGTAAGCTACTTTTGGTTTTGTATCAGTAGTCATTATTCCAGAAGCAATCTTTAGCCAAAATAATTTATTATGTTGACTTTTGAGCTTCTCTACTAAGTCAGGCAAGACAGTCTTAATTTGATCTACTGGAAATTGTTCGCCTATAACCCCTGTAGATGCAAAAATTAAATCTTTAATTCTTACAGTTTCAGTTGTTCCTTTTTCAGATTTAGACTCTTTTAAGGTCAATATTCTTGATAAATTTTTTGCTATAATGTCCAAACTTTCTTTACCTTGCTTACCTGTAAAAGTATTTGCATTTTTAGTATTGACCATTAAACCTTTAATTAATTTTTTATGAGAACTATTGTTCCAAGTAATTGACTCTGAAACTATACTGCTTGATGTTGTTACGGAAGCATAGTTGGCTCCTTTACTAAAATAAAATAATGCTAAATCATCTCTTCCATTGCCATACAGGTCAGCGGAAATGGATGACATTTCCAAGCCCTCTATTTGTTTGAGATTTTGAAACTCCCCCATTTTAGACATTTTACTTTTCTCGTTGAGGAAGTTTTTTAAGTTTATTGTCATAATTACTGTTTAATTTAGAATATAAATACATATATAGAAGTATAATGAATGTATTTTCAAGAACTTTTAGTAAATTATTTAAAAGCTCTAATCAACAAGAATTAGACAGAATAAAGAATTTTATTTCAGCTATAAATAGCAAAGAGAGTTCAATAAAATCAATATCTGATGGAGAATTTAAAGAAAAAACACTAAACCTAAAACGATCAGTTCAAGAAGGAAATTCAATAGATAATATAATTCCAGAAAGCTTTGCACTTGTAAGAGAGGCAGCAAGGCGAACATTAGGTGAAAGGCATTACGATGTCCAGTTAGCAGGAGGAATAATTTTACACAAAGGTAATATCGCAGAAATGAAAACAGGAGAAGGTAAAACCTTAGTATCTACATTGCCTGCTTACCTTAACTCATTAAATGGAAAGGGGGTGCATATAGTTACTGTAAATGATTATTTAGCAAAAAGAGACTCTGAATGGATGGGAAAAGTTTTTAATTTTTTAGGCACCTCAACAGGATGTATAACTAACGATTTAATAGATGAACAAAGAAAAAAAAATTACGGTTGCGATATAACCTACGCAACAAATAATGAACTAGGGTTTGATTATTTAAGAGATAACATGAAATATGAACTTTCTGATATGGTTCAAAGGGATCACAATTTTTGTATAGTAGATGAAGTAGACAGTATATTAATTGATGAGTCTAGAACTCCATTAGTAATTTCAGGTAAAGTGGAGGATAAAACTAATCTTTATCCAATTGCAAACGACTTTACGAAACATTTGCAAAAAAATGATTTTGAGCTTGATGAAAAAAATAAAAATGCAATTTTAACAGATAAAGGAATTGATAAAATTGAAAAATTATCAACACAAAAAGGAATACTAAAAAATAATAATTTTTATGATCCTGAGAATCTAAGTCTAGTGCATCATATAAATCAAGCTCTAAAAGCTAATTTGCTTTTCAACAAAGATACTGACTACATCGTTAAAGATGGAAAAGTTCAAATTATAGATGAATTTACAGGTAGAGTTTTAGATGGAAGAAGATTTTCTGACGGGTTGCATCAAGCATTAGAGGCAAAAGAAAATGTTAAAATTGAAGAAGAAAATCAAACGTTAGCATCTATAACCTATCAAAATTATTTTAGACTTTACAAAAAGTTATCTGGAATGACTGGAACTGCCCTGACTGAAGCTGAAGAATTTTTTGATATTTATAAACTTAATGTAGTTTCTATTCCAACAAATAAAGAAATGAAACGAAAAGATCTCAATGACCAAATATTTAGAACAGAAATTGAAAAATATAATGCTATAACAAATAAAATAATAGAATGTAATAACAAAGGTCAACCAGTTTTAGTTGGAACTACTAGTATAGAAAAATCTGAAAAAATTTCTGATTTTTTGAATAAAAAAAAGATTAAACATAATGTGCTTAATGCTAAGCACCATGAGAAAGAAGCAAAGATTATTGCAGAAGCTGGAAAGGTAAAAGCTGTAACTATTGCAACTAACATGGCTGGAAGAGGAACAGATATTAAGTTAGGAGGAAATAAAAATTACAATGAAGAAGGAAAAACGGTTGATGTAGAACAAATTAAAATAGACGAGTCAAAAGTGAAAGAACTTGGAGGTTTATTTATAATTGGAACTGAAAGGCATGAAAGCAGAAGAATTGATAATCAACTTAGAGGTAGAGCTGGAAGACAGGGAGATGCTGGAAGCTCTATATTCTTTATTAGTCTGCAAGACGAATTAATGAGGATTTTTGGAGGCGATTCGATCGATGGAATGCTAAAAAAACTAGGGCTTAAGCAAAATGAATCCATTGATCACCCTTGGATTAACAAAGCAATGGAAAGAGCCCAAAAAAAAGTTGAGTCCAGAAATTTTGATATTAGGAAAACTCTAATCAAATTTGATGATGTAATGAATGATCAAAGGAAAGTTATTTTTTCCCAAAGACTGAAAATTTTAAAAGATAAAAACGTAGAGACAATATTAAATGATTTTTTTAATGAAGTTATGCAAAATCTTATAACAGTAAAAAATAATTATCAAAAATCTAACGATGAAAAAAGTTATCTAGCTTCTATAAAAAATACTACAGGCAATGTTATAAGTGACAAAAATTTAATATCTATCACGTCACTTGAAAAAGAAAAATTTTTTGAAAAAATAAAAGATCTTTATTTGTCTAAAAGAAAAGAAAGAGAAAATTTAATTGGTAAAATTGAGAATAATGATTTAGAAAAAAGAATTTTCCTTCAAATCATAGACTTTTCTTGGCGATCACATTTGCAATACTTAGAACAGTTAAGACAAGTAATAGGTCTAAGATCCTATGGCCAAAAAGATCCATTATCAGAATTTAAAAAAGAAGCTTTTACTTTGTTTGAAGGGTTGTTAGAAAAAATAAAAAATGATGTAATCAAATTTTTACTGAATTTAAATATCGTTTTATCAGCCGAAAATCAAAAAAAAGAAGTTAAACAAGAAAAAACCTCTGACTATAAAAAAATTGGAAGAAATGAAAAATGTCCTTGTGGTTCAGGAAAAAAATATAAGCACTGCTGTGGATCTATATAATTTAAAAAATTGGATTATAAGCCCATTGCAATAAAGCTTGCCTTTGTCTTCTTCGACACTGCAAATCTCCTTCCTCACAATTTTTTTTAACTGCTGGTCCATGTCTATCACCAAACGCTTTCCATCTCTTAATTTGAATTTCATCTATTTCGGGTATTCTTCTTCCGTTTTTAAATCTACAGTACCATTGAAACCAACCTAGAGGATCCTCTTTAAAAATCCAACCTTTATCAATCCACTCTTTTCTAGAGAGGCCAGATTCAATTTTAAAACGATTTAAGTTTACATCAAAAGTTTTACTTAATTTTGCTTTGGTAAACCATGTTTTAGGGAATTCTTTTATACTTCCATCAATAAAATAAGCTCCTCCAAAAACTCCAAGTTCTAACATTCTCTTTGGAGTGAGTTGTGGTTTAAATTTATTATAAAATTCCTTTTCACTCTTCATTGGAAGATAACGTTTTTTATATGCAATCTATTTTTTTGTCTCTCTAGTGTTTGCATGGAAAGACTCGGTAAAAGGAATTGGAACAACAGTGGCATCAACTGGTTTATTAGAGTATTTTTTTGGTAGATGGACTTTATATTTTTTTCCAAAATTTCCCGTTGGAAATCCGTTATTATTTAAATTTCCCTCGAATGGAACATATCCCATGGCGATATTTGTTTTTTTTTCTGGGTGATACCATGGTGAAGTTATATAACCTATAGGTTTACCTCCTTTAGAACTTGAAATTAAGTAAAAATCATTAGCATAATCTTCAATAGGTTTTCCCCCTAATTCCATTCCAACGAGTTGAAGTTTATAAGGTTTTTCTCCATTTTTAATTTGTTGTTTCATTTTCTCTAAAGCTTCTTTACCGACATAGTCTGATTGTTTATTCCATTCACCTTTTCCAGATAAAGACACTTGGTAACCTAAGTTACATTGAAAAGGATTATGTTCATGGTCCATATCTTGTCCCCAAGATAATATTCCCGCTTGAATTCTTCTATGGTGTGCTGGAGCTATCACCATTAATTTATGTTTTTTTCCAGCTTTAAGCACTGCATTCCACATATCTTCTGCGTACAAAGTCGCGTTTCTAAGATAAATTTCGTATCCTGCTTCCCCAGAAAATCCTGACTGGGAGATTACGCAACTTCTACCTCCTACTTTTGCCTCTGCTAAACCATAAAATGGAATATTATCTAAATCTACTTGATCTCCTATCAAGTCATTCATTAACGCTTTCGATTTAGGTCCTTGAATTTGAACTGGACATGCGTCTATTTCGTCTATCTCAACGTTAAATCTTTTGTCAGCATTTACACCTTGCAAATATAAACCAATATCAGAGTCTGATAAACTAAACCAAAATTCATCATCAGCTATTCTCATTAAAACTGGGTCGTTAAGAACTCCTCCTTTGTAATTACAAAGAATAACGTAACGTCCTCTCATTGTTGAAATTTTTGTAGCATCTCTTGTTATTACATAGTCTGTAAATTTTTCTGCATCAGGTCCTTTAACCCGTATCTGTCTTTCCACAGCTACATTCCACATAGTTACATGTTTTTTAATTGCTTGGTATTCTACCATTGCTCCACCTTTTTCAGGCTTGACGTAACCTCTTGGATGATAAATACGATTATAAACAGTGGCTCTGTAACATCCGGCCTTCATTGATAAATGCCAATAAGGTGATTTTCTTACTCTTGTTGAAATCAGCATTTCAACTTTGGTTGGTCCACTTTGTCTTAAATTATAAGGCACTTTTCTATCGGACTGATCTACTGATGTTTCATGCCTAACCTTATCGTAATTAATTTTTTCAACTTTGTAAGAATTAGGAATTTTTTTAGGCATAATTATTTTTTTCTAACCATTTGTTTGTTTCTTTTAAGCCCCCAAAAGTATAAATATGAAAGTGTTCTGTGTCTGATTTTAAATTTTTAATTAATTCGTTTGGATCTTTAGGTTTTAACAAGTCTACAGCTTTTGTTGCATTAGATTTAAGAAAATTAAGGGAATTTTTTGCTCCAACAATACTGGCAAACTTTAACAGGCTACTTATCTTTAAAGGTCCAGTAATCCCTACATGAACTGGTAAAGTTTGTTTAGAAATAAAATCACTAATTGGTTTAGGGTCTAGTAACCATTGGGTAACAATGTAATCTGCAAATGGCATTTTATCTTTCATAGCTTTCTCTAAATCTGAATCCGATATATCAGGGGAGCCGTCTGGGTGTCCAGCAATTCCTATCTTCATTCCCTCAAATAATCCTGTGTCTAAAATTTGCAACGAGCAGTGGTAATCTCCAATTGGTTCTGCTCCACCTCCTATTACCAAAGCTTGTTTTACGCCAAAATCTTTACACATTGCTGTATACTCTTTTAGTTCACTTAAATTTTTGATTGATCTAGCAGGAAAGTGGGGAACTGGATTAAACCCATTTT
>Ga0315315_10005854_pt1 | contig 11353 bp, 6 predicted proteins | sample M140m3416metaG_FD_203699 | JGI IMG/M metagenome (GOLD analysis project Ga0315315, IMG submission 203699) | Ammonia-oxidizing marine archaeal communities from Monterey Bay, California, United States - M1 40m 3416 | ecosystem: Environmental > Aquatic > Marine > Intertidal zone | place: USA... | reverse complement strand
CTCCTACTGTACTACTCGTAGTACTACTAGCTAGTATTAGTAATTAGAACTCGTCGTACCAGTTGGTAGAGTAGTCGCTAGTTACTCTATGCATTCTACTGTATGCATACTACGAGAGCCTCGTAGAGTACATACGAGAGAGTACATAATATAATATACTACTAGCTAGAGTATTATTATTATTATTATATATAGTCGTACTACTCTCCTAGCTAGTATATAAATATTATTATATCCATACTCCTAGCTATTATTAGTACGAGCTCGTAGTATGCATATTATGCCTATACATACTAACATTCTTTCCATAGTACTAGCTAGTATGCATATTACGAGCTCGTAATCAATATATTATACTAGCTAGCTAGTACGAGCTTTTATTATTATTACGAGAGTATTATGGATAGCTAGAATCATGGAACGGTAGGAATTACGAGCTATGCATAATATTTTGATGATATGTTCTTATACAGCTCTGAAAAAAAGGAAAGCGCGCCTTGCAAATCGACCTCTGCCTCTGTGCCATCCTTGTTCTCGTTTCTGTGCAACCGACTTCTTGCCGATTGCTACATGAAGGATCATTGGCCAGCCCACTGAAACATGATGGACTGGTCGCAGGGACATGCACGCCCCGTGCTAGCGGCGTGTCTTGCCCTAGGCGCCATCGGTACTGGGTGGGGGCAATCGGACGAACCGAAGCGCGTCTGCCTCACTCAGCTGGATATTCGGCGCCTGCAGAAGAAACCGCTAGGAGCAGAATGGGCCGCCGCTGAAATACAGGATGGGCATTCCGCTCTAAGTCTCGAACATAACCAGTCAACAGAGTGTCATACAGCATTATTATCCATCGAACACGACGAAGAGATCACTGTACCACATGACCCTATCGTTATTGGACGGTTGCGCTTCCCCGGTACGGCGTCATCGCATGAGCAGGAACTGTTTACGAGGTACGAGGAGGGGATGGAACGATTCTCGGACTTAACAGTGAAAGGCGGGCGGTGCCCCGGTAGCAGCGGTAAAGGCGATGAAAGTGAACCCCTGCATTTGTGCTTCTCGTTCCATAACTCTACAAGTGGCAGCGGTAGCGATGTTGTTGCCATGGCACTACGGAAGGTACAGCAGGCTTCCTTTGGCGCGCACTCGGCTTACGACGTAGTGGAGCGTTCCCTGACGGAGGCCGCCGCACGGTACCAGCAGGTACACCATTTTACTGAGCCTTTGATCATGACGAACCTGCGCGAGGTCGGTAGCTACGCATCTAAGTGGTACGCATTTCGCAGAGTTTGGGATGCCGAGGCTCCTGGGCTAGTTGATGCAACGTTCGAAGAGTGGCTTGATCTAGCCCCATGGAGGCAAAATGTTTTGACACGGATGCTTGGAGCACAGCCTGACAGAAAGTCCATGCCGTCAGGGTTAGTCTACACAAAAGCGGGTATGGAAGGGTTTGGATCCCTTTCCCTCGATGAATTTATGGCTGACGAATACATGTTGCAACAGAATTTAATTGGGCCCAGCGAGTCCGAGGTGTTCTCCTTGGCACTCGAACGGCTGAGAGGGATGGTCCACTTCGGTCTATTCCACCGACTCAAGGACTCGTGGAAACTCATGGAGCACACTTTCTGCTGGAACATTGGGTATCAAAGCTACAGACCAGACAAAGAGATCAGTGGCTTCGCTGCATTTAAGAGGTTGGTGTCAGATGATCCTGCTCTGTGGGAAAGAGTCCAGGAGAAGAACAAGCTTGACGTGGCTCTGATGGAGGAGGCTGAGCGTATATTTGAAGACCGACTAGAGAAGATGAAGAGAGAGAAAGCCGATAATGTCATTTGCAACTTTATGGGCAAGGTCGAGGTTAGGTGCGCTAATGGATGCGGCGCTATGAACGAGAAACTGTAGAACTTTTCAGATCTGGCTGCAAATAAACAATCACGTAGATGTATGATAAATAGATCATGATGCTTACAGTAATGGTAAAACCTTATTTCCTGTCAGAAAGCATAGCATAAAGTGGGGCCAAGATGTCTTAGTTCCTGTTGTCGCCAACTGGTTTTCTTGAGTTATCATGATGTATGTAAGAGCTCTCGTATATGGATCAATTCTTTAATAAGGAATCCTAGTAAGTGTCCTCGTGCTCGCAGTACGTAATGACCTGCTCACTCCTCGAAGCTCACGAATAAGTCACAAGTGGAACATACGTCTTCGGTCTTCAGTTTCTCTTCGCCGAACCCATCAATTTCGTCCATGGAAAAAGCGGCCTGTACCCCTGCAAAGACCCCCCGTCGTTACCCCAATGGAACGCCTCTGCCGGAGATAGTCGAGAAAGATGATGGCTCGTCGAGCGAGCACCTTACCGTAGCGAGCTACAATCTCCTCGCGGAGATTTACGTTCGTCCATACGACAAGCGAACTATGGGAGTGCAACCTTTTGCTGCATTCGATTGGATATCTCAGGAGGACACTAAGGAAGTGCTCGACATGAGCAATCGAGGCCCGCGCTTGATTCGATCTCTACGGTCATGCCATGCCGATGTTATCTGTCTACAGGAGCTCCAACTGGAACGTGATTTGAGACAAAGCCACTCCGATGGAGAAAACTCGGCGAGATTTATCCTCCCGAAGTGGATTCGCCCTATCGTAGAGGAGGATGCGTACGTGCTGTGCTTGCCATCTCAAGCCAAACTTAGTGTCATGGCCGCTAGAAACGGTCGTGTCCTTGGTAACGATGTTCCCGTTACGTGTGCAATCTTATACAATTCAAATCGACTTGAGGCAATATCGGACAAAGGTCTTCGAAACAGCAATAGCAAACAACATGTCGACACAACCTCCTGTGTCAGTGTCTTCCTGCGGGGATTGGGAAAGATGGATACTGTAGGCCCATTAACAATTACATCGATCCATCTTGACGCCACTGATGAGAAGAAAAGAGTTGGTCAGCTGTCTCGGTGCCTTCGACGGGCTCGATCCTTTGCAACGATAGCGCAGCCTAACCTTCAGCCGCTCAATACAATCATCGCAGGCGATTTTAATGATGAGTTCAAGGCTGGATCGTGCGTGGCTGCCTTCCTGGCAAATGGGATAGAATTCGATGGGCTATTCATTCAAGGCGACAAGGAGACTGATCACCAAAATGCTTCACAGATAATTCGGGAAAGGTTTGGTTCATCTTCGATACAACTTGAGGATAGGAAAGAGCTTCATGCAGAAGCTTTTAAGACGGTGAGAGACTTCTGTGTGTCTCTTAATCGTATCGAAACTAAGGAAACTCGATCTGCTTATGATGAAGAGAGTGCCATCGGGCAACAGATCATCGGCCAGTGGCGATTAGATCATATTCTTTACACATCTGCGACGTTGTGCCCAGTTGGATATTGGGCTACATTGGAAGACGATCATGATTCTTGCATGTTGGGCCTGCCAAATCGGCTTTTTGGGTCCGATCATATGCCAATTGCTGCAGTATTTCGCATTTTACCACAAACTGCGCTCGGCGATGAAGAGAGGGCAAATCTAATGACTCGTCTCAAGAGGCTTACAGAGAGGCAAAGAGATATTCTTGAGCAAACACAAAAGCATCTTGATGAAAAACTTCGTGCTGTTGAAGCTCTGTTACATTCCGCTTCAAACGAGAAGGAGAAGGAGAAGGAGAAGGAGAAAAAGAGGGAGAAGCCACATAAGGATGTTGTGGACTTTATGAGGAAGAGAAGGTCAATCATCAAGAACCTAAAAGCAAGACAGAAAGAGGAAAGAAACCTGCTGGTAAACGGGCTCGATGACCTCCATCGTCTTTCAATTGAGGAGCAGTATGGGTACAGCGCAATGCAGTGGGTGGAGCGAGGCCCCTAACCGAACTTCCTTGTTAATAAAATGAGGTCAACGACGGTAAATTCTACATATAGGTATGATGATCATTACTTTGAGTCTTCTGGTGTTGATATTACGAGGTCTCAACTACGAGGCGAGCCGAAAGTTTCATCTGCCGATCCTGCATTGCCCATTCAATCCATATCGCGCTGTATAAAAGCTGGGTTCGGTTCAAATTTCATTGTCGTGAAGGTTCCGGCCTCGTTGGCCTTGGTCGCCTTAGGCTCCGTGACGTGATCCCCAAGAATTTCCCGCACTCTCTGTAAGGTTGTTTGGATCGCTCCCTGGTCCTGTCGGAGGCGGAACTTGCTAGAGGTAATGGTTACCTGGCACATGTGCCCTTTTTTTACATACTTGATCATGTTCTGGACCTTGCGCCCAAGGTCGTTGTCGGCGATACCGGCTCGGAACTTGAACTGCTTGGTCGGCTTATTGCTCCCGCCTCCGCCTCCCCCTTTGCCGCCTCCGTAACCATTGCCGCTGGATCCTTTGAATTTCTTCTTCTTCTCGTACATTAGGCGGTCAAAATCGATCGCCTTGATCACCGGTACCTCTTGCCGAAGGCTGATCTCGATCAGGTCGACTCCGAGCTTTGCGGAGATTTCCATAGCACTCTGGAGTGTCACGATGCTGGTGTCTGGCGAATTTCCCGCCCCTTTGTCTAAAACTAACCGTACTTGGAGAGCTTCTGTCCCGGTCACCTTGTTTGTGCGGAGGAGGGATCGGATCAGGGCCTCGTTCTTGAGAGGTCTGCTGCCCCGAGACGATGAGCTTGCTCCACCGCGCTGCTTCTTCTTGAATCCTCGACGCTGGCTCTGATTGTAGCCGGTAGTGTATGAGGTGGGCATCAGCATTGCCGTGACTGGATAAAAACATCTGGGTACGTTGGTGGTTGGTCCGCTCTGGTGTAGCCTCCGGTCGGGGTGAAAGAGGTGCACCTGCCGCTTCTGGCATACCGCAAAAAACGAAGGACTGGCCGTCACCACTGAAGCGGCAGCCCATGACTGGGGCGACCCGTGGCAAGCACCACGGTGACTTTTGCCCAACGCTGTTCGATGGATAAACCTCGCCGTCGCTGCGCCTGGCGTCATCGTTTGTTTGTGGTTGGAGAAGCCTCGTCTTCTCCTGCTTTGCGAAACAATAATTTGAAGGAAAATCGATTTGTGACACAATACTCTAGAGTATGCATACTAGAGAGTATGTGCAATATTATTTATTAAATACGTACTAGGAGTACGAGCTCGTATCCGCGGATGGGTGGAGCATGTGCGCGCAAACTGAATTTTTTTTATCATAGATTTTATTCGTTGTTTCTTGTTGCCAGAGGCAGCAATGATAGTCTAACTTCCGACACTGCAGTAGAAACTATCAAGACAATTATATAGCTGATGTGTCGTCTTCCGCAGTTATATCTGCCAACCAGCAAAACAGCTCTTTGGCATTCTCCTTCCATGACACCAAATCCTTCGCAAAAGTTTGGCTGACAATCAGAGGAAATGCAATGGTAGCGTCGGCAGATACCTTTACAGGCCTGGCATCGATTCGAATCTTGCCCCAGCTAATAGCCTCGTCCGGCGAAGCGCCAGAGTCGCTCCCGTCGAATTCCTGGCCGGTGTTAATGTAGACGGAAAAGTTGGCCCCGTTGCGCATGAGGTTGGCGTTACAGGTGTGGTGCTTGACTAAGCCCCCGCCAAGAATTAGCATACCACTGGCATAGCATTGAACAGCGAGGTCGTTAATCTTTCGAATGTCTTCATTGATGTCAAGGACAAATCCAGGCCGCTTATAACTGTGAAAGTACAACATATCTCCGACACTTCCGTCAGTTAGCGCTGGACAAAAGACAGGAATCTTATGTTTTGCCGCCCAGTATAGAACGCTGCTCTCGTCGTTGATTTCGAGTCCCATCCGCTCGATGACCTTCGACGGAGTCCAAGCGAAGCGAGCTGGAACCTCCTGGCCATCAGCTTGGGACATTGCTATTTCCTTGGCCCATTCAACCAACTTTTTGTCCTGCTCGTCATGCATCTTTGTGATCAGGGGTCCCATCCAGTCCTCAAACTTGCAATAGTTGTTGTTCGGCACGAGCAAATTTCCGATTCGGTTGATTCCATCTTTACGAAGGTCCTTACCCCTCAACTTAAAATCACCCATATAGGTTGGCTCGAAGCATTTAATTATGTCCTCCTCGATGCCCCCCGCGGTCGTCACAATGCAATCTACCAGTTTATGCTGGACGAGGAAGCGGATGATTTCGCGCTGTCCACTTGAGATTTGGTTTGACGTGTAGGCAAAAAAGATCCTGGCGCGGATCTTTGATCGGACCGCCGGATCTTTCAGGTCGGGGTCGTCCACTCCCTCCTCGAAGGGGACGTCCGACAGACGCCATGAGCGCATTCGATTTATCTCGTCAACGGCCATGCCAAGATTGGTCGCCTGGAAGCCAGTCGACCGCATCGAATCGATGATTCCGGCCAGAACGTCAGACGAGGATTGATCACCACTCAGGATGCTGTTAAAATCAAATCCTTTGCAAGTTGGAGTTCCTTCTGGCATGACAGCGCTCTCACCAAGAACCGCCGATGCTGAAACGGACGGAATGTGGGGATTGGAGCTCACCGTGCTGTTGGTGGCAAGAGGCTGCAACTTGATGAGCGTCTCGCGCTCATTTTTGTCGGCCAGATCGTCAATTGTAGTGGACATGATCTCTATAACTTTTTGGCTGGATGAACTACCAGGTAGCTCTTAATAGCAAAGTATGGTAGTCACGAAGGAGCAAAAGAAATCAGGACGTTGTCGGAATAACCTGCCCGGAACTGGTGGTACACTGGTGGGAATTGGGAAATGATGAGGAAATAATAGTACTAGCTAGAATAGGAGTAAATTCAATCAGCTGATTGGAAGCTTGCATACTACTCCACTAGAGTAGCTACTCTACGAGTCGTAGAGTAGTAGTATGCATACTACTCTAGCTAGTATAGTAGTACTACTACAGCGTACTACTCTAGCTCTAGTATTTAGTAGAAAAGTATGCATCGTACGACATCGAGCGCTCGGATGTCCATACGAGCTCGTACAGCTATACTCCACTAGAGTATTTGTTAAACCGACGAATGACAGACTGTGGAAAGAAGCGCGAAGCGGAAACTGGCGCCCAAAAAAGCTTCTCCCTTGACATCAGTTTCGCTTTGAGGAGACGCGGTCATGGTTGGACGCTTTGGACGCCGGTCACTGGGACTCTTCTTTCTTTCATCGTCGTGCGACCATGTTGACGCCTTTCAGAGAGACACCATCCTTTTTGGTCCAGGGCTGCCTTCATCCATACATTTGCGCCTAGGCAGTAGGTTCCGGCAAAGGCTACCTGTTTCGTTTCTTGTGAGCGAATCACCCGCTTCTGAGGTTTTATCGCCGTCACCATCTGAGCGGCTATCTCCAACTCAACCGAAAGAGTGCCTGTGCTCGTTCTGTGGGAAGCATTTCAGTTCTAAGAACAATCTCTTTCGTCATCTGAAAACGGAGGAAACGTGTGCAGCTCGTGCGGGATACGACATCATCAGCCAGGAAAAGGAATTGCAAACGCAGAGGATTGCTCTTCTCGTGGGATATGACTTCGGCTGTGATGATATGAATGACTCGTCTGCAAATGTTGCCGGAAGAATTATAGAAGATGCGTTCCGCCGTGGGCTTGCATCCAAGTACAGGGAGAACGACGACTCTGAAACACGTTCGCGATCAACTGACGCCATTCAGATCCTGAGCAAATCACAGACTTCGGTAGCAAAAATGCGGCATCGATCCCTCGCACAAGAAGCAAAGTGCAGCGCGTTTGGAGACGTGATAGTTCTGTCATATAATGCTCCGAGGCTATCTCAGGATCTGTCGAACAAAGCGCGAGATTCGATCCGAAAAAGGCATGTAGACGAAATTATTCGTCAAGCAAATGATTATCTCGGCAAATCTAGACCAAGTGATTTCGTCACGATTCTATCTTCTTGTCTCCTCGAAGAGGATTCCCGTTTGCATGCAGAGCGCGGTTGTAGTCAACGAGTTTATCACTATCTCATGCCCCTCGCGTGGCTGCCTCGAGGTAATGAGATAGCCGAGTGGTGGCTGGAGAATCAGCCAAATCAAACAACTGAAAATGGGAGTGAAATGAATAGCGATGTGAGTAGCGACAATCGCAGACGGAGGAAACGATCCTTTGCTGGGGTGAAGGGAGAATATCTTCGAGCTAAAACTCCTCCACCTGCTCCTTCCCTTCGACTTATCAAGGAGGTATTGCGTCAACTTGAGAGCTTGGATCTCAACAAAGACAAGATGAATGATATCAAGCCCGATGAAACCCGAAGGAATGCCTCAGGGCGTTTTGGTCTCCTCGCAACAAAAGAGCGCAAGTGCTGGCACAACTATGCAGCTCCTAAGCTCGCTGGTAATGCTAGCCCATCGCATGAACCTATTTGGAAAGCGCTTGATAGAGCTCGAATAGTAGACTTTTTTGAAAGTGAAACTGAGGATAACGAGAAGGACGTGATTGTGGTCCTCGAATTCCGTGGCGAAGATTTTGTTGAAGAGCAGGTGAGGAGGCTTGTTGGTACAGCAATCGCCGTTTCCCATGGATGGCTCCCTAAAGAATTCTTAAAAATGTCTGTCTGTCCAAGTACATGCATTGAGACACCCCTAGCACCAGCAGGGAGACTGTACTTTGCTGGAACTCGCTTCCTGTTCGAAGAGCTCGCAAATGGTGGTCGAAATATTTTCGGGGATACTGATGATGACGCTTCAACGAGGTGGGCGGACAACCTGAGAAGCCGAATGCTTGGCCGGGTAAATAGAAAGAGGGAATATGCAAGGCTCAATGATATCGAGGGCATCGTATGCCCCCGCATTCGGGACAGCGTCGAGGAAATCAGGATGAACGAAAAAGAAGAGGAAGAAATGGGCCCGCTCCGTACATCCGCCCCGCCCAGTGAATACCAACTGTCTCTGCAGCTCCTTCGTAGTATACTTTCTTCTGGAAAGTGGCCCACAACATCTCTTGCTCGGTCAAAGATTATCCAAGGAACGCAAAACACTCATGGTTCATTTACAGTACTTAATCCCGAGTGCAAAGATAAGTTCGCGATTCCTCGTGCCAATATCATCTTTCCTGACCTTGTGAAAGCTGTTTTCGATCTTGAGAACAGATTGGCAGAACAGCTTCATCAGGAAGATCCCAGTAAGCAAAGGCGCCTTCCCTCCTCCCATTGCGCTGTCAATGCATGTGCCAAATTTGCTCCACATGTTGACAGCGGAAGAGGCGCTGGACAGAGCCTCTCACTGATTGTTGGTCTTGGTGACTACACTGGTGGCGATATTGTTGTCGAAAATACTTCGGTTGATATAAGATATAGTGCGCATGAATTTGATGGCTGGAGGGAACGGCACAGGACGGCGAAGTTTCAGGGAGAACGGTTCAGTTTAGTTTGGTTCACCCCACAAGCCACCCCCATAAATGCGATTGATAAAATTTAATTTTTTTTTCAAATGATACTATTGTTCTGTCTCGGCGAAAGACTATTATCGCAGTTCAGAAAACCTCACATACAACGCCGGTTGAGCCGAAGAATGTTGCAAGCTCGCGTAATCAACCGCTGTGCTTGGATGCGACTTGGATGAGGTATTTTAAGCCCTTGAGCCAATCCTTATGCTCGCGCCAGTGGGTGTTCACGAGTTCGGTCTGGGTCTTCATGGCGCCGGAAAAATCTCTGTTCTGAAGACTCTCTAATATGATCGCAACACTCGATATCGATTCTGAGCTGATTTGTCCCCGGCTGATCTTCTTGACCAATATTCCTACTCCAAGCTCAATCTCGGCAACCTGTTTCTTCCCAACCGTGTTGAATTGCAAACTCTTGAAATAGGTTACGAAAGCGATGAGGCCGTCAACGGTAGGTTTGTACTCAGCGCTGACTTCCGGCGGTTGGTTCAAGTTGACGGGGCCTGATGAAGGAGCATCTTCCGTCTTACCGAAGACGGCAGTTCCCGGACGGGCCGCACCCATATATGCCCCACTCGTTCCAACATTTCCATATTGCGCTGCTAATTCTGGGTGTGACGCACTTGTCACGAATCCATCTCCGTACTTTGATGCGAGGTTGATTCCACCATTCGCGACTGGCTGCGAGGTAGACACTGGAGCGGATGTCGGTTGATGAGGGGCTGCGAGACGTGAAGGCGCTGGTGCGGGAGAAAGGACAGGTTGAGCCTTCGGTTTATCCCACGCCGTTTCCTGGGTATTCTGATTATAGTAGTATGCTCTTCCACTAGCAGGATCTTGCAATTCCATCCAATCCGGGGGCAGTCGATCCAGTGCCGAATCCGGAGCCGTGGTTCTAGTTACTGAGGCTGCGGCTGGAGCGGGGTGCTGCAAATGTTGCGAACGTCTTTGTGACGCATCATTGTTGTCGGTGGCATTTTGTTCCGGCTGAGGCGCAGCCAAAAGTTGGTGCTGATCCTGCTTCTGTGGGACATATACTGTCCCACGGGAAACACCAACATTAACCATTGAATATGGGAAATCAGGAGGTGATCCCATGGCCTGAAGACAGGACGGGCTTTCTTTGCTGCGATACAGACGATCACTTAGCTCTCTACAGTCTTGAGATGAGGATTGGCAATACTTAGCTGCAGTAGCAAGCAAGCCTTGGTTGGCAAGAGCTTCGGCGTATTCGGCAATCACAGCCGCCGTTTCTTCGTCGAGCTGGGTGTTGGGGCCACTAGCCTGCGAAAAAACAGTAACCTTCTCCACAAAGGCCTGAAGAGCCAAGAGATTATTACCTACGTTCGCCTCATTCGAGGCTTCGAGTTGAATCCTCAGGTATTTCACAGCCTTCTCGAGCTGAAGACCACAGACGAAGCAAAGGGTCGCATTGGCCGCATCCCCAGCTTTATCGAGGTGTTCGCCAAGTGCTACGCAGAGAGGAAAAAATTCTTCCGACTTTGCGTATGTTGAGAGGACAGCGAGCGTCTCGTGCCACGAAGCGGGATCAGATTCCTGGACCAGACTCTCAAGCTGATTCTTGAGTATGGCACTGACCATGGAAAGAAAAGGCCTCTTTTTTGCCTCTTCCTCAAAATACCGGGACTGCGTCTTGATCCATAAATCGTCTCCCCCACTTGACGCGAGAATAAGGGCGTCGGCTTTGTTGCCGTTGCGGAAGCAGCATTCGACTGCCGCCTCGAAGTTGCCAACGAGAAGGGCCCTTTTCACAGCGTCCTCGGCCTCCTTGGACATGGACTTTGAGGCAAGAGAGAGGCCAACAACGGCCTCTGCCGGATCATCACTAACTCCCATGGCAACTTGCTGGATTTGTTCCGCGTTGAATCCCAGATACTGCAAAAGCTGTTCCCTCGCGTTCGGCTCGAAGACAATCTTCATAAAGCTCCAAAGCTGAGCCTCGTATGTGTCTCCGACGTTGGTTGCCTCGTGCGCCATGGCGTCGCAGTA
>Ga0315315_10005852_pt1 | contig 11353 bp, 10 predicted proteins | sample M140m3416metaG_FD_203699 | JGI IMG/M metagenome (GOLD analysis project Ga0315315, IMG submission 203699) | Ammonia-oxidizing marine archaeal communities from Monterey Bay, California, United States - M1 40m 3416 | ecosystem: Environmental > Aquatic > Marine > Intertidal zone | place: USA... | reverse complement strand
CTTTATATAAAAAAGAAGTCTTAAGATTTTTAATTGTTTGGATACAAACTATTTTTTCTCCGCTTATTTCTTCTTTACTCTTTTTACTTGTTTTATCTCTAGCAATAGGTGCAGATAGAGGAAATGTACTCGGTGTACCTTTTATAACTTTTTTAGCGCCAGGGTTGATTTCTATGCAAGTTATTCAACAATCTTTTTCTCACTCATCATCATCTTTTATGATAGGAAAAATACAAGGGAACATCGTTGATTTACTTTATGCACCTTTGTCAGCATCTGAGGTTACCATTTCAGTTTCGCTTGCGGCAGTTACAAGAAGTGTCATGATAGCGATAGTTTCCATTATTGTATTTAAACTCATCGTAGATATTGAGATTAAAAATTATTTATTACTTGTGGTTTATACTTTGCTCTCCTCTTTTATACTTGGGAACATAGGAATTATCGCAGGTTTATGGGCAGAAAAATTTGACCATATGGCAACAGTAACAAATTTTGTGATTGTTCCTTTATCCTTCTTATCAGGCACTTTTTATTCAATTAAAAGATTGCCAGAAATTTTACAAATGATCAGTAAAGCTAATCCATTTTTCTATATGATCGATGGTTTTAGATACAGTTTTATAGGCAAAGCTGATGGATCAATTTTTATTGGGTTGATATATTTATCGGTATTAAGTTTTGTAAGCTGGTTTGTTACTTATTTGTTGTATAAAAAAGGGTATAAAATTAAATCTTAAAAATGAGTGCAATATTAAATACATATAATAGAAAAAAAGTTGCTTTTACTAAAGGTAAAGGTGCTTTTCTTTATGGGACAAATGGAAAAAAATATTTAGATTTTGTACAAGGAATAGCAGTTAATTGTTTAGGACACGCTAATAACTATTTAATAAATTCTATTTCTAAACAGTCTAAAAAATTATGGCATGTGTCTAATGCTTTTGTCATACCTGAACAAGAGAGACTAGCTAAAAGATTGAAGCAAAAAACATTTGCAGATTATATTTTCTTTCAAAATTCAGGAGCTGAAGCTACAGAGGCAGCAATAAAATTTGCGAGAAGATATTTTTATTCAAAGGGTCAACCGAGAAAAAATAGAATTTTATGTATAAATAATAGTTTTCATGGAAGAACCCTTGCAACGATCTTTGCCAGTAATAGCAAAAAAGCTACAGAGGGCTTTGGGCCAAAAGTAGATGGATTTGATCATTTTAATTTTGGTGATCATAAAAGTTTAGAAAAATCTATTACAAGTAAAACTGCTGCAATTATGGTTGAGACTATTATGGGAGAAGGAGGAATTAAAGTAATACCTGATTATTGTTTAGTTGGGTTAAGAAAGTTGTGTAACAAGAAGAAGATTTTATTAATTTTAGATGAGGTCCAGTGTGGAATAGGAAGAAGTGGAAAATTTTTTGCATTCGAACACGCAAAAATAAAACCTGATATTGTACCAATAGCAAAAGGGATAGGGGGCGGCTTTCCCATTGGCGCTGTTCTAGTAAATAAAAAAGTAGCATCGGGAATGAAACCAGGAACTCATGGATCTACGTTTGGAGGAAATCCTTTAGCAATGAGTGCTGGAAATGCCGTAATGGATGTAATGTTTAAAAAAGGTTTTATGAGCAATGTAACTAAAAATGGAAATCATTTTTTTAAAGGTCTTAAGAAATTAAAAGAAAAATATCCAAAAATAATTAAAGAAGTCAGAGGAAAAGGGTTATTGATTGGACTTTGTTTACACAAAGATCAAACTAAATTTATTCAAAAGTTAATGGACAATAAGCTTTTAACTGTAAGAGCTGCTGAAAATGTAGTCAGACTTTTGCCTCCTTTAAATGTCACAAAGCAAGAAATTAACTTAGGTTTAAAAATATTAGATAAGGTTTGCAAAAATTACAGATGAAAAATTTTATAAATATATCTGATCATTCATCGAATGATCTAAGAGCTATTATAGATGAGGCTAAAGCTAGAAAGCTTAAAAGACAAAATTTAAATAAATCTGCCGCAGATGAGGATAAACCTTTTGAAGGAAAATCTATGGCGATGATTTTTGAAAAGCCTTCAACAAGAACTAGAATGTCTTTTGATATTGCTGTGAAACAATTAGGCGGAGCATCGATTATATTAAATCCAGGTGGAATACATTACGGTAAAGGAGATGAAACATTAAAAGATACCGCAAAAGTTTTAACAGAATACGTTGATATAGTAATGCTGAGAACGTCTTCTCATAAAAATCTTGAAGAGTTTGGGAAACATTTAGGTATTCCAATTATTAATGGTTTGTCAGATGCAGGACATCCTTGTCAAATCATGTCAGATATTCTTACTTACGAAGAAAGCAATGGATCTATCGAAGGTAAAAAAGTTGCCTGGTTAGGAGACGGAAACAATAACATGTCTAATTCTCTAATCGAAGCCGCAGGAAAATTTAAATTTAATTTAAGTATTGCTTGCCCTAAAAAATACTCTCCAAATAAAAAGATATTATCTTGGGCAAAGAAAAATAAGGTTAATCTTATTGTAACAACGAAACCTGAAGAAGCTGTGAAAAATTCAGATTGTGTAATGACTGATAAATGGGTTTCAATGAATGATAAAGTTAATAAAAAAGCAAAGAAAAAAATCTTAAAGCCTTTTCAAGTAAATAAAAAGTTAATGAGCAAAGCAAATTCAGATGCAATTTTTATGCACTGTCTTCCTGTAGGAAGAGGTGAAGAAGTAACAGATGAAGTGATTGACGGCAAACAATCTGTAGTTTGGAGACAAGCACTTAATAGAGTGCATGCACAAAAAAGTATAATAAAGTGGTGTTTGGACTAAGGTAAAGGTTTTGGGCTGTTGCTTTTAGAGTTCATATATAAAATTACAGAAGCTCTATCTTTTTCTTTTCGTAATCCTGCAAAGGCCATTTTCGTTCCTTTAATATGAGCCTGAGGTTTGATTAGGTAGCTATTCATTTCTTCAAAAGACCATTTTTTTCCATGAGCTATCATCGCCTTAGAATATTTGTAATCACTAATTGATCCAGAAGTTCTTCCAATTACTCCCCATAGGTTTGGTCCAATCATATTTTTTCCACCAACTGCAATTTGGTGACATGCAGTACATTTCTTAAAAACCTTTTCTCCGTGCGCTAGATCACCCATAGCCAAAAGAGCTTTTATATCTACAGCTTCTACAACTTTTGCTTCAGCACTATCAGCAGAAGCATCAGTGGCCGCAACTTCTAAACCTTCAATTTTGTAGGCAGACTCTTTAGGTTTTTCTACATGGAATAAGATATCAGTGAATTTTCCAATACCAATTATAATTAGAGCAGTGAGAAGAACCGCAGCTATAATTTTATTTATTTCAAAACTGTCCATAATTTTGATAAAACTAAGGTGACGTATAACACGACTTTAATAAAAAAACTTGAATTACTTAATTTTTTTTTGCGTCTTTGGGACGCATAATTATGAATAAAACTGTAATAATAATACCCTCACGGTTAGATGCTGTAAGATTACCTAATAAGCCATTGGAACTTATAAACAACAAAGAAATGATTCTTCATGTTTATGAGGCTGCAAAAAAAACTAATTCAGAAGTTTTTGTAGCAACTCCTGATCAAAAAATTATTGACGTTGTTAGTCAAAATAAAGGAAAAGCGGTTCTTACATCGATTAACCATCAAACTGGGACGGACCGAGTTTATGAAGTTTTTAAAGGTCACTTAAAAAATGAACCTAATATAATTGTAAATTTACAAGGTGACATGCCAAATATAGAGCCCCAGGCTATATCGGATTTAATAAATTATATGAATCAAGGAAATTGTGATATTGGGACTTTAGCTAGTTCATTCAGCTCTGATAATGAACGTGCAGATGAGAACAATGTTAAAGTAGCTGTCAAAGGTCAATTAATTGCTGGTGAGTTTAGCGAAGCAATTGATTTCTTTAGAATAGACAAAAAGAAATATGAAAATTATCATCATCATGTAGGTATTTATGCCTTTACTAATAAAGCACTAGTAAGGTATGTAAGTTTAAAAAGATCTAAGCTTGAATTGGAGAGAAAATTAGAACAACTAAGAGCCCTTGAAAACTCAATGTCAATTCATGTTGGATACATCAACTCATCACCATTAAGTGTTGATACAAAAAATGATTTAAAGGAAGTTAGAAAGATTATGGAGAAAAGAAATTAATATGAAAATAGGAATTCAAGGAGAGCTTGGAGCTTATTCTCATATAGCTGTAGAAAATCTTTATAAAAGTGCAGATATTAAAACCTGCTCAACATTTGAAGATACTTTTAAACTAGCTTTCAATGATCAAAACTACAAAATAGTGATACCTATCGAAAATTCTTTGGCTGGAAGAGTTGCAGATATTCATTATCTTTTACCGAAATATAAATTACAAATTCATGGTGAATATTTTCTTCCAGTCGAACATAATCTACTAGGAAAACCCGACGCTACAATTGAAGAAATTAAATATGTAAGAAGTCATGCACAAGCTATTAGCCAATGTCAAAAAATTATTAATGAAAAAAATTTTAAATCTATAATTTCTGTAGATACTGCTGGATCTGCAAAAGATTTAGCTAGAGGAAAAGATAAATCTATAGCTGCTATTGCATCAGAACTTTCAGCTAAAATGTATAATTTAAAAATACTTAAAAAAAATATTGAAGATGACAAAGGGAACGTTACGAGATTTTTAATCATGGGAAAAAATATTGAACAACCAGAATATGATAAAGATAAAAAATTTTTAACAAGCTGTATTTTTAGAGTTAAAAGCGAACCCTCAGCCCTTTATAAATGTTTAGGTGGATTTGCAACTAATCAAGTAAACTTAACAAAGCTAGAGAGTTTTTCAGTAAAAAATACGTTTGAACAAGCTAATTTCTATTTAGATATTGAAGGTCACTTAGAACAAACTAATGTGAAAAAGGCTTTAGAGGAGTTAGGCTTCCATACTGAGACTTTAGACATCCTCGGGGTGTACGAATCTTCAGCATATAGGCAAAAATAGTCCACAAAATTTGAATCTAGCCTTGTAGTATTTAAATTGATCTTGATATACTCATATTGAGGTTGGCATCAGGTGGATGTTTCATAAACCCGGTCAGGTCTGAAAAGAAGCAGCCGTAGTGAAAATTTTTCAGGTTGTTGCCTGCCTCTTTAAAATGACAAATAAAATTCTAGCACTTAAATATAGACCACAAGAGTTTAAAGATTTAATTGGCCAAGAGGTCATGGCTCAAACCATTACTAATGCAATCAAACTTGGAAAAACTCCGAACGCATATTTATTAACTGGAATTAGAGGTGTCGGCAAAACTACAACAGCTCGCTTAATTGCAAAGGCTTTAAACTGTCAAAAAAATGATGACTCTAAAATAAATTGTTCAGCTGAAAAATTTTGTCCTACTTGTCAAGAAATTATAAATTCAAATCATATTGATATTTTAGAGATGGACGCTGCATCTAAAACTGGAATAGATGATGTAAGAGAGTTAATTGAAAATTCAAAGTACAGCCCCACTAGCGCTAAGTTTAAAATATTTATAATTGATGAAGTGCATATGCTTTCAAAGCAAGCATTTAATGGCTTACTTAAAACCTTAGAAGAACCGCCGTCAAGTTTAAAATTTATATTAGCAACTACAGAGGTAAGAAAAATACCTATTACTATTTTATCAAGATGTCAGAGATTTGATCTTAAAAGAGTTAGTGTGGAAAGTCTTTGTGAGCATCTTAAGAAAATAGCAGACAAAGAAAAAGGTAAAATATCTGAAGATGCAATTAAACTTATTGCAAGAACTTCAGAGGGTTCTGTTCGAGATTCTATATCATTATTAGATAGAGCTTTAATTTCTCAAAGTATTAATGAAAATAAACAAATAGAAGAACCTGATGTCAGGATGATGCTAGGATTAGCAGATAAAAGCAAAGTTATCACACTGTTTAAAGAAGTTTTGAGCGGAAATGAAAAGAATGCTTCTAATATATTAAACGAATTAATAAACGACGGCTTAGACGCTAAGAACTTTTTAAATGATATCCTAGAGGTTCTTTATTTGTTCAGTAGAAGAATAAGCGTTGGACCAATTGAAAAAGATATGACAGTGTCAGAAGCTGAAGTTCAAATGATCGATCAGTATTCAAAAGATATTGACATGCAAGATATAGGTTTATTTTGGCAACTTACCATTAAAACTATTGATGATTTAAGAATTGTTGGAAACGAAAATTTAACTTTAGAAATGTATATAATGCAATTAGTGTATTTAAAAAATATAGATACAAAAAAAAAATATTCGAAGTTAGAAAATAATGAGAGCAATCAAACATCTAACGAAACTTTAATTGGAAAAAAAATTGATGACCAACAAGGAGAAAGCATTCCTAATCAAATAAAAAATCAATTAAAAAATATTGATCAAATAAAATCAAGCCCGATTAAAAATTTATCTAAAGAAAATCAAAATATAAAAATTACCATAACAAGTTTTCAAGATTTAATTGATTTAGCTAATAAAGAAAAAGAGATAGAACTTAAGTATGATCTTGAAAGAAATGTAAAATTAGTAAGTTTTAATAAAGGAAAAATCGATATCAGTTTTAATGAAAAGCTTAATAAAAACTTTATAAAAAATCTAACAGAAAAATTATTGTCATGGACCGGTGAACGTTGGATTATATCTCTAAGTAAAAATATCAATGCAAAAAGTATTTATGAAAAGAATTTAGAAAATAAAAATAATACGATTGAAGAGTTTAAGAAAAGTAATGTAGCTCAAGATATACAAAAAGCCTTTCCAGATGCAAAATTGATTGATTTAACGGAAGAAGAATAAATGACAAATTTTTCTGATATGCTTTCAAAAGCTAAAGCGATGCAAGAAAAGATGAGGGAAGCCCAAGATCAAATTAAAAAAATTGAAGTCGAGGGTGAAGCTGGTGGAAATCTTGTAAAGGTTGTTTTAACAGGTGATTATGAATTAAAATCAATTACCATTAGCGAAGCCGCAAAAAAGGAGGGTCAAGAAATAATTAATGATTTAATTATAGCCGCTTATAACAATGCAAAAGAAAATTTAAAAAAGAAATCTGCAGAAGAGTTATCTAAAGCTACTGGCGGATTAAACTTACCTTTAGATTTTAAACTCCCTTTCTAATGGAAAATAAAATTCCAGAAATAAACGAGCTAATACAACAGTTTTCTAAATTGCCAGGTCTAGGACCAAAGTCAGCAAAACGAATAATACTTAAATTAATTAATAATAAAGACAACATGGTTAAACCTTTGGCCAAATCTTTAGCCGAAGTTTATAAAAAAGTGGTGAGGTGCGTAGATTGTGGAAATTTAAAGATAATCGATAAAGTATGTATTTGCTCCTCTGATAGTTCTTATGACAAGATATGTGTTGTAGAAAATTTAGCTGACATGTGGGTTATTGATTCTGCTAACATCTACAAAGGCCATTATCATATTCTGGGAGGCACATTAAACTCTAACGAAAATTATGAGCAAAAAAATCTTTTAATTGAATCTCTAGTTAAAAGAATAAAAAAAAATAACTTAAAAGAAGTGATTATAGCAACGAGCGCTACCGTTGAAGGTCAAACTACTGCTCACTATATCGAAGATACAATTAAAAACGATAATCTTAAGATCACTAAATTAGCACAAGGACTACCTGTTGGTGGAGAAATAGAACAGTTAGATGATGGGACTTTATTTTCAGCATTTAAAAACAGGGTTCCAGTCACAGGAAGTTAATTGCTTGCTTTTTTTTCTAACCTTTTTTGATGAAGCAAAGGTTCCGTATAACCAGAAGGTTGAACACGACCTTTAAACACAAGTTCGCAAGCAGCCGAAAAAGCTAGAGATTTTTCAAAGTTACTTGACATTTTTTGGTAAGCAGGATCATTTTTATTTTGTTCATCAACAATTTTAGCCATCTTCTTCATCACTTCCATAACCTGATCTTTTTTACAAATCCCATGATGCAACCAATTAGCAATATGTTGAGATGAAATTCTAAGAGTTGCCCTGTCTTCCATAAGACCAATGTTATTTATATCTAGAACTTTTGAACAACCAACACCTTGATTAATCCATCTAACAACATACCCTAAAATTCCTTGTGCGTTATTTTCTAACTCACGGTTGATGTCATCCATAGCCCAATTAGGCCTATCTGCTTTAGGAATTTCTAAAATATCATCAAGTTTAGCTTTAGACCTTAATTTAATTTTGTTTTGTTCATCAAAAACATCTACTTTATGGTAATGTATTGAATGTAAGGTAGCTGCAGTAGGAGAAGGTACCCATGCGCAATTAGCTCCAGATTTTGGATGACCTATTTTTTGATCCATCATATTTGCCATTTGATCTGGCATAGCCCACATTCCTTTTCCAATTTGAGCTTTACCTGAAAAGCCGCAACTTAATCCGACATCAACATTCCAGTTTTCATAAGTTCCAAGCCATGTTGATTTTTTCATATCGCCTTTAAAGATCATTGGCCCAGCTTCAAAAGAGGTATGCATTTCATCTCCAGTTCGATCTAAAAAACCTGTATTAATAAAAACTATTCTATTCTTAACTTGCCTAATGCATTCTTTTAAATTAACAGTTGTTCTTCTTTCTTCGTCCATTATCCCAACTTTGATTGAGTATTTTTCTATCCCTAAAGCTCTCTCAACTTTTTCAAACAATGTATTAGTAAAAGCCACCTCTTCTGGCCCATGCATTTTTGGTTTCACGATGTAAACAGATCCAGTCCTTGAATTATTTTTATTTTTAAAATCATGAAGAGCACATAGTGTGGCCATGAAAGCATCCATTATACCTTCTGGAATTTCTGTACCGTCTTTAAGTATGATCGCAGGGTTAGTCATTAAATGACCTACATTTCTATTTAACAATAAAGCTCTACCGTGAAGATTAATCTTACCCCCATTCTTAGATGTATAAGTCCTATCTAGATTTAATTTTCTAGTAAATTTTTTTCCATTTTTTTCTATATTGGCTGTCAAGTCACCTTTCATTAAACCCAGCCAGTTACGATAGCATTTAATCTTATCCTCAGCATCGACAGCAGCAACAGAGTCTTCATTATCAATAATAGTTGATAGAGCTGACTCAAAAATGAAATCTGCAATTGATGCTTTATCAATTTTTCCAATAAAATGATTTGGATCAATTAAAATATCAATATGAAGGTTATTATTTTTCAATAAAATTGAAGTAAGTTTTTCTTTATCACCATTGTATCCAATAAATTGATTTCTATTTTTTAAATATATTTCTTTTTCATTTACTAGAAAAACTATTTCGTTATTTTTAACTTTCATTCCAGAAATTTCATTCCAACTTTCGTTATCTAGTGGAATAGTTTCATCTAAAAAATTCCTTACATAAGCTATAACTGTTTGAGCTCTTTCTTCATTAAAACCCTTATCTTTTTCACCAGGAATCACGTCGGTTCCGTATAAAGCATCGTATAAACTTCCCCATCTAGCATTAGCTGCATTTAGAGCATATCTAGCGTTGTCAACTGGTACAACAAGTTGAGGGCCAGCTACAGTTGCTATCTCACTATCTACATTTGTAGTCTCAATGCTAAAGTTGTCTTTTTCTTCAACAATATAAGAAATAGATTTCAAAAATTTTAAATATTCTTTTTTAATTAATTCTTTCCCTTTATTTTGTTTATGCCATTCATCTATTTTTTTTTGAATGTCCTCTCTTTTTTGAATTAATTTTTTATTTATAGGTGCAAGCTCATGAACAATTTTATCAAAATTAGTCCAAAATTCCTCAGGTTTTATATTAGTACCGGGAATTATTTCATTATTAACAAAATTAAATAATTTTGTATCAATTTTTAGCCCATTTTTCTCAGTTATGCTCATAGTGAACCGATCTTTACATTTTATTATAATATATTAATAGTAGCATTATTAGCCCAATATGAAAAATTATTTAGAATTTGAAAAAGAAATTAAAGCGCTTGAACAAGAGGTTGATGGTTTAAAAAGTCCTTTTGGATCTGAAGGCATTTCAGAAGTTGATACCCAAAAAATTAAGAACACACAAAATGAAATTAACGAAAAACTTAAAGAGACATATGCCAATCTTAATAGTTGGCAAAAAACCCAAGTAGCAAGACACGAAGATAGACCTAAAGCAAATTTTTATATTAAAAAAATATTTACTAAATTTACATTATTATCTGGCGACCGATTTTTCGGTGATGATAAATCTGTAATTGCAGGATTTGGATTAATAGATGACAAATCTGTTTTAGTAATAGGACAGGAAAAAGGAGAAGATTTAAATAGCAGAATTGAAAGAAATTTTGGAATGATGAGACCTGAGGGATACAGAAAATGTATAAGGTTAATGAAGTTAGCAGACCGTTTTCAAATTCCTGTTGTAAGTTTTATCGATACACCTGGAGCTTATCCGGGATTAGGAGCAGAACAAAGAGGACAAGCTTCTGCCATTGCAAACTCAATTGAGTGTTGTATGTCATTAATGGTTCCTAATTTATCAATTATCATTGGTGAGGGAGGATCTGGCGGTGCAATCGCTTTAGCATCATCAAATAAAGTTATAATGTTAGAAAATTCTATTTATTCTGTAATTTCCCCTGAGGGATGTGCATCAATACTTTGGCGTGACCCAACTAAATCATTACAAGCAGCAGAGGCAATGAAACTTACAGCAAAAGATTTATTAAAACTTGGAGTTATAGATGAAATAATTTCTGAGCCACTAGGTGGAGCCCACAGAGATCCTGAAAGTATAGCTGCAGATATTAAGCATTCAATTATAAAAAATTTAAAAAATTTTGAAAATTATAGCAAAGAAGAGATTTATGATCATAGAAAAGCAAAATTCCTGAAAATTGGAAGAGATCAAGGATTTAGCAAATCTAGCAATCTTGAAGGTGGTGGATTGAGTTATAAAGATTCAAATATGCAAAAATTTGTATCTCATATTGATAAAAATAAACTAATTTATGCAGGAATAGGCCTTTTGGCTGTAACAAGCCTAATTGCCCTTATATTTTAACTATTGTTGCAAAAAAACAATTCAATTAAATAATATTTTCTCCTATTGACTTTTATCGATCTAAGCTATTTAAGGTGCAAATAACTAATCAATGATTAGTTTAAGTTAATAATAATAAGGAAAAACAACAATATGAGTACACTAAAAGGTAAAGTAAAGTGGTTCAATGGTACTAAAGGATATGGTTTCATTGAAAGAGAAGACAAAGAAAAAGACGTGTTCGTTCATTCTTCAGCTGTTAGAGAAGCTGGTTT
>Ga0315315_10005851_pt1 | contig 11353 bp, 8 predicted proteins | sample M140m3416metaG_FD_203699 | JGI IMG/M metagenome (GOLD analysis project Ga0315315, IMG submission 203699) | Ammonia-oxidizing marine archaeal communities from Monterey Bay, California, United States - M1 40m 3416 | ecosystem: Environmental > Aquatic > Marine > Intertidal zone | place: USA... | reverse complement strand
CACGGTTGCGTTCATTTCATTCGCATATTTTCTAACTTCTTCGGGGTAGTGTTCATAGGGTTTATGCGCAGAAAGCATATCGTTGTAAGCAGAAATAATTCCAATATTTGGTTCAATACCTTCTGAAATTATTTTTTTATCGGATGTTCCACATCCAGCAAATGCATGTGCAAGGTTACCACAACTCAACTGACTTCTTCCTCCGGAATTATTAAAATTAGAAGCTACTAATTCCAAGTAGGAATCGCGTTCTGTTTTGCTCCGTTCAATAATACGATTAGTTATTTCTTTTATTTTCTTATTTATCATCTTCTAGGTAAAATAATTTAACATCTTTTCTTTTTTCAAGTAAATCATGAATAGGTAAAGACTTAGTTTTGTCGTTCAGTACTTTTCTTTTTTCATTGCCGTGGAAAAGCATGTATATAATAGTCGCGTCAGTTATCATTTTCATACTGCAAGTAATCCGATGAGACGGTTCGCTTGGAGCTATTGTTTTCAGAATAGCTTTCTCGCTACTTGAAAGAGCAATTAGAGATTCCTTGTCCCCCGGGAAAATAGAGGCTATATGTCCATCTTTTCCCATTCCAAGTATTACAATATCTGTTTGGTTTAGAAAATCTTGATATTTAGAGGTTACAAGTTCTATGTTTTTTTTTTCATCTTCTGAATCTATTACCATCCCGGTTATTTGGTAAAACGCTTCAGGATGCTTTGAAAAACAGTTTTTTATGTATTTTTCATTACTAAATTCACTCGAAACAGGAACGTACCGCTCATCTACCAATCCGATTTTAATTTTTTCTAAAAAGTCACATTTTTCATCTAGTAGCTTATATAAAGGACCAGGGGTGCTGCCTCCAGATAATAACATGGTGGCGCCTCCTTTTCTATTAATTACATCATTGAGCTCTTCAATGATCGATTCTGCCATCGATGTAAAAAGTATGTTCTTATCGAAGAACATATTAGTTATTTCGAATCTTTGGTTTCCCATTTTGTGTTTTTTTCAAGAATTTCATCTCCAGGGCCCCATGTTCCCGATTCATATAATGAAAGTGGTATCTCTTTATTCCAACAATCACTAATTGACTCAATCCAATTCCAAGCCGCTTCTAATTCATCATGACGCATAAATAGAGTTTGATTTCCCCGGATAATGTCAATAATTAATCTTTCATAGGCTCTTGGCATGGGATCTTTGAAAGAATCTATAAAATCAAGTTTTAAAGAAATTGGTTTAAATCTATATCCACCTGGACCAGGAATTTTACTCAGTTGAACTAGCTCTATTCTTTCTTCAGGCTGAAGACGAATAATTAACTTATTTCTAAGTCGGTGTTCAGAGTCTGGAAAGATATTATGCGGTAATTCCTTGAAGTTAATAACAATGTCGGAATATCTTTTTTTCATTCGTTTGCCAGTTCTGAGGTAGATTGGCACATTTTTCCATCGCCAGTTATCTATATAGGCCTTTATGGCAACAAATGACTCTGTTTCTGAATTGTATTTTTCAATGTCTTCGAGGTAAGAATTTAATTTTTCCTTACCATTTGCACCTCTGGTGTATTGACCGCGCACCACATTCCCTTTGATTGTTGAAGGCTTAAAGAGTCTGAGCGACTGAAGAACTTTTACTTTTTCGTTTCTTACAGAATCTGGATTCAAGCTTGCCGGTGGCTCCATTGCTATTAGACAAAGGAGCTGCAAAAGATGATTTTGAATCATATCTAATAGAGCTCCGGTTTTGTCATAATATCCCGCTCGCTTTTCGACACCTAAACTTTCTGATACGGTAATTTGTATGTTTTCAATATTTTCAGCATTCCATGCCCTCTCGAAAAGATGGTTAGCAAATCTCAAAACCATAATGTTTTGTACCGTCTCTTTTCCAAGGTAATGATCAATTCTGAATATCTGTTTTTCCTTAAATGTTGAAGAGATAATCGCATTAATGGATTGACTTGATTTTAAGTTATGACCTAATGGTTTTTCTAAAACTACCTTACTGCTATCATTAACTAATCCTGAACTTCGAAGTGTTCCGCAAATTTCTGAAAAAGCTGAAGAAGGCACCGAAAAATAGAACACCCTTTGGCGCTCGGCATTTTCATCCAGACTATTTTTTAAATCAGCATAAAATGAGTCATTATTTTTTTTGATTTGTAGGAGTTTGACATGCTGCAGGAATTCATCTATCGCCCTTTCTTTGGGTTCTTTGTGATTGGTTTTTAGAATAAATTCTCTAAGCACCATCTTAAATTTCCCCTCATCATTTGAAGATCGCGAAATACAATAGATATTAAAATCTACATTTAATTGCTTGGCAGCATATCTGTGAAAGAGTGCAGGAACAATCTTTCGTTTTGATAGGTCACCATCTCCACCAAAAATCACAATATTAAATGGATTTATTTTGTACCTTATTTTTTGCTTCAAATTCATATTGATAGCTTTATTAAATCAAAATTTTCTTTTGTTAGCAATTCAAACTGTTCTGCTTCAACTGGATTGCAACTATATCTATGTAGTTTGTTTCGGTTTAGTTTGCAATTAATTTTACTTTGATAATTACCAAAGTTAATTACTTTTTGTATAAAGTACAATATCTAACGATATTTTTATTATTTTTGAAATCTAATAGAAAATCCAGAATATGTTTTTAGTTGTTGAAAGTGGTTCCACAAAAGCAGATTGGAAATTGATAGGCGCTCCTGTAGAAACAACATTTTCTACCAAAGGATTTAACCCGTATTTCCATAAGGAAGAAGATGTTTTGCATGAATTAAATCGTCATAAAGAATTATCCCACATTAAGGATGATGTAGCTGAGGTGTTTTTTTACGGGGCTGGTTGTTCATCGGTAAAACTAAATTCAATTTTAGAGAAATCACTTTCTCATTTTTTTTCTAAAGCGGAGGTTTTTGTTTCCCATGACTTAACTGCAGCGGCTTTTTCCTGCTATGAAGGTGAATCAATAATTGCTTGTATCCTGGGGACTGGTTCAAATTCGTGTTATTATGACGGTGAAGCGGTAACTGAAGAATTACCTGCTTTGAGCTATATCCTCGGGGACGAGGGTAGTGGCAGCCACTTTGGAAAAACCTTGCTTTCGGATTTTCAATACAAAAGACTTCCTGATCCTATAGATAAAGAACTGAAGGAAATGGGACTTACTAATGCACAGATTAACGAAAATGTTTATATGAAGGCAAATGCAAATGTTTACATAGCTTCATTTATGCCTATTCTCTTAAGGCATAAGGACCTAAAATATTCGCAAGATCTTATTCGTAAAAATTTCCAACAATTTATTGATATACATGTCAAATGTTATGAAAATTATAAAGATGTGAAAGTCAGTTTTGTAGGGTCAATTGCAAGCTTATTAGAAAAAGAGCTGGAGGCTGTTTGTGCAGATAATGAAATTAAAATAGGGCTGATTTTACGTCGTCCTCTCGATAGGTTAGCGGAATTTCATAAGATTAAAAGGGATATAGTTCAAAATATTTGATTTTTTAGGGCCCTTTAATTGGAAAAAATCTAATCCTGAACTTTAAACGGTATATTACCAGTAGCTACATTTCCATTGCCATCATGAACGTATAGAAATAATCGGTATTCACCTTCTTTTTTGGGTGTGTAGAATTTGACTGTTGATTTGCTGGTAGAATTCTTTGCAAAAACTCCTTTCAATGGACGCGGAGCTCTTTCTTTGTCGCCTCCTGTTTTCTTATCTGTGCTTTCTGGAATAATGAGCCATTCATAGGTTAGTTTATCATCTTCTTCATCTTCAATGACAACCGAGGCTTCCAGTTCACTTGGGGATTTAACAATGATATTGTCGAATGCGCTTTTATCGGTAAGTTTAAAGTTTTGTATACTTGGAGCAAAATTCTTTGGTGGTTTGCCAGTCCATTCTTCGATAAGTACATCCATTACAGCTGTTTCTTCTTCACTTTCAGTAAACAAGCCAAACCAGGTAGAAGTGTGTTCTTGTTTTTGACCCCAAAGAAAGACATAAGAGCCTAAGCAGTTTTTTTTATCAGAAACGATAGCTTTGATGCTTTTAGAATAGGTATTAGCTTTTTGTGTGCTCGTTTCTTCAATAGATGCACCCCAGCTAGTTTTAGTTACTTCCCACCAGCCATAAGGACCCCATTCGGCAACTACGTAAGGTTTGTTCCATCCATATACTTTAATAGCTTCTGGTAGATAGGAAATATCTCCATAAGTATTTACTCCTAGAATATCTAAGCTAGGTGCGTGTTTATTAATGAGTTTAACTTCTGCTACATCTAACCCGGCTGTCACTGCCATAGTTGGGTGATTGGGGTCTTCCTCATGAATCATTTTACAAATCTTTTCAAGGTATTTCCAAACATCAAAATTGCTATAATCTAGGTCCATTTCATTTCCAACTCCCCACATTAGTATAGCTGGATGATCTTTGTACTTGCGAACAGTTTGCCGAAACATTTCAAGTTGCGCATTTACAGCGTCTTCATTGCTATAATCAAACCCTTGTCTTTCCTGCCCCATCCAAATACCAAAAGTTACTGAAAGACCTTCTTTTTCAGCTTCTTCAAGAATGTTATCTGTATTTGCGTCCACTCCCCAGGTTCGAATTGAATTACCTCCGTAAGATTTTAGTTTGTCAAGATGCACAGTTCCTCCGGCTCCTTTTATATAGTATGGTTCTCCCCCTCTAAGCAGTTGATAGCCATTTTCATTTTTCACTATTTCTACTGAAATAGGAGCGGCATAGATTAAACCATAAAATACTACTAAGAAGATTGTTGATATGAAAGTTTTTGTCATTAATCTTGTTTCTTGTTGATATGAATTAGCGTTGGTAGACCCTAACATAATCTACCTCCATATATTTCGGATTTTGAAGGGCGATAGCATCAATAGTTCCTCCTAAATTTCCCCCAACAGCTGTATTAAGTAATAGGTGAAATTCAGCATCAAATGGCCAAGTAGAACTGATAAGATTGTTTGTTCTAGTTACTTTGAACGTTTCTAAATCATCAATATACCAGGTTATCATATTTTCATTCCATTCCACGATATATTTGTGAAATTCATTATCTTGGATGAAATACTCGGGGTCGCTGATATATTGATGATTTGAAAATTGATCTGCAAAGTGAACAGTATTTAATATTTCATCGGGTTTTTTACCTACATATTCCATAATGTCAATTTCACCGGACGCTGGCCATGAATCAATTGGGTTACTAGGTAGAAGCCAAAATGCATGCCACAATCCTTGGACATCCGACATCCGAATAGAAGCTTCTATTCTTCCATATTTAAAGTCTCCGCTATTTAAGGATCTTATTCTGCCAGAAGTATAGTCGTATCCGGCAAAATCTTCTGCAATCGCTTTGATTTTGAGAAAGCCGCCATGCACTTCAATATTCTCGGCCTTATAGTATTGGGCTTCATTATTCCCCCATTGCCATAATCCATAATCTGAGCCATCACCAAGTTGAATGTCCCATTTGTTCTCATCTAGTTCTGTTCCATTAAAATCATCAGACCATACAAGAGTATATTGGGCTTCTATTGGGTCACTTTGCTTGCAGCCTGTGTTAAAAAAAATAATAGATAATGTAATCAATATCGCTTTAAAATAATTCATTCCTATTGTTCCAAATATTTAAAGTTCAGCTGATTTAAAGTTTTATCAATTCTCTTGAAAAATATATACCTAAATCATTTTGGATAGTAATTAGGTAAATACCTGATTTTAAAAATGAACTGTTGAATACATATTCTTTTTTCTTGATGGGATTTTCTGTGTATAGAAGCTTTCCTGTTAAATCAGTAATATTTATTTGAGAAATGATATCTGTGGATGAAATAGTGAATTGATCTGTCACGGGATTGGGATAAATCTTTGTTTTTGCGCTTACATCTTGTTTTGAAATACTGGATGGGTCGAATGAAAACTTAAAGTTGTCAATAAAGATAGAGTCTTCAGAGCTAGTAGCAGGATTTAAAAGAAATACAATGTTGGCGATTTGGTTTGCGGATGAAATTCCCGACAAGTCCAAAGTGTAAGTCTGCCAGTCGCTCCCCGCAGATGTTGTAAAAATAGTTTCAGCTATTGTGGAACTGGACGCATCTTGAAGAATTAGATAAAACTCTTGTGGTGCACTCAAATCATAAAGATCGACGTGCACTCTGTTATATGTAGCTGTGGTGAAAGGATTGCTTAGAGGACCGCCAAATGCTCCGTCATTGGTTGGAGGCGGGAATTTCTTAAAGAATCCGCACATGCTAGATACATTAATTCCAGTAGTTTCAGGATTCGATGAAGTTGAGAATGCGCCATTAGCAAAAGCATAAGTCATATTTCTCTGACATTCAAAATCATCACCAATTGACATGTCTGGTGCAATACCTTGACATGGGTTAACAAAGTCAGGTCCGATTAAATCATCCCAGTGCCAAACTGTTGAGTTGGAAGTATTCGGTTCGAAGAGCAATATCAATCGATTGACACTTGTGTCTGATACACTGGCGTCTGGTGTGTTTGTATAGGAGAAAGTTAATGTTTCCCAATCATTTGTTGCAGTGGTTGTTGCGATATATTCACTATGGCGTCCGCTGGGATAATTGGTTCCCGTAGCAACATTTTTATCCTCCAAAGTTATCTGAACAGTTAGGCCAGGAGAAGGACTATATACTTTTATAGAAAGTTCTTTAATACCAGAAATATAGTCTGAAACATTCTCTAGATTATTTGACCCAGCAGGATCAATAACTATAACGTCATAGGTTACACCACCATTTCTAATATATTGTGCACATAATAGACTTGAATTTGCCCCAATTGTTGAAGGATTCGGAAAAGATTGATCAAACCCCGTTCCATCGTAGTAATTGTAAACAATATTCTCTGGGTTATCAAAATCATCCCAGATTGTTTGGGCAGTAAGACTGTTTAAAAGTAATGTGGCCAGCAGAAGTATCCCGATTTTTTGCATGATTAATAGGTTTTTGTTTAAAATACAATAAGATACATTAAAATTAGTCAATTCATATGTTAAATCAAATTATTTCAGTGAAAAAGAAGTATTTAACGTGTCTATAGATAATTGAAAATCTCCTAATTCCGTTGTCCAATTATTGTCTTTTCCAACAAATGCTAATTCGTGAATAGGAATTTTCAGAGTTACTGTCTTCGTTTCACCAGCTTTAAGTTCAATTTTGCTGAATCCTCTGAGCCTTTTTACAGAGGGTGTGATTGATGCCACAAGATCACTGACATAAACTTGAATAACTTCTTTACCATTTATCTTTCCAGAATTGGTTATATCAACTGTTGCCTCTATGGTGTCAGAAGTTCCATAACTTGATTGGTTTAGGTGCAGGTTAGTGTAATCAAAGAAAGTGTAGCTTAGCCCAAATCCAAATTCCCATTGAGGATTGAAGGCGTTGTTACCAAAACTTTTGTCTAATTTTTCAGTATGCTTATGGTCGTAAGGTATAAGCGAACCTGAGTACCTTGGATAGGTAAAAGGAAGTTTACCTGAAGGATTTACATTTCCAAATAGTATATTTGCCAACGCTTTAGCTCCATAATCTCCAGGTTGGTAACAATTAACAACAGCATCTACCAATGGCTCTATATCGCGAACAATCAGCGGTCGGTTAAACACCTGAACCATAATTATTATTTTGTTAAGCTTACTGAGTTCTTTTACTAGGTCTTTTTGAGCTTGGGGAAGGTTTAAATCTTCGATATCACCAGGTTTTTCTGTGCTTGGTTCCTCTCCAAGGCATACAATCACAACATCTGCAGATTTTGCTTGCGAAATAATTGAGTTAATGCCTTTATTTTCATACAATTTTGCACCTTCTGCAATATTCACATCAATTTCGACCATTTCTTTAATCGCTTCGTAAATGGTTAAACATCCTTTCGTATTGTAATTTGTGTCCAAACCTTGCCAAGTATGGGTCCAAGCTCCATTTAATATATTCAGTGAATTTGCTGCCGGACCGCAAACTAGAATGTTTGAGTTTTTTGACAATGGCAAAGCACCCTTTTCGTTTTTTAGCAATGTGATGGATTCTTCGGCTGTTTTTTGAGCTAATTCTTTATGTTTCCTAGAAGCAAAATCTTCATAGATATCAAAATCAGGAATTGGATTGCTCAGTAAGCCAAGTTTTTTCTTTACCCATAAAATTCTGCGACAGGATTCATCTAACCTTTCTTCTGTAATTTCTCCTCTTTTCACAAGCCCAATCAATGCTCTGTTGAAGGAATAATCATTTGGAGTCATACTTACGTCAACTCCCGCCATTATGGACATTTTCACTGCTTCATCCATGTTTTTTGCTATTTTATGATCTCTGTAAAGTTTAATAATGTCTTCCCAGTCTGTTATCACTAGACCTTTAAATCCCATTTCTTTTCGAAGTAAAAGGGTTAAAATATCGTAATTAACATGAACAGGGATTCCATTTATTTCACCTGAATTAATCATAATGGTAAGCGCATTTAATTCAATAGCTTTTTGAAAGGTTGGCAAAAAATATTCTCTCAATTGTCTTTCTGGTATCCATGCTGGAGTTCTATCCTTTCCTGATAATGGCATGCTGTATCCGAGAAAATGTTTTAGGCAAGCCGCCACTTTATACGAATCGGAAGCATCGTCACCTTGGTAGCCTTTTATAACAGCTTCTGTCATTGATTTGGCAAGAAAAACATCTTCTCCATATGTCTCAAAAAACCTTGACCAAAGCGGCTGTCTTCCCAAGTCTAATACAGGAGAAAAATTCCATGGTATCCCTGAAGCACGACACTCATAGGCCGCGACCCCAGCTCCAGATTCAACTAATTTTGGGTTCCAAGTAGCAGCTTGACCTAACTGTTGCGGGAATAGGGTAGCATCCACCGTATAATTTACACCGTGGATTGCATCAATTCCATAGATAATTGGAATTCCATTTCCTTCGGTAATTGCCTTTTGCTGAATAGTACTTATGATTTTTTTCCAATGCTGTCTGGTATATGTATGTCCTCCTACATTCAAGAATGAACCTACAAAATAATGATTAATTGCAGAATCAAGTTTGACAGTATCTAATTCGTGGGGTTTTTCAAGGTTGAAAACTTCTCCTTTTGAAACCACATCTATATTGATTTGCGTCATTTGTCCAACTTTCTCTTCAATAGACATATTTGAAATCAAATTTTCGATGTCAGTTCCATAGTCAAAAATGCTTGGATTATTTATGGTAGAGGTATTTATAGTATTAATTGTTGAATCATTGCTCGATTCACATGAGTAAAGAAAACATAAACATACTCCGACGAACAAAAATATTCCATCTCTTTTCATTATTCTACAATTTTGATGCTATCAATAAATACCTCACCCGGTTCAATACCTTCGAATAGCAGTTGTTTTATTTGATCTAGCTTAAACTTTTTACCTTTCAAATCTAGTTCAGCTAGTGATATATTAATTAGTTTCCATGAGCTAGCCTTTTCATGTGTATAGATTGTTGTTGAATGTCCATGAAAATCTTCAAGTTTTATGCTGAAAACCGCACTTGGGGTGGTTTTGACTTTAAAAATTATTTTTGAAGTTGCTGTTATACCTCTAAAGTTCACTTGGTACCAGTTATTCCAGTTTATTCCCCACTTTGACCAATTACAATCGGGTTTGAAATTCCAATAGATATGTTGGTTGTTTTCCTGTTGTCGTTCTTCTAATATTTGACAGCTATTATTCTGATGTCCCCATATATCCTCTTTGAAATTCCTTCCTGGATATATTGATTGATTAGCCTTTCCTTTTGGTTTCATTCGCTCAACTGCATCTCTCATTTGTTGGTATTCTTTTTTGGAATAATCTATTATTTCTATGTCATCAAGGTAAAACGAACCGGTACCTTCTAATTGAAATTTAACCTGCTTTATGGAGTATATATCAACTTCTTCTTCATTAACAGGAAAATCCCAAAGCGGCACAATGATTTGTCTCCAAATCGAATCAATTTCTAGACCGTTAAGATATTTTTTAGCGTCAACAAAATAGTAGCTTCCACCACCTCCAAAATCTTCTAAATTAGCAACTATTGGAATCGATTTAACCGTTTTAGAAGTTGATTTTACGTAAAACGATAAAGCTTTCTTAAATCTATCTTGTGATAAATCAACCGGAGCCCAATTGTTGTAACTATTTCCAAATCCAGCCCAAGTGCATCCTTTACCTCTATCCCATATAATTTTAATACAGCTTTTCCCGGAATGAGGCTGAATCTCATTAGTTAGAGAGAATTCACCACATTCTGCTAATTCATGCCACATAGTTCCAAGTGCGTCCGCAAATATGATTTGAGCTCCTTGTTTTTCTGGTAGAGGCTTCTCATACCTATCATAAAGGGTTTGTTTTTGAAATTTAACAGAACCGCAAGCACTAATCACTATTAATATCCCTATGCAAATTATATTTTTCAAGGATTATAAGATCCGTTAGAGGTGAATATTATATGGTCGAACAAGGCTTTGGCATTTCCGTTGTTTGGATCCGATAGAAAAAATATGTTGACTGATAGCAGCTTAGAAGGCTCAGGTAAACCGTTTCCGTTAGTAACGGATGGGTCACCGTTTTCATCTTGTGTTAAGCTAGCATATTCAACACTTACCAATTCCCAAATAGTATCAGTTGTCCAATATTCATAGATATATCGATCTTCCGTATTTGGGTCAAATAAACCATCATCGTTTTCATCTTCATCAAACCAAATTTGGATGAATGAGCTCGTTGGTCCAACACTTTCAACTGGTTTAAGAGCCATATTAAAAAACAAATTGTTAGGGCTGGATTGTAGCGGAAAAGTTCCGGCATCTGGCTGTATGGCTACAGACCCTTTAGCCCAATCCCAGCCAACCACTCCTTCAACACTATAATGACAATTACCCTTTGCAGATTCTCCATTTCCACATACAATTTCACCAGTTACTGTAGTTTGGTTAAAAACGACCCAATTTGATCCTGCACCATTTTCAAATCCTGTAATTAATACACCATCATCTATTTTTTCTCCTGTAATTGCCACTGTATCATACAATACTGGTGATCCTTCTTCATTGGGAAATGCAATTTCTATGTAAGCGTCCTCTATGGAGAATGCAGGGTAGGAGTTGGCTCCTCCATTCCAAGCTGCGTTGGCACTGGATAAAATACGTTCCGATCCAGTAATGTTTCTAATTGCCCCAGAATTTGCTCCAGTAATAGTAATTACCCAATCCGTATTTTTCGATAATTCGCCATTGAAAGATAGGTTTCCATCTAGCGCAAAATTTATTGGATTATGGCTT
>Ga0315315_10005850_pt1 | contig 11354 bp, 14 predicted proteins | sample M140m3416metaG_FD_203699 | JGI IMG/M metagenome (GOLD analysis project Ga0315315, IMG submission 203699) | Ammonia-oxidizing marine archaeal communities from Monterey Bay, California, United States - M1 40m 3416 | ecosystem: Environmental > Aquatic > Marine > Intertidal zone | place: USA... | reverse complement strand
AGGGGTCTTTTAGTCCTGGTATATCTAAAACATGAGCACTGCCTTCTGGAGAAGCAGCTTTTAATTCTATAAAGTGTTTTGTAAGAAGCATATTTACTTCTGGATTATCAAAATTTCCTTCAATTGATTTAATCATTTATATTAAAGTAGTGATGTGACCCATTTTTCTTTTTTCTTTTATATTTTTTTTAAGATAATCAAAAAAAAATTCATTTTCATTTAATTTTAGGTTTTGTCTATAAGGTTCTATTTGGTTTCCAATTAAATTAATCATCTTTGCGTTGGATAATTTTTTAAGTGGAATTTTTTCCATAGAGCAAACAGCTCTAACATGGTTTTCAAATTGACTAACATTATATGCATTAATAGTTAAATGACCTGAGTTATGAACTCTTGGTGCGATTTCATTAACATATAAATTTTCGTTCCTATCAATAAAAAATTCCACACAGAGTGTTCCAATATATTTTAATTCTTCAGCAATTCTAGTTGCCCAATCTTTTGACTGGTCTAATATTTTTTTACTGATTACCGCAGGTATTACTGAATATTTAAGTATTTGATCTTGATGTGTATTTTCTATTGGTTCGTATATTTCATAATTATTAATTCCAAATCTAGTTACAATAACTGAGATTTCTTTTTTAAGCTTTACTAATTTTTCAAGTATGTATTCCTCAGAAAAATTAATATTCATTGAATCTATATCGTCAATTCCTTTAATAGGGTACTGTCCTTTTCCATCATAACCCATGGTAGTTGTTTTTAAAATTCCAGGAAGAAAATCTGCTAAAGTTTCAATATCAGATTTTTTTTCAATTGAAGCGTATCTAGTAGTTCTAATGTTAAGTTTGTTAACAAAGTCCTTTTCTGCTATTCTATGCTGTATCAATCTATTAACAGAGGGTTTAGGAAGAACAGGTTTTAATTTATTCATTTCATTCAAAGTTTCATAAGGAATGTTTTCAAACTCATAAGTAACAACATCAACATTATTAATAAATTCCAGAATTTTTTGCTTATCTCCATATTCACCAAAAATAAAATTATCACAAAAGTTTTGTGCTGGAGCATCTAAGTCATTACAATAGATAGTTGTTTTTATGTTTAATTTTTTAGCAGCTGAACATAGTAAGCTACCTAACTGACCTCCACCAATTATACCTAGCTTTTTTTCAGACATTATTATTTAGGTTTTTTTTTTACAGTCTTTGTTTGTGATAATCGCCAATTATTTAATTTTTTTTTAACAATAGGATTGTTATTTGCGATAATAGCCGCTGCCAATAAAGCGGCATTAATTGCACCATCATCACCTATAGCTAATGTACCAACGGGAATACCTTTTGGCATTTGAGCTATTGATAATAAACTATCTAAACCCTTAAGTTTTTTACTTTCTATTGGAACACCTAAAACTGGAACAGAAGTTAGAGCTGAAATCATACCTGGCAGATGAGCAGAACCTCCGGCGCCAGCAATTATTACTCCAATATTATTTCTTTCAGCTGAGTTAGCAAATTCATACATTCTTTTTGGGGTACGATGAGCTGATATTATTTTAGCCTCATACTTTATACCCAATTTTTTAAGGATTTTTGCAGATAATTGCATAGTTTTGTAGTCTGATTGACTACCCATTACAATTGAGACTTTAATATTTTTATTCTTTTTCATGATTATGTAAGCATAATCTTATTTCAAAATTAAATTAAAATTTCAATAAAATAAATAGAATTTAAAAAAACATATTGGTATGGTTCTTTATTATTTACCAAAATGAATTTTAAAATAGACAACCTTCAGTACTGCAATTGGTCAAGAAAAATTTTTGAGATTAATAGAGAAGCAGGTCTTGATGCAGTTCATGTTACAATTGTATATCACGAAGACTTTGATGAACTTACAAATGAAATAAAAAAATGGGAAAAACTATTTAATGACAACTCTGACTTAATATTTTTAGGTAAAAACTTCACAGATATTGAAAAAGCAAATAAAGAAAACAAAACTGCAATTTTTTTTGGGTTTCAAAATTGCTCACCAATTGAAGATGACATCAATTTAGTTGAAAAAGTACATCAACTTGGATGTAGATTTATGCAACTTACTTATAATAATCAATCCTTGTTAGCTACAGGTTGTTATGAAAAAATTGATAGTGGGGTAACTAACTTTGGTCGTGAAGTTATTAAAGAAATGAATAGAGTTGGTGTAGTTGTAGATATGTCTCATTCAGCAGAAAAAAGCACTTTTGATGCAATTGAAATAAGTGAAAAACCAATTGCAATTACTCATGCAAACCCATTTTTTTGGCATTCAGCAAAAAGAAATAAATCTACCGAATTACTAAAAACTTTAAGTGATAGTGGGGGTATCTTGGGTTTATCTCTTTACCCACATCATCTTAAAGATAATACCAATTGTACTATTGATAGTTTTTGCGAAATGGTAGGTCAAACCGCGGAAATAATGAATATTAATAATATAGGGATAGGCTCAGATCTTTGTTTAAATCAACCTGATAAAGTAGTTGAATGGATGAGGAACGGCACATGGTCAAAAAGTAAAAATTACGGAGAGGGCTCAAAAAAAAAACCTGGCTTTCCAAAACAACCCGAATGGTTTGAGGATGCTCGGGGGTTTAAAAATTTAGAAAAAGGACTTAAAAAAGTTGGTTTTTCAGAAACTGAGACTAATGGGATACTTGGAAATAATTGGTATAATTTTTATAAAACTATTTAAACATGAATATAAAATTACGTGATCCAAATGTTATAATGAAACTTTCGAGGCTTGGATCATTCCATCAGTCAAGACTATCTTTTTTAAGAAGTTTTTTAAATGAATTTAAGGATTGGGACTACAAAAGAGATTTATTCGATCTAGATGAAAACGGATTTGGTACTGCCGTTTATTCATTTAAAAAAAAAGATAGGGTTTATTCTTTAATTTGTTTTGCAAATGAGATTAAAGATGATGAAAGGTCAGATAGAGTGATTGCTACAAAGTGGGATGCTGCTTTTACATTGCATGATGGAGTGCCTCATAAAAAAGATATTGAACGATTAAAAAATGAAGTTCCAAAACAAGAAGTTGGAAGATTGTCTTATAAAGAATTAACTTTATCCAGAGCAAATAAATCAGTGAGAGTATTCAATCACGTGGTAGAAAGTTTAAGTAATGGAAATCAACCAAACTTAGATTTATTAAATAAAGTTGGGTATTTATATAGAACAACAGCAGTTTATGGATCTGGCAAATTTGGCTTAGCAGATCGTTTTAGAATTAAGAATAGAGAAGAAATTAATGGGCCATTTAGATTAGAAATGATGTTAGTTTATTTGGTAAGACAATTTACTTTTGACCAGGTTAATCATGTTGCAAAAAAAAGAAACCCTAAATCTGCAACAGAGTTAGATTTAAAAATTTGCAAAAATCTTGGTATAGGCAATTCAACTGGTTTAGGTATGGCCCCATTTATTGTTAATCATCCAACTCTATTAAATAATTGGATTCTATGTAGAGAAACAGCATTAAAAAAAATAAGAGAAATAAAGAAAGTTGAGATAAAAGATAGTAATATGTTCAAAGAATGTGTGAGAAACTCAATAAAGAATATTACTAGCTGGAATACTGAAAGTGCATATCAATTAGTTAAGATTAAAGATTTATTAAAAGATGTGAGAAAATTTATTAATTTTATTGAAAAAGATTTTAATTTTAAGGATGATTATCCATTCAACAAGATTTTCTTTTGGCTTGAAAAGGAAACTTGCGAGGAATGTATAGAATATATCGTGTCAATTATGATGGAACCTTTTAGTGAAATTACTCAACCATTAATTAAAGAAATGAGCTCAGATGAAGAAAAATATTTTAACATTCCGACAGAACGAACAGTAGAAGAATTAAAATCAATTTTAGAGAGAAAATATCCCAATATTCTAGTTATAAATTTTGAAAAAAAAGAAAATAATACAAAATTTTGGTTTATTTCAAAAAATAAAGAGGAACCTAGATTGGCTGACCGATTTGAAGAACAGGGTTCTGATTTAGAGCAACCTCTTGCAATTGCTAGAGATATAAAAGAATTATACAATCAATTACTACAATCAAAAAATAACTTAACAATTGATAAGTTTTTAATTGAAAATTCACATCTTCGACATGTCGTTAGAAGGGCTTTCATTATAGAAAAATTTCCCTATTCAGAAATACAAGATAACACAATAAGTGAAAAAATTGTTCCTATAGATATGTTGAGATTAAAATTATCTTTTTTTGGTGCTTTAAAATTTGATCCAAGATCTGATAAGTGGCTGAGAATATGCATGTTTCAAGGTGCTCCATTACCTCATGAATTAAATAATTATGATGAGCAATGGGTTTATAAAAATCATTCTTAAGTTATGAAATCTTTAAGTGAAATTGAGACAACATCAAAAAGAGCAAGTCGTGCTTTAGGTTTTACATGGGGTGAAGCGGAAGAGGTTGGAAAATCAATTAGATTGTTAGAATTATTTGGTTTTCCTGGAATTAAGAATTTAAATCAATATTACAAATCGAGGAAAACAGAAAATTTTGAAAAAATAAAATTAATTAATCAAATAAATAAATCAGAAAAATTACTTTATTGTCCAATTACACTTGGCGTACGTTTAATGGATCAAATCAAAAAACTAGAGATTTTTCAAAAATGTTTATTTAATGGAATAGCATACCCAATATTATTATTGCCATTTTTAAGTAGATGTTCTGAAATAATTGGGAAGAAAATACTATTCAAATTTGATAAAAATGAATTTTTATTAAATTTTAATGTAAGTATTTCCTCAAATTCTTTTCAAGGAGAATTCCCAATCAAAGCAAGCGATTTAGAAGTTATTTTTTTAGAAAATAAAGATAATTTTTCTGACGTAGAATGGAAAAATCTTTACAAAATTTCAGAAGATACATTTGTTGAAGAAACTGACAGTCTAAAGAAAGGTGCTGCTGGTGCAGGTTTGACTGATAATGACTGAAGACAAGGAGTTTGAAAAAAAAAAATTTGAAGATTTGGATGATATTTGTGATGAATGCAAACAAGAAGACGAAAGTGTTTCTCAAAATTTAATTTTGACTGGTTTTAAAATTTGTAAATCGTGCAGAATTTCAAAAACTATTTTTCCAATTTAGCTCAACATATTGTTGTTTCCTTGAAACAAAGAAAGAATATATAATATAAAAATAATTTGAGGGGCTAATGATATTAATGTTGTCTTAATATAATTTTCATAATTTAAAATAATATTTAAACCAATGATCAAGGAAACATTATACCAAACATATGTAACAATTATAAAAAATAAAAAAATTTGATTAAAAACAATAAAATTTAAAAGAAGTGGAGATTGAGCAAAAGCTACCAATATTATTATTTTTCTAAAATTACAGTTCGTCTTTTTGTTAGGAAATAATACAGCTCCCACAAAATATAAGTAAATTGATTTCAAAACCCACATTATGAATGAAGAAATTATTACAGCTTTTAAAGATGGCCCTCTAACTTGGCCTAAATTGAAATTGAGACTCATATAGTTCAAAAATGAACTATTTGGAATAATACTTATTATAGATCCAATTAAAATAATTGAAACAGCAAAATAAATAGATGCTTCTCCAAAGTTTTTATTATTACTATAAAGAGATTTATCTAACCTAATTGATTTTATTATTATACTTAGAAATTCGTTTAACATTTATTTTTTATTTTTCTTCTCTTCTTTATAAGAAACAATCAGAGGAATGATTATTAAAGCAATAGCAATTATAATGCAAATTGCAATTAAGAAGCCCTTAGTCATTTTAGATTTAAAGGGGGAGTAAACTCCCCCTTTTAAATAGAATTAGCCTTTTACAACTTCTCTAGTGTTTGCATTGAAAGACTCTTTAAATGGAATATCCACTACTACTGCATCAACAGGTTCACCTGCTTTGTTTGAGTATTTTTCAGGTAAGTGAACTTTATATTTAGTTCCAACTTTTCCTTTTGGAAATCCATTTGCATTTAAGGTTCCATCAAAAGGTACATATCCCATCGCAATATTTGTCTTTTTCTCAGGGTGATACCAAGGAGATGTAACAAAACCAACGGGATCTCCACCACCTTCATTTGATATTAGCCAAAAGTCTGGAGCATAGTCCTCAATAGGTTTTCCACCCAATTCAAGACCAACTAACTGTAACTTATATGGTTTTTTTCCAGCTTTAATTTCTGCACCCATTTTTTCCAATGCAGTTTTACCAACATAATCAGCTTTTTTATTCCATTCACCTTTTCCAGATAAAGAAACTTGATAACCTAAATTACATTGAAAGGGATTATGTTGCATATCCATATCTTGTCCCCATGAAAGAATACCAGCTTGAATTCTTCTATGGTGAGCTGGTGCGATAACCATAAGCTTATGTTTTTTTCCAGCTTCAAGAACCGCATTCCACATATCTTCCGCATATAGAGTAGCATCTCTTAAATAAATTTCATAACCAGCCTCGCCTGAGAAACCAGATTGTGAAATTACACAACTTCTTCCCCCAACCTTAACTTCTGCTAAACCATAAAAAGGCATGTTATCAAAATCGACTTGATCTCCACATAAGTCTTTCATTAAAGCTTTTGATTTAGGTCCCTGAATTTGAACTGGACAAGCATCGATTTCTTCAATTGTACAATTAAATCTACCATCAGCATTAACACCTTGAAGATACATACCTATATCAGAGTCTGATAAAGAAAACCAAAATTCATCTTTTGAAATTCTCAATAGAATTGGATCATTTAAAACTCCACCATAAGCATTACATAAAATTACATATCTAGCTCTCATTGGGGAAATTTTAGTTGCATCTCTTGTAATTACATAATCTGTAAATTTTTCTGCATCTGGACCTTTAACTCTTATTTGTCGTTCAACAGCAACATTCCACATTGTTACATGATTTACGATTGCATCATATTCAACCATCGCTCCACCATCTTCAGGCTTTACATAACCTCTTGGATGGTAAATTCGGTTATATACAGTTGCTCTCCAACAACCTGCTTGCATTGATAAATGCCAATAAGGTGATTTTCTTACTCTTGTTGAAATTAACATTTCAACTTTAGTTGGGCCACTTTGTCTTAAATTATATGGTACTTCTCGATCAGATTGATCAACCGAAGTAACATGCTTTAGTTTAGTATAATCAAATTCTTTAGACATAACCATTCTCCTTCAACCACTTGTTTGTTTCCTTCAAGCCGCCGAATGTATAAATGTGGAAGAAATCAGTATGCGATTTAACTTTCCCAATTAGATCATTAGGGTCTTTAGGTTTTAATAAATCTAACGCCTTAGTAAAATTAGATTTAAGAAAATTTATGGAATTTTTCGCACCAACTATATTAGCAAACTTAATTAAGCTAGATATTTTTAGAGGCCCAGTAATTCCCACATGCACTGGTACGCTTTGTTTAGAAATAAAATCTATAATAGGCTGAGGATCTAATAACCATTGGGTTACAATATAATCAGCATAAGGCTTTTTATCTATCATAGCTTTTTCTAAATTTGAATCGGATATATCAGGACTCCCCTCTGGGTGTCCAGCAATTCCTATTGTCATCTTCTCAAAATAACCAGTTTCTAAAAGTTGAAATGAGCTATCAAATTTTCCAACTGGCTCTCGACCACCACCAATTACTAAAACTTTTTTAACTCCTCCGTCTTTACATCTAGAAACATAATCTTTTAGCTCATTTTCATTATGCATTGATCGTGCAGGAAAATGAGGTACTGGATTAAAGCCCTTTTTAACTAACTCAACTGCTTGTTGAGCCGTCTCTTTATAATCACCACCAGGAAGCATAGTAATATAAATATCACTTACTGGCGGTATTGTATCGAGGTCAGTTTGAGGACCAATTTCCAAAGAAAATTTCATTTACTGATCATTATCTTTTTTAAAAAAGCTGTCAAAGAAATTCATTTATAACCTAGGCGAAATTTGTTGCCAAAAATTATGCTCATGGTAATTTTTTCTGTGGATCAAAATCATAAAAAGTTGAAGCTCTCAGAAATACTAGATATTGAAAAACTCAACAATGTGGACAAGCCAATAGAGGTTGCTAATGGCCTTCCTAATGAATGCTATACAAAAGATAGCTATTTAGCTTACGAAAAGGAAAAGGTTTTTTTTGATAAATGGGTAGTGGCTGGTGTAGGAAGTTCAATACCAGCTCCAGGTGATGCAAAACCTTACAATCTACTCGGGATTCCTTTGATTTTGATAAGAGATAAAGAAATGAAGATACGAGTTTTTCACAATGTGTGTAGCCACAGAGGCTTTAAACTTCTAGACAGTCCTTGTAGTTTAAAAAACGTAATTAGATGCCCATATCATTCTTGGTCATATGACTTTGAGGGGAAACTTGTCGCAACTCCGCATATAGGCGGTTTAAACAATCATCAATCAGAAAAATTTAGTAAAAATAAAAGCAATTTAAAGGAAATAAAATCTAAAATTTGGATGGATATAATTTTTGTAAATATTAATTCAAATGAAATAGATTTTGATGAATATATAAAACCACTAGAGCAAAGATGGTCTAAATTTATAAATAAAGAAGATCATGAATTGATTGTGCATTCAAAAGATCATGGTTATTTTAATTTAGATGTAAAATGTAATTGGAAGTTTGCTATAGAAAATTATTGTGAGAGCTATCACTTACCAACAATTCATCCAGAACTAAACAAAATTTCAAATATTAATGATCACTATCACATACAAGGTTTACCAAATAGATTTGCAGGTCAGGGTAGTAAAAAATATGAGCAGCTCATAAAAGGAAATAAAAAATTTAACACATTTCCAAATTGGGATAAGAGTATTATAAAAAATTCAGAGTATGTAGCACTTTTCCCTAATGTGATGATTGGATTGCATATAGATCATTTTTATGTTTTTTGGTTAGAGCCAATTGAAATGAATAAAACTAAAGAACATATGCAAATGTATTACATAGGTAATGAAAGTGCTAATGGAGAAGAATTAAAAGAGTTAAGAAAAGAAAACTTAAGATTTTGGAAAGATGTTATGTTGGAGGATGTAAGTGCAATTGAAAGAATGCAAGATGGAAGAAGTTCCCCAGCTTATAATGGTGGAAACTTTTCTCCTGTGATGGACCAACCAACCCATCAATTTCATAAATGGGTAGCAAATAATTTGATTTAAAATGAAAATAATTTTAATTATGGGTTTACCAGGGTCTGGTAAAACAACTTTAGCAAATGAATTGGCTCCAATGATTAGTGCTAAAAGATTAAATGCAGATGAGGTCAGGAAAGAAGCAAATGATTGGGATTTTTCTGAAGAGGGTAGAAAAAAACAAGCAAAGAGAATGGCAGATTTTGCATTAAAGTTAAAAGAGAAAGGAAATTTTGTAATAGCAGATTTTATATGCCCCACACCTGAGGCAAGAAGTTTATTTCCTGCAGACTATATTGTGTGGGTAGATACAATCAAGGAAAGCAGATTTGATGATACAAACAAAATGTTTGTAAAACCGGACAAGTATGACTTTCATGTTACTTCACAAGATGCTAAAAACTGGGCACCAAAAATATACAAGGAGTTAAAATAATGGTTTACGAATGGGACAATAAAAAACCAACTGCGCAAATGTTAGGAAGATGGCAACCATTTCATGATGGTCATTATACTTTATTTAAAGAAATAATAAAAAAAACAGGCCAGGTATGTATTCAAATAAGAGATGTTCAAGGAGTAGATGATAATCCTTTTGATTTTGAAACAGTCAAAAAAAATATAGAAGAGAGATTAAACCCTGAATACAAGGGTCGTTTTAAAATTATGCTAGTTCCAAATATTACTAATATTTGTTACGGAAGAGGAGTGGGTTATAAAATAGAAGAAATTGAACTATCAAAAGAAATTCAAGAGATCTCAGCTACTAAAATTAGAGCTAAAATGCGAGAAGAAGGAAAGTTAAAATAGATTTTTAATGAATATAAAAGTTAAAAACTTATCTAGTGGAATATGCACAGTCATAATTAATGATCCAAACACATATAATTCATTATCATTCAAAAACTTAAATAATTTAATTACAGTTTTTCAAAAGCTTGATAAAGACAAAAAAACTAAGGTAATTATCTTAGAAGGAGCAGGAAAAGGTTTTAGTGCTGGTCATAATTTAAAGGAAGTAAAAAATCTAAAGAAAAAAAACAAATATCAAAAATTATTTAATCTTTGTTCAAAATTGATGCTTCAAATTGTTGAAGGAAAAAAACCTGTGATAGCCAAAGTACATGGTGCTGCTTATGCAGCTGGATGTCAATTAGTTGCAAGTTGTGATCTTGCTTACAGCACTAAAGATGCTTTGTTTGCAACTCCAGGTGTGAATATAGGTTTATTTTGCAGTACTCCAATGGTTGCTGTTAGTAGAAAAATTAATAGGAAACCAATGATGAAGATGTTGCTTACTGGAGATCCAATTAAAGCACCTTATGCTAAAGAAATTGGATTAATTAATAATTATTACTCAAAATCAAAATTAAATTCAGAAGTTTTGAAAGTTGCAAAGAAAATTGCATCTAAATCAAATCTAACAATCAAAATAGGGAAGCAGGCTTTTTATAAACAATTAGAAATGCCTTTAAGAAAGGCTTATAATTATACTAGTAAGATGATGACTCTAAATATGATGGCAATGGATGCTAAAGAGGGTATCTCAGCATTTTTAGAGAAAAGAAAACCTAAGTGGAAAAATAAATGACAATTAAAAACGGCTTAATCATTATTTTTATTGTCATAGGACTTTATGTTGTTTTGGACATGAGAGATCATAATTTTAAAAGAGCTGTTGATGCCTGTGTTGCTGGTAGTCAAAAATTATCTGAAACTAAAATTACAGACTTAAATGAAGCAAGGAAGTTTTGTGAAGATCAGATAAGAAAAAATAATGAGTAAAATTAAAGATATACTTTCAAAATATAAAACTATCGCAATGATAGGGGTTAGTAACGACCCAACAAAAGCTTCGACAATTGTTATGAAGTACATGCAAAAATATGGATTTAAAGTTTATCCAGTTAATCCTAAAGCCAAAGGTCAAAAAATTCTAGGAGAAGAGGTTTTTGAGAAAATAACAGATATAAAAGATCCCGTTGATATCGTGGATGTTTTTAGGCCCTCTAAGGAAGCCTTAGATATTGCAAAAGATACAATAAATATTGGTGCTAAGGTTTTATGGCTACAACTAGGTATTAAAAGTGAAGAAGCTAAAAAGATAGTTGAAAATAATA
>Ga0315315_10005849_pt1 | contig 11355 bp, 9 predicted proteins | sample M140m3416metaG_FD_203699 | JGI IMG/M metagenome (GOLD analysis project Ga0315315, IMG submission 203699) | Ammonia-oxidizing marine archaeal communities from Monterey Bay, California, United States - M1 40m 3416 | ecosystem: Environmental > Aquatic > Marine > Intertidal zone | place: USA... | reverse complement strand
ATTCTGTATCTACAGACGCTAACTTGATTCAGAAAGCTGTAGCTCAACCTGCAGTATTTGCTAAATTTGATAATCCACAAGTTGTCGATGCTATGTCAAAATTCGCACAAGCATTAACAATGGGCTACAATGCATTATACTTTGATAAAGTATGGCTTTCAGATGAGAACGGACCAAGCGGTGATCCTGATGGTGCGACTCCAGCAGATGCAATGACATTTGCGTTAGCTAAGTTAGATGCAGCCATAACTGCTGCTGGTTCAATCACAGGTGCAATTCCGACACCATATTTTAATGGTTCTATCACAACTGGTGCTCAGTTGATTCAAGTAATGAACGGATATGGTGCTCGTATGCTAGCAAATGTAGCGCGAACAAGTGCACAAAGAGGAGCTACAAACTGGAGTAAAGTCAAAACATATGCAGCTGCGGGTCCATCTGCTGACTGGATGATAAACCATGATGATATCGTATGGTATGACTTATTCAAAACTTATCTAGTATATCCTGGATGGGCTAGAATAGACATGAGAACTATTAGCTTCATGGATAGCACTTATGACAACTACTGGGATGCGACTAAAACTATTTATCCTCCTGCTACATCTACTGATACAAGATTAGCATCAGACTATAAATACTTAAGTGGTCAAAACTTCAGACCAGAGCGTGGATCTTACCACTTTAGCTCTTACAGATATGGAAGATACGATCAATACATTACTGAATGGACTGTTCCGACTGTAGAAATTCCAGTTACTGAAATGGATATGTACAGAGCTGAAGCTGAAGCATGGGGCGGAAACGCTGCTGCTGCTGCTGCAATTATCAACGGAAGTAGTTATGTAACAAGGGGAGGAAATGCTGCGGTTGCTGCGGTTGCTGCTGATGTTCTTGCTGCTATTCACTATGAAAGAATTGTCGAAATGCCACTTGCTTCACCAGGACTATCTTTCTTTGAAATGAGAGGTAAAGACCTTTTACAAGCAGGTACATTACTGCACATGCCAATACCTGGATCAGCTTTAGTATCTATTCCTAAAGACATCTACACGTATGGTGGTACTCAAGGAGTTGCTGGAACAGATTACTCAACTGGAGGTTGGAGATAATCAACTAGCATAAATAATTTTTAAAAAACCCCTAACTTACGTTGGGGGTTTTTTTATTATTATAAATTAATCAATGGAAAAAGAGAAAACATTAATTTTTGGTATTAGATCACTACAGGAAGCACTCGACTCTGACAAATCACTAAATAGGGTTTTTATTCAAAGAGGAATTAAAAGTACATCTGCGTTTAAACTTATAAAAACATTGAATAAAAAATCTATTGAAATATCTTACGTTCCAATAGAAAAACTTAACCGCTTAACCGTTAAAAATCATCAAGGAGTAGTTGCAACCATATCCCCTGTAAGATTTTTAAATATTGAAGACTTAAGTAATCTTATCGAAAAAAGAGAAAATTTTGTATCATTACTTATACTTGACCAAATATCAGATGTAAGAAATTTTGGAGCAATTGTAAGAACTGCAGAATGCACGGGAATAGATTGTATTGTTGTACAATCGAGCGGAAGTGCTCCTGTAAACGGAGATACAATTAAAACATCATCAGGGGCTATTTTTAATGTGCCAATTTGTAAAGTGAACCATATTAAAGATGCTTTATTTTTAATAAAACAGTTTGGTATTAAAATATATGGAGCTACTGAAAAAGCCAATAAAAATATATTTGAAACAAAATTTCAAAATGCTCAAGCTATAATTATGGGTTCTGAAGGTAAAGGTTTATCTAAATCTGTAATCAGCCTTTGTGATGAGTTAATAAAAATTCCTTTATTAGGAAAAATCGAGTCCTTGAACGTATCAGTAGCTTGTGGAACTATTTTGTATGAGATGGTAAGACAAAAGAAATTTTAATTATAAAAAATTAGTTAAACTTTTTAAATCATAAATAATAGGACAATGTTTATGTATATTTTCGTTATTACTATTAAAATGAATAGCTTGAAATCCTGCATTCAAGGCTCCCAATATATCCGCCTCTAAATTGTCCCCTATCATCACAGAGTTTTCTGCTTTTGCACAAGAAACATTTAAAGCATAATCAAATATTTTTAAATTAGGTTTTTTAACACCAACACTCTCAGAATCGATTATGGAATAAAAATAATTTCTAATTTTTGAATTTATAATTTTTTTGTTTTGTACTTCGGTAAAACCGTTGGTAATTACATGCAATCTATACTTATCTTTTAAGTAATCTAATATAAATAGAGCATCTTTGATCAAAAAATTATTGCTAGGAAGGGCTAATACATAATCATGCGAAATTTTATTAATAATTTTATCATCTACCGAAATCGCTAGCTTATCAAAAGAGGATTTAAGTCGGTTGTATCTTAAGAATTCTTTGGAGATTTTTTCATCTCTGTATAACTTCCAGTAAGAAAAGTTAATAGGAATATATATTTTTAAGAAGTGATTTAAATTAACATCAATACGATATTTCTTTAATAGATAATCAAAAGTAAGAGAAGAATTTTTTTTAAAATCCCAAAGAGTATGATCTAAATCAAAAAAAATGTCGGTAATTGAGTTAATTTTTTCCATGAGATTTAAAATATTTTTTAAACATGTTTTTCCACTTAAAATTAGAAGAATAATCACTGATTATAGAATTATTTAATACTAATGTCATATTCCCATCTACTTCTTTAACATATCTTGTTATTTCTTCTAAAACCTGTCTGGCAAGTATAGGTTTTTTATAAATCCTTAACACCCTATCAGTTATGCATACAGGATTGATTAAAAGTTTAGTTTCATATTCGTTTTCCAGATCAAAAAAGTAAAAAGGATTGGAGGTGCTTGCTCTAAACCCTGGAAGATCATAATATTGAAGACTATAATCTTCAGAAAAACCTAATCTTGCAAAACTACTATAGGTTTTAGGAAAATCAATTTTCAATAAATTTTGTCGAGTTTTTTTTATTGATCTGTGAACAATTGACTGTAGGTTATTTATTTCTTTTTCTAAAACTATTTCATTGTTTAGAGATGACAAGGATGATAATAACGAAACTTCACAAAAATCAGAAACATCTTTTATTTTTTCAATGAAAGTTTTGGAAAATACGCTTAAATTTCTGTCAAATCTTGAGAAATTAGACAGTAAAAAAAATACGGTGGTTTTTATATCGTTGCTTCGATTTAATTCAATCCAACTAGAATAATTATCTAATGGATCTTTTTTAAAATTTAAAAGAACTAGAGTTCTTCTATATAATCTGTAAATATCAAATCTTAAAAGGTCTCTTAAAAATCCCCCTATTGTTCTAATTAAACCCTTTCCTTTGAAATCAAATGCACATTGAACTTCCAAACAGGTATTCAATTTGAAGGTGTTTTTTTTAAATTTAAAATCAGGATAAAATTCTATAAATTTTTTTTCAAATCTCTGAATCCAAAAATCAATAATAGGTTTATTTAAAAATCTATTTTTAAAAGCAATGCTGGATTTGGGATCAAAACGCCCAAAGTCATCTTTTAAATGAAGTAGGTATTCCTCATAACGGCTAATTAAATAAAAACTAGCCCCAAAAATATCAAATTGAAAAAAAGGATTGTTTTTATAAGAAAAAAACACTGGAAGGCCGTTCCAATTTTCTACTTCAATTTCAATATCCTCAATTTTATTTGATAGTAAAATTTTAGATGAATTGATAAAAAATTCATTGGAAACTTGAACATTAGTATAACTCATTTTAAAAGAATCATATTTTTTAAAATAATTTATGTCAGAAGTAAATTCAATTTTAACTCCTAGTCTTGAAGTATATATATGTTTAAAAATATATTTAATTCGAGGAGTTATTTTTTCAGTATATACTAAAATCATTTACTTTTTCTTATGTGATTAACTAAATCATTTAAATCAATTGAAGCGTAGTTTCCAGAGCTCATAAAAAGTAAATTTGAGTTTATATAAGACTGTTCAAGCAAAAATGTTTTGAGTTTATTTGAATCAGAAAAAACCTGTAGATAATTGTCGTTGAAAGCATTTTTAATTTTTTGTTGATCTATTTCTGCTATTCCCTTTTTTATGAGTACGGATGGATCATAATACACAACGGCTAGGTCAGCACTTTTTAATGTATCGCTGTATTCACTGATAAAATTTTCATTTAAACTGCTAAAAGTATGAAGTTCTAGCAGTGCAATTAGTTTCCTATCTTTAAATTGCTTTTTAAGAGCTTTAGTGGTAGCATTAACTTTACTTGGAGAATGAGCAAAATCTTTATAAATATTTCTATCTTCCATTTTTAAAATAGCTTGTAATCTTCTATCTGCCCCTTTGAATGTCGTTATTGAATTGTAAAATTCCTCCTCATGCACGCCCATTAATTGACAAATAAGTTTGGCTCCTGCCAAATTATTTAGATTGTGTTCGCCAAAAATATTGAGGGGAATATCTCCCTCATCAGTTTTCAAAAAAGTAATTCCATTCATGATAAAATGTTCGGGAATTGAGTACTCCAATTTTCTAATTGATTTTTCGCAATTCAATGCAATTCTTTCCAACTCTTTATCCAAATTATTGTAAACTAAAACTCCTCCTTGAATAATTGTATCAACAAATTTTACAAATTGTTGTCTGTAATTTTCTTTGGATGGAAAAACATTAATATGATCCCAAGAAATTCCGCTTAACAAAGCAATATTTGGATAGTACAAATGAAATTTTGGTCTGCTATCGATTGGGGAAGATAAATATTCATCACCCTCTAAAATTATAAAATCATTATCATCGGTAAGATGAACCATGGTTTCAAAACCTTCTATTTGTGCGCCAACCATAAAATCAACTTCTTTATCATTATTGTTTAAAACATGTAGAATCATCGCTGTAATAGATGTTTTTCCGTGACTTCCACCAACTACTACACGTGTTTTGTTTTTTGACATTTGATAAATAAATTCTGGATAGGAAAGTATTTTAATATTTTTATCAGATGCTTCAAGTAGTTCAGGGTTGTCAACTTTTGCATGCATTCCTAAAATAACAAAATCTAGATCTGACGAAATTTTTGTGGGAAACCATCCGAATTTAGCTGGAAGAAGTCCATACTTGATTAATTTAGATCTCGAAGGTTCAAATATATCATCATCGCTTCCGGAAACAGAATAACCTTTTAAATGTAAAGCTATTGCTAAGTTATGCATTGCACTTCCACCAATAGCTATAAAATGAATTTTCAAAGCAAATTTTCTTATTTATAACTAAATTATAAAATAGATCACCTAAAAAAGAAGAATATCAATGAAATTATGAGTTTAAAATTTTCCATAAATTGTCTTTCAGTTTAATTAATCCTTCATTGGTTATTGACGAAATAAAATCATATGAGACATTTTTAATTTTTTTGGATAATTCTAATTGAATTTTATTTTTTCTTTTTTGATCAATTAAATCAGATTTTGAAATTACTATCATTCTTTTTTTATCTAAAAGTTCTGGATTATATTTTGTTAATTCATTAATCAAAATATTGTATTGATCAACTATCTGATCAGATTCACAAGAAATTAAAAAAAGAAGAATAGAGTTTCTTTCAACATGTCTTAAAAAATAATGTCCTAATCCTTTTCCCGTAGATGCTCCCTCAATAATTCCAGGAATATCAGCGACAACAAAGGACTTAAAATCTCTGTATTGAACAATCCCCAAATTGGGCTTTAGTGTTGTAAATTCATAGTTAGCTATTTTAGGTTTTGCTGAGGTTATGGATTTTAAAAGAGTTGATTTGCCAGAGTTAGGAAACCCTACTAGTCCAACATCTGCCAACAACTTAAGTTCGAGTGTAATACTTATTTCATTTCCTTTAATGCCTGGCTGCGCGTAACGTGGGGCCTGGTTGGTGGAAGTTTTAAAGTTCCAATTACCTAATCCCCCCATTCCACCCTCCAAAATTATTTTTTTTTGTCCGTCTTCGATCGTTTCAAACAAAATTTTTCCAGACTTAGTCTCTTTAATAACTGTTCCAACAGGAACTCTAATATAAATATCTTTTCCATCGGCTCCTGAACTTCTACTTCCAGCTCCATCGCCACCATGTCCGGCCTTAAAATGTCTTTTAAATTTAAAATGATGAAGGGTCCAGAGTGATTTATCAGTAATGAAAATAATATGTCCTCCTCTACCGCCGTTCCCCCCGTCCGGCCCACCTTTGGTAATATATTTTTCCCTATGAAAATGTGATGAACCTTTTCCCCCATTTCCAGAAAATATATTTACTTTGACATAATCAACAAAATTGCCTTGAGTCATTATTTATTTAAATCAATAACATTAAATATTCTTTTACTGATTTCACTGATATCTCCGGTACCCTCAATTTGAAAAAATTTATTTTGAGATTTATAATAATTAATCAGTGGTGAAGTTTTTTTATTATACTCATTAAACCTATTTTTTATCTTTTCTCTATCTTGATCATCAACTCTTCCACTTTCTTTTCCTCTATTTATAAGTCTTTCAATTAATGTATTTTCATTAACATCTAATGCAATAGTCATAGATATATTTAAATCTTTCGAGTGTAGAAATTCATCCAACATTTCAGCCTGGACTGTGGTTCTCGGAAATCCATCAAAAATAAATCCTTGAGATTTTGAAGAATTATTAACCTCAGCCTCAAGCATTTTTATTGTAACACGATCAGGAACTAAATCTCCTTTTTCCATATAAGATTTTGCAAGCAAACCTAAATCAGTGTTTTCTGAAATGTTATATCTAAAAATATCTCCTGTTGAGATATGCTTTAAATTATATTTTTTTTTTACAAATTCTGCTTGTGTTCCTTTCCCTGATCCGGGTTTTCCAAATAAAATCAAATTAATCATAACTCGGTAAAATACAAATATACCCAAAACAGTTATAAAATAATTTTATAGATCATTACATTTTAATGTATTTTTGTAAAAATAATTTTTATGAATTATTTTTCATCAAATTTTACTCTTGGAATATTAGGTGGCGGACAACTTGGAAAAATGTTACTTCAAGTTTGCTCTAAATTAGATATCAAAACAAACATATTAGATTCAAACATAGATTCTCCCTGTAAAAACTTATGCAACAAGTTTAACGTTGGAAGTTTAATGGATTTTAATACTGTTTACGAATTTGGAAAAAATTGTGATTTAATTACATTTGAAATTGAACATATTAATGTTGACGCATTGGAAAAATTGGAAGCAGACGGTGTAAAAGTCTTTCCGAATTCCTCAACTCTTAGAATTATTCAGGACAAATCAATCCAAAAACAATTTTTTATTGAAAATAATATTCCAACTGCGAAATACAACTTTTACAATTCATTAAATGATTTTAACGTACAAGACTTTCCTTTTGTTTGGAAGAAAACAAAGTTTGGATACGATGGCTATGGTGTAAGAATTATAAAATCCGAAAAAGATCTTAATAATTTACCTGATACTCCATTTATAATTGAAGAATTAGTTCCTTTTAAAAAAGAATTAGCTACAACCATCGCAAGAAATCAAAATGGTGATATAGAAGTTTTTCCCATTGTAGAAATGATGTTCAATAATGTTTCCAATCAAGTCGAGTTTGTTGTTTGTCCAGCTCAAATTAGTGAAGAGTTAAGGCTGAAAGCTGAGAAAATTGCATTGAAAGTTTCTAAAACATTTAAACAAGTCGGTTTACTTGCTGTTGAAATGTTTTTAACTCAAAATGATGAGATTTTGGTTAATGAAGTTGCACCTAGACCTCACAACAGTGCACATTATTCAATAGAAGGTTGTATTAATTCTCAGTTTGACCAACATATAAACGCCATACTAAATTTGCCATTAGGATGTTCTAAATCAAGCATTTATACAATTATGGCTAACTTAGTGGGTGATAAAGGATACAATGGCGATGTTATTTACGAGGGAATTAATGAGGCTATGAAATTTGATAATGTTAAAATACATATCTATGGTAAAAAACAAACAAAACCTAACAGAAAGATGGGACATGTAACCATAGTTGATACAAATTTAGAAAGTGGACTAAAAAGAGCAAGAATAATAAAAGAATTAATTAAAATTAAAACTAATTAAATATGGCAAAAGTTGGAATAATTATGGGAAGTAAGTCTGATCTTACTGTAATGCAAGAGGCTATAGATATACTCAATGACTTTGGAATTTCAAATGAGGTAGATATTGTATCTGCTCACAGGACACCAGAAAAAATGATGGAATATGGGAAAAATGCACACAATAGAAAAATTTCTGTTATTATTGCTGGAGCGGGTGGAGCTGCTCACCTTCCCGGAATGATTGCTTCATTAACACCACTTCCAGTAATTGGAGTACCAATAAAGTCCAGAAATTCTATTGACGGATGGGATTCAATTTTATCTATATTGCAAATGCCAGGTGGTGTCCCTGTTGCCACAGTTGCATTAAACGGGGCAAAAAATGCTGGTATTTTAGCTGCTAAAATAATTGGCTCAAATATTAAAGAAATTCAAAATCAAATTATTAAATACAAATCGGATCTGGCAAAAAAAGTTATAAAAGATTCAACTAAATAATTTCATTACAATCAGAATTGCTAACCAAATCAGTGGAATTGATTCAACCCAAAAACTAGCAAAATATTTTTTTTGTCTTATGTTAGAAGTCCAAACAAAATAGGCCGTTATTATTACAATTATTGAGTCAGAAATTAAAAATTTAAATCCTACTGGTTCCAATAGTAAACTAATTATCAAAAATACTATCAACAAAACAGTTGCAGCTTTTTTAGTTTTTATTATTCCTAATAGTTGAGGTATTGTTTCTAATTGCAATGAATCGTATTTTAAATCTCTAATTTCAAAAGGAATAGTATAAGCAATTACAAAAACAAATCTTTGAAAGAAAAGTAAAAAAGAATTTAAATAATTAATCTTATTTTCATTTATAATTGGCAAAAAAACAGTAGCTGAAGCCCAACAAAACGCAACAATAAATATTTTAATTTTGCTGTGATTCCTAAAATTTCCTCTAGAGTGATTAAATGGTATTACATAAATAATACAAAAAATAAATATAAAAAATCCTAGTACTAAGGTCTTTAAACTCACAAAAAAAAGTGATGTAAACAACAAAAATCCGGAGAAAAAACTTAAATATTGAATTTTCTTAGTTGAAACATTTTTAACAATAAAATAATATGGTAATGTTGATGCATATTTTATGAAATTATAAACTACAATTGTAGCATTGAAAACAACAAATAAAATAAGAAAATCTAATTTTATTTCAAATCTTAAACATGTAATTATTACAAAAGCCATTACACATAAGGATATGTGTATACTTGATTTAATATAAAAATCAAAAACTGATGCTATTTTGTCCACGAACACAAAACTATAAAAGTGTTAATAATTTGTACGTTTTAAGTTGAAAACTTTAAATTTTATGCAAATAATAAATGATTTTTTTTATAACAATTAACTATTTTTGTCTATCAAATTTTAAAAAATGGATAAGTTTTCATCGAGACATATTGGAATAAGTGAAGAGCAAAAAAATGAAATGCTAAATTCATTGGGTTTAGAGTCTATTGAACAATTGATTTCTGAAACAATTCCAAAAAACATAAGGCTTACAAATGACTTAGATTTAGAAGATGCAATGAGTGAAAATGAGTTTTTGACTCACATAGATAAGTTGTCTAAAAAAAATAAAAACTTTAAATCTTATATCGGACTTGGATATAATCAAGCAATAACTCCATCAGTTATTAAAAGAAATATACTAGAAAACCCAAGTTGGTATACTGCTTACACACCATACCAAGCTGAAATTGCACAAGGAAGAATGGAAGCTTTACTCAATTATCAAACTATTATATGTGATTTAACAGGTATGGAACTCTCAAATGCTTCTTTGTTAGACGAAAGCACTTCAGCTGCTGAAGCTATTACAATGCTTTTTAGTTCCAGAACTAGAATTCAAAAAAAAGAAAACATAAATAAATTTTTTATTAGTGATAATGCACTGACTCAAACAATTTCACTAATTCAAACCAGAGCAGAGCCGTTAGGTATCAAAATTATCGTTGGAAAACTCAATGAGTTTGATTTTTCAAATGATTTTTTTGGATGTTTCATGCAGTATCCTGGTATTCATGGAAATATTGATGATTTAAAAAATTACGGAAGAAAAGCTAAAGCCAATGGATTAAAAATTGTTGTTGCAGCTGACATTTTTTCTCTATGTCTTTTAGAAGCACCCGCTCATTTTGGTGCTGATGTTGTTATTGGCACATCACAACGTTTTGGTATTCCATTAGGTTACGGAGGACCGCATGCTGCTTTTTTTGCTACGAAAAATGAATATAAAAGATCTATTCCTGGAAGAATTATTGGTTTGTCAAAAGATTCTGATGGAAATTCTGCTCTAAGGATGGCTTTACAAACTAGAGAACAACATATAAAAAGAGATAGAGCAACATCTAATATATGCACCTCACAAGTCCTGCTTGCGGTAATGGCTAGTATGTATGGTGTTTTTCACGGACCAAAAGGACTAAAAAAAATTGCCTTAAAAATTCATGAATTAACAGTCATTTTAGAAGATGCATTAACTAAATTAGGAATTAGACAAGTAAACAAAAACTATTTTGATACTTTACTTATCAACGGACCATCGGAAAGAGTTAGAATTGTGGCCGAAAAAAATAAAGTTAATTTTAACTATATAAATGATACTCATTTCTCTATCTCCATTAATGAAGCTACCACTATTGATGATATTCAATTAATTGTTAATATTATTGCAGATGGAGTTCAAATAAAAACTGTTATTGTAGACCAACAAACATCAAAAAGTAAAATTCCTAGCAAATTTTTAAGAAAAAGTAAATTTCTACAAACTAAAATTTTCAATATTCATCATTCAGAAACTAGTCTAATGAGATATATTAAAAGTTTAGAAAGAAAAGATTTATCACTTACACATTCCATGATTTCTTTAGGTTCATGTACAATGAAATTAAATGCTGCATCAGAAATGATTCCAATCAGTTGGTCTAAGTGGAACAATATACACCCTTTTGTTCCGATAAATCAAGCTGATGGTTACCAAAAACTAATTATTAAATTAGAAGAGCAATTAAATGAAATAACTGGATTTTCGGGAACATCCTTACAGCCTAATTCTGGGGCTCAGGGTGAGTACGCTGGGTTAATGGTAATTAGAGCATACTTAAAAAGTATATCACAATCACATCGAAATATTTGTTTAATACCATCTTCAGCTCATGGAACTAATCCTGCA
>Ga0315315_10005847_pt1 | contig 11356 bp, 13 predicted proteins | sample M140m3416metaG_FD_203699 | JGI IMG/M metagenome (GOLD analysis project Ga0315315, IMG submission 203699) | Ammonia-oxidizing marine archaeal communities from Monterey Bay, California, United States - M1 40m 3416 | ecosystem: Environmental > Aquatic > Marine > Intertidal zone | place: USA... | reverse complement strand
AATTTTGTTTTTTTCCTTGCATTTGATGTAGGTGGCTCAAGATATTTAAAAAAATATCAAAAAACATATAATTTTTTAATAAATAATTTGTTAATTATGAGTAACGTATTCAGGCTATTAAAAAAATATAAGAAAAAATTCATTTTTGCTAGTAGTCAAATGTCAAATATGGATTTTTCACCATATGGAACTCTTAAAAGACTGGGAGAAGATACAACAAAATCATTAAACTCTTTATATGTAAAGTTTTGGAATGTTTATGGGATAGAAAAAGATGAAGAAAAAGCTCACGTAATCACTGATTTTATCTTAATGGCTTTAAAAAAAAGAAAAATTAAAATGCTTACAAATGGAAAAGAGAGTAGGGAATTTTTATACGCAACAGACTGCTCTGAAGGTCTTTTTACTGTAATGAAAAAATTTGATTTTTTTGTTAAACAAAAAAAAGAACTTCATCTCACTACGTCAAAAAAAACTAAAATAATTAATATTGCTAAAATAATAAAAAAGATTTTAAATAAAAGAGGGTTTACAATTAAAATATTTCCTTCAAAAGAAACGGACAGTTTGCAAAAAAATGTTAATAATAAATCAAATAATTTTTTATTAAATTTTTGGAAACCAAAATATAGTATTGAGAATGGTATTGAGGAAATTATTCAATTTTATTTTAAAAAATAAGATATGTTAAATTTTAATTTTATACTTAATAAAGAAAAAATTGGTAAAATATTATATTTTTTAACCTTTTCATTCTTAATTTTAATTAATTTCATATACTTTTATTTACATTTAACTTCAAATATTGAAGTTAGTTCTTATGCATTTAATGAGTTATTCATTAATTATCAAGCTGGTTTTATCAGAAGAGGTTTATTAGGTGAGATTGCATGGCAGATTGATAGTATTTTTTCTATAAAACCAATTATTTTTTTTAGTATATTATTCCTCGTAATTTTTTTATCGCAAATTTTTATATTCTTTTTTTTGTTTAAAAACTATATTGTTTCGAAATTAATATTTATTTTAATTTTTTTCTCGCCATCACTGCTTTTATTTCATATATATAGTCCAGATCTTTATTTTATAAAGGATGGTATTATAAAATTTGCAATACTTTTTCATGCATTTATTTTTTATTATTTTGTAACAATAAAAAAACAAAATAAAAAATATTTAGATTATTTGAAATTTTTAATTATCCCATTCTTATTTATAATAATTTTAACTCATGAATATCAAGTTTTTTCAATTGCTATTCATTTTTTAATATCAATGGGAATTAATAAAAATAAAAAGGCATTTAAAGATATAACCAAGATTTATTTACCTTTAATAATACCTATTTTTTTAGTTATTATTTTTTTTGGTAATGAACAGCAGTACGAAAACTTATCACAAATTTTAACCAAATATGATGTTACATTAAATCCTCATTTAGGTGGTGGATTTATCAAATATCTAGGAGCTTTTTATAAATGGCACTTTTTTTACTTTAAATATGAAGATTTTGTAAATTTGTTTGCAAGCTTTCTATTAGGTGTTTTTGTAATTTATTTTTTATTTGAATTCATGATACAAAACAAAATATTACTCTTTCAAAATGGTTATCAAAAAAACTACTATATATATTTTATTCCCTCTTTAATCCCCTTTTTTTTAACTACAGATCATGGGAGAAATTTAAGTTTAATTTCATTTTATTTAATAGCATTTTATTCAACTTTAGATTTAAATAAGAATAGCTTTAATAAACTAAATGAAAAAATCAATAATTCGTTATTTAAAAAAAGTTCATTTCTAATTTTTTTAATATTCTACATATTTATGTGGAAACTAAATCAATTTGCTGGCTTTCCTTATGACAATAGTCCCTCAATATTTCAGAGCTCTCTTTTTGCTGAGTTTAGTAAACTAATCAAATTTCTATACGCATATGTTGATTCAAATATAATAAGTCTTCCTGAAATAAAATTATAAAAATTTTAAATAATTAATTTAAATTAATATTTTTTTCCTATGAAAAAATAGTGATTTTGTTTAAACAAAAAATTCCCCTTATAAAATTTATTTTTTATTATTTTAATGTTAAATTTACTTAATAATTTTTGTCTTAAGTTTTGAAAATACTTCAAATTATCAATATCCTCAAATTTTTCTTGGAAACAGATTAATATAAATTTATTTTTTAATAAAATTTTATTAAATTTTTTTCTAAATTCTAAAGGAGTTTCTGATAAGGACCAATTAGCGATAAAAAGGTTGCTGTTATTCATTATTTTATGGAACTTTGAAGTTAAAAAATAAGTGTTTTTATTTTCAAAACCAACATCAAGATTATTATGTTTTAAATAATAGTATTGTAGTAAATTAACATTATGAGTATCAAAGCAAGTATATCTAATATTACTGTTTATTTTTGAAAAAATCCTTGCCATACATCCATAACCTCCACCAAATTCAAACACTTTTTTAATATCTTTTTTTAGATTGATTTTAAATTCATCTTCAAAAATATTTAAATGGTAAACATGATTAATTAAATTACCAGAGCTATAAGGGTATAAAAAATATCTTATTGGATTGCCAATATCATCTTCTTTTAAAAGGTTTTTATAAAAATTCCATTTTTTTGATTTTTGGAGAATCTTTAATTCCTTATAGACAAAAAATCTGTTTTGTAAAAAAAACATTTTTTGAATAAAATTCTTTCTTAAAAAGTTTTTTAAGTCACTATTTGAAATTAATTGTGAAATTTCTTTATTGAATTCTTGATGTGTTTTTTTTAGATTTTTTTTATCTATTTTTGAAAGTTTAATTTTTTTTAAAATATAGTTTCTTATTTTTTCGTCTTTTTTATGAGAAATTATTTTATTTTGATACCAAAAACTTAAAAAACTTAATAATTTTCTTATAATATTACTAAAGATCATTTTCGAAAATAATTAAAAAATAATAACATTATTGAAAGATAAAAAAAATTCTGATTATAAAATGATAAAAAAAGCATTAATATAAAATATATTGAGTAAAGATAATAACTATTAATTTCTTTAATTTCAGATTTCAAAAAATTCAATCTTAAAAAAAAAAGCATTAATTCTTTAATTAAAATTAAAATACTTAAATTTATTAATGAATAATTTTCACTTGTTAAATAAAAAAGACTGACCAAGAAGAATGGCATCAAAAAAAATTCAAATTTAAGGTTTCTATTAAGAGTTTTAGTAGCCTCAAATTTTGTAGTTAAAATATGAGATGCACAAGAAAAAATTGCACTTAACGAAAAAATTTTGGTTAAATGATGAATAGTTTCGTTGTATGAGTCCCCTAACCATAACTGTAAAATGTGTGGATAAAAAGGGATTAAAGAAAATATAAATAACGGGATAATTTTTAAAAATATTCTTAAAGAAAAGTTGAAACTAAGATTATTAATTTTTTTTTTTGAAAGATCAGGAAGTAGAAAAGCACTAAAACTTTTTGAGATAATACTTAGTTTTCCTGTCAATTGTTGTGGCACAGAATATGATGCTAATGCAATTGGACCTAAAAAAAACTTAATTAAGTATTTATCAAATAAATCATAAAATTGAATTAAAACACCATTTAAAGTAATCCACTTACTATTTTTTTTTAAATTTTTTTTTAAGATTTTACTTTCTGCTTTTATAATAAGTTTATTTCTATTTATTATTAAAAACATTATAAGAATTGAAAAAAATTTAATTAAAATGGATACAAATATGAGGTCGTATAAAGAAAGAGTTTTTAAAAATATTAATAAAATTGAAGGTACTGAAAAACTCAAGCTAAAGAAAAATAAATTTAAAATACTTATAGATGTAAATTTTCTATTTCCCTGTAAAATTCCTTCAAATGTTACGTAATAGATTGTTATTATCGACCCAATAATTAAGAATGAAGTAAATTCATAAAAGTCATTATAATTGTAAAAAGAAATTTTTTTTAAAATATTTAATAAAAGAAAAATTGATAAGATTATTAAAGCAATATTTGTTGTATATTGAATGGCCTTATAACCAATTTCTTTTTTATTTTTTGGAAAATTATTAATACTAATCGTTGATGATTTCCCAATACCTAAATTAAAATTAATTGAAATTAATAATATAAAATGAAAAATTATATAATTTCCATAACTTTCTGGACCTGCAAAGTTTAAATGAACTGGTATTGATAAAAGAGATATAATAATAGAAGCAAAACCAGGCGCTGAAAGAATAGAGCTGCTAGTTAATAATTTTTTATATCCTATTTTCATAAATAAATTTTTTAATTAAATTTTTCATTGAATATTTTTTTAAATAATAATTTTTAGATAAAATAGCTTTTCTTTTAATATTTTTGTTATCTTTAATAATCTTCAAAAGACTCTGAATTAATTTTTTGTCTTTATCAATAATAAAAGGAGGGTTGAAGATTTTCGTTTGTATTCCCTCGATTCCTTTTTTTGAAGAAACCACTATTGCACCAATCGAAAGTGCTTCAATAATTTTTATTCTTGTTCCAGAACCAAATTTTAGTGGAACACACAAACATTTTGAAAAAAAAAGTAGGTTAAGTAAATCTTTTTTTGACACAACACCCTTATTTATTATCCAAGGTAATTTTTTTATATATCCACCTCCTGTGAGTACAAGTTTTAGATTTGGAATTTTTTTTAAGAGTCGTGGCATTACAAATCTATTTAAGTGGTCTATTGCATCTTTATTAGGCTTATAAGAATATGAACCAGTATAAATGATATAGTTATAATTTATAATATTCTTTTTTTTGAATTTATTAATTGAAATTGCATTGGGGAAAAGAGTTGTATTTACATTATAAATCATCTTAATTTTTTTCCTTTCCTTACTCGATACAGAAGTTGAAATATCTGATAATTTAAAAACTAATTTTTCAAGATATTTTGTAAGATAAAAAATTATAATATTGGAATATTTTTTTCTTATTTCAGATTCAATAGAATGAGATATATAAATTACTTTTACCTTTGTGTAAAAAGTTTTGAAAAAAAATAAAATAAAAAAACTATAAAAAATCCAACTAGCACCCTCAATTATAATAATTTTTTTTTTTGATTTCTTTAAATATTCATTTATTTTTAAACACATTATAGGCAATCTTAATATTTTATTTATAGGACTTTCTTTTTTAATAAAAATTGACTCAATTTTCTGATTACTAATTTTTGAAACATGAGTGATTTGAAATATCTTTTTTTTAAATGGCCAATTAGCAAACCTACTATTCACTACAGCGGATGAACCCATTGTGTCTGGTTTAATAGGAAAAAATGTAACAAATGCCGTTTTAATATCGTTCATTAAATTATAAAAAATAGATAATTTAAATTATTTAATTCAATATCTAAAATATGATACAAGATTATTACATTTAATTGATGTTTTCTTTAAAAATTTATTTGCGTTTTTTAATAAACTTATTATAAACACTTTGCCTGGTAATTTTTGCGAAAGGGTAATACCCGATCCCATTCCGAACTCGGAAGTCAAGCCTTTCTGCGCCGATGGTACTTTATCTTAAGATATGGGAGAGTAGGTCGTTGCCAGGCATAAAATCTATAATGAAAAATCTTATTGTTGTAACTGGAGGGGCTGGGTTTGTTGGTTCTAATTTAATAAGATTACTTTTAGAAAAAACTAAAAAAAAAATAATTAGTTACGACAATTATTCTTCAGGTTCAAAAAAAAATCATATTAAAAATAGACGAGTTAAATATATTTCTGCTAATACTTTTGATATTAATAATAGACTTAATAATATTAAAAAAAAAATCCATTCAATATTTCATTTTGGTGAATTCCCTAGAATTTATCAAAGTTTTAAAAAATTTGATGAATGTTTTGATTCAAATTCGATTGGCACTAATGCAGTTTTTAAATTTTGTTTAGATAATAAAATAAAACTTATTTATTCCGCAACATCAGCAACGCTTGGCAATTATGGAAAAGATAAAGACCTATCACCATATGCATTTACAAAATCAAAAAACTTAGAATTATTAGAAAATTTAAAAAATTGGTTTAAGTTTCAGTATGAAGTAATTTATTTTTATAATGTTTATGGGCCAGGTCACATAAAGAAAGGTCCAATGGCTACTGTAATTGGAATTTTTGAGGAAAAATTTAAAAACAATAAACCACTACCAATAGTTAAACCTGGTAATCAAACTAGAAGATTTACACATATTCAGGATACAGTTAATGTTTGTTATGAGGCTTGGGCTAAAAACAATTGTGCTCATTATTCAATATCCCATAAAAAATCATATTCCATCAAAGATGTGGCAAAAATGTTTAATCACAAAATAGTTTATCTAAAAAAGAGACCAGGTGAGCGTTATGCCTCAGCATTAACAAAAATTTCATTAAATAATAAGGTATTTCGTAGATTTGGAAAAATAAATTTGAAAGATTATATTTCTTCGTTTATTAAGGGATAATTTTATGAAAATAAAAAGTTCATTAAAGTCTATCAAAAAAAGAGATCTTAACTCAAAGTTAGTGAGAAGAAGAGGCAGAGTTTATATAATCAATAAAACTAATCCAAAATTCAAAGCAAGACAAAAATAATTTTTATGGATAATGAGAACCATAAAAATACTTGGAATAATTTTACTAAATTTGTTACATGGGGAACTATTGCAGTTGTGGTAGTTCTTATTTTAATGGCAATTTTCTTACTCTAAAGGTTTTTATGAAAGTAGTGTCTATTTCAGAAAATAAAGATATAGAAAAAAGAATTGCTATAACTCCTGAAACAGCCAAAAAATATATTTCAAATGGATTTGATGTTTCTTTATGTAAAAATTATGGTGAACATCTAGGCTTTTCAGATTCTGAGTATTCAGAATTAGGTGTCAAAATAATCGATAATGAAAAAGAAGTAATTGATAATGCTGATTTAATTGTTCAACTAAGTTTACCTTCAGATGAAAAGCTTTCTTATTTAAAGGATAATCAAAATTTAATAGGTATTTTAAACCCATACACTAATAAAGAAAAAATAAATGATTTAATAAAAAAAAACATTAAAAATTTTTCGTTAGAATTATTACCTAGAATAACTAGAGCTCAATCAATGGATATTTTATCATCACAAGCAAATTTAGCAGGCTATAAAGCAGTAGTTGAGGCTTTTTCAAATTTTGAGAAAGCAATACCAATGATGATGACTGCTGCAGGAACAATTCCAGCAGCAAAAGTTCTAGTTGTTGGTGCTGGAGTTGCAGGTTTACAAGCCATCGCAACAGCTAAAAGAATGGGCTCCATTGTTTTTGCTACAGATGTAAGAATGGCATCAAAAGAGCAAGTTGAAAGCTTGGGAGGAAAGTTTTTAGTTGTTGAAGGATCTGAAAATCTTGAAACTGAGGGCGGATATGCAAAAGAAACATCTGAAGATTTTAAAATCAAACAAGAGAAATTATTAGCTGAAACTTTAAAAAAAATTGATATTGTAATTTGTACTGCATTAATTCCTGGTAAGAAGGCGCCAGTAATCATTAAAGATGAGATGATAAAAAATATGCAATCAGGATCTATAATTTATGATTTAGCAGCAATCCAGGGAGGAAATACCGCATTAACAAAAGTAGATGAAGTTGTAGAAAAAAACGGAGTGAAGATTATGGGAGAAACCAATATTCTGAATAAGTTACCTACTTCTGCATCAAATTTATATGCAAAAAATATGTTCAATTTTGTAATGAATTTATATGATAAAGAAAACAATAAAATTAATATTAATCTTGAGGATGAAATTGTTGAAAAAACACTTTTAAAATAATAATGGAAATAGATCCTTTTATATTTAGACTTAGTATATTCATCTTATCGATATTTGTTGGTTATTATGTAGTCTGGAGTGTTACTCCTTCTTTACACACACCTTTGATGTCAGTCACTAATGCAATTTCGTCTGTAATAATAGTTGGAGCTATAATTGCTGCGCTTGCAAATATAGATGATGATGTTTTCACTTTATCTAGTATCTTTGGTTTTTTTGCAATTATCTTAGCTGCCATTAATATTTTTGGTGGATTTTTAGTTACCCAAAGAATGTTGGCTATGTATAAAAAGAAGAAAAAAGGAAAATAGAGAATTATTATGTCAGCAAATCTTTCAGCCCTTTTTTATCTTGTTTCAGGAGTTTTATTTATTCTAGCATTAAGAGGCTTGTCATCACCAGAAACTTCAAGGCAAGGGAATTTGTTCGGTATTTTAGGTATGGTGATTGCCATTGCTGTTACTTTTCTTTCAGTATCAAATTTTTCTTATGGTTTTTTATATGTAATGATTTTTTTATTATTTGGTGGAGCAATAGGTGCTTTTATAGCCTATAGAATACCAATGACGGCAATGCCAGAACTGGTCGCAGGGTTTCATAGCTTAGTTGGTCTTGCAGCAGTCTTTGTTGCAATTTCAGCATTCGTAAATCCTGGAGCTTTTAACTTAGGTTCGCCTGGAAATATTAAACTTGCAAGTTTGATAGAGATGTCCATTGGTGCTGCTGTTGGGGCGATAACATTTTCAGGTTCAGTTATAGCTTTTTTGAAACTTCAAGGAATAATGTCTGGGTCACCAATTACTTTTAGAGGTCAACATATATTAAATGGATTAATTTTATTATCTATTATCATCTTAATTTATTTTTTATGCATTAATCAATCTTCTAATCTTTTTTGGGCTCTTATAGCTGTTTCTTTTTTAATTGGATTTCTAATTATTATTCCAATAGGGGGAGCAGATATGCCTGTAGTAATTTCAATGCTTAATTCATATTCAGGTTGGGCAGCTGCAGGAATTGGTTTTACTCTCGAAAATACAGCGTTAATAATTACAGGAGCTTTAGTTGGATCGTCTGGAGCAATCCTATCATATATAATGTGCAAAGGAATGAATAGATCATTTTTTAGTGTTATACTCGGTGGCTTTGGTGGAACAGATAATGTTTCAACAAGTAAAAATAAAGAACAAAGACCAGTAAAAAGTGGGAACGCTGACGACGCAGCTTTCTTAATGAAAAATGCATCATCAGTAATTATTGTTCCAGGATATGGAATGGCCGTTGCTCAAGCCCAACATGCATTAAGGGAAATGGTAGATACTCTTAAAAAAAATGACATTAAAGTTTCGTATGCAATTCATCCGGTGGCAGGAAGGATGCCAGGTCATATGAATGTTCTTCTTGCAGAGGCCAATGTTCCCTATGATGAGGTGTTTGAGTTAGAGGAAATAAACAATGATTTTGCTAATGCTGATGTTGCTTTTGTAATAGGAGCAAATGACGTGACTAACCCAGTTGCAAAAACTGATCCTCAAAGTCCAATTTATGGGATGCCTGTTTTAGATGTTGAAAAATGTAAATCAGTATTATTTGTTAAAAGAAGTTTATCACCTGGATATGCAGGAATTGATAATGATCTTTTTTATAAGGAAAATACATTAATGCTTTTTGCTGATGCAAAAAAAATGACAGAAGAAATAACCAAAAATCTTTAAAACTTTATAATATTTTTTTAGAGCAAGTCATCCCAATACACAGATTAAGATTGATAAATGGAATTTTGAAAGGAAAAAATTTTTGATTTTTTATGTCGAATTTTTCACCAATTAATCCAAAAATTTCTTCAGGGGTATTTATATGTTCTCTTTTTATAAAAGGCTTGTAACTTCTATTATATTTTTTCTCAAATATCCTTTTTGCAGAAATATTTCTGCAAATCTCATAAAAAAATCCTGGATCACAGGGTATTACAACTTGAAAAATTCCATTATTTTGTAGCAATCTATGAACCTCATCAATGCATAATGGTAAATTTGGTAAGTGTTCTAAAACATGAATTGCGTTAATTCTATCAAAGAAGCCATCATTGAAGTCCATTTTTTTTTGAATATCACATTCTATAATATTTATATCTTGATTTTTCTTTTTTATTTCATCCAGCATATTTTTTCTTATATCAGCAACATAATAATTTTGATTTTTTAAATCTTCATAATTTAGATGCGTTCCAATTCCACATCCTAATTCTAAAGTATTTATTTTTTTATCAAAATTTTTCAAAAAATGAGACTTTGCACTATAGTTGTGATTGAAGCTTTCGATAAGATTGAATTTTTTTTTAGTATTTAATTCTTGATGCCAAACTTTCATGAAATCATCAAAAATAACTTTATCTTTTTTAGAAATTTCAGGTATATTCTTTGGGAAATTATTTCTAAAATTGTTTTTCATTTTTTTTATTAAAATATTAATAACTAAAAAATTGGTTGCGGGGGACGGATTTGAACCGCCGACCTTCAGGTTATGAGCCTGACGAGCTACCAGACTGCTCCACCCCGCGATATACTTAAATTCTATTTTTAAGTTTGTTTAGCTTCTTAACTCTTTTAATATTTTCTTGCAGAATTCTTTTTTTCTTTTCAGATGGTTTTTCATATGTGTTTTTTAGCTTAATGACTTTAAAAAATCCATCTCTCTGAAGTTTTCTTTTTAAAACTCTAAGAGCTTGCTCTACATTATTATCTTTGACTTCTATTTTAATAACTACCTCCAAAAAAGTTAGTAATTAGCACTTTTATAATTCTATGTCTATGAGTATTATACATAAATTTAAAACTAATTAGACTCTTGCTAGTTTTTCTTTTTGTTTTTTTTCTCTTTTAATTCTTCTTTCAGCCTTCTCGGTAGCTTCAATCAAATCTTTTTGAGTAAATAAATTTAAAGCTACAGGGTCTTTTGGATTTAAATTATTATAATTCCAGTAACTTTTATTTCTTATAGAAGTTACAGAATTTTTTGTGATTCCAATTAATTTTGCAATTTGTGAATCTTTTAGGATATTATGATGTTTAATGAGCCACAGAGCTGAATCTGGTTTATCTTGTCTTTTTGACAAAGGCACATATTTTTTTATTTTTTTTTCAGTATTAGAAATCTCTATATCCATGCTTTTAATTTGCAAAGACCTATCATGATCTTTAGAAGATAATTCAATTTCTTCTCTAGAAAGCTGACCTGAAATAATTGGATTATAAGCTTTAATACCCTTTGCAACTTCTCCGTCCGCAATACCTTGTACTTCTACCTCATGAAGTTTACAGAAGTCAGCTATTTGCTTAAAGGTTAAAGTAGTATTTTCAACAAGCCATACAGCAGTTGCCATTGGCATAAGTGGACCATTTGTCATCTATTTGTTTTTATCTGATTTAAAATTTTGAAATTTTTTATTAAACTTACTTATTCGTCCTTTATCCATAAGTTTTTGTTTTCCACCAGTCCAAGCAGCATGAGATTTAGGATCAAT
>Ga0315315_10005846_pt1 | contig 11356 bp, 14 predicted proteins | sample M140m3416metaG_FD_203699 | JGI IMG/M metagenome (GOLD analysis project Ga0315315, IMG submission 203699) | Ammonia-oxidizing marine archaeal communities from Monterey Bay, California, United States - M1 40m 3416 | ecosystem: Environmental > Aquatic > Marine > Intertidal zone | place: USA... | reverse complement strand
AATTACTGGGATTGAGTTTCTCAATAATAGGTTTGACCCTTTCGATGTCAAATTGGATGGGTGGAGCGAGCAAGTTAATGAGAATATTGACGATTACGACGAGATTTTCGGAGAACTTCACGAGAAATACAAATCTAAGGCTAAGATGGCCCCAGAACTCAAACTTCTTTTCCAGCTTGCCGGGTCCGCAATTATGGTACATATGACAAATACAATGTTCAAGTCATCTATGCCAGGTATGGATGACATTATGCGTCAGAATCCAGAGCTTATGCAACAATTTACTCAAGCAGCTGTAAACTCTATGGGACAACAAAATCCTGGCTTTGGAGGATTTATGAATAATATGATGCAGAGTCAGCAACGACCTATGCCACCTGCTAATGTAGCACCAGGTCCTCCGCCTGCAGCGATGAAGACTCGTATTGACAGAAGCCAGCGTTCCCAGGTCCCTAGTAATAGACCTGATATGAGTGCAGCTAGAAATACTGGTGGAATTAATTTAAGTGATAACTTCGCTAGCGTTGGTCCACAGCCTGCTTCTCGTTCATCCAGGAGCGATGGTGCTCCAAGACCAGAAATGAAGGGACCAAGTGATATTGGAGATATCTTGTCTGGATTGAAAACTAAAAATGTAAAAGTATCTTCTAACAAAAAGACTGTTAATGTAGATAATGGTAGTACAGTAAGTATTCAAGATTTAAAAGAAATGTCTGGTACTAAAATACCTAGTCGTTCCCGCCAAAGAAAAAAAACTCCCAAAACAAGTGTTAGTTTAGATATTTAAATAAAATTGATACAATATTAAAAAATTGTTAATATTGTAGAAACACATGATTGAAGTAGAATATAGCGGCTATATTATTAAAATTGGAACTAATCAAGATGAAAACGACGTGTTGGTTAAAACTAGTGATAATGATGATTATTGGGCTCATGTTGACGGTTACTCTAGTGCTCATGCTATTATTGTCAACCCTACAAAAAAACGGATCTCCGCCAAAATCATTAAGAGGGCTTGCTGTATTATAAAAGCTAATTGCAATAAATTAAAAAAAATTAATAAACTACCTTTTGTTTATACTAGAATTAAAAATGTTACATGTACTGATGAACCAGGTAAAGTTACTATTGATGAACACTCTAAATTATTAATCTAATGCGGATATTCCTATGTATATTTTATCTAAGTCATCTTCTGTAATTAATAACTTATTTTTTTCTCTACTATTTGGAAGCCTGACTAATTCACATCCCTGACATTTTTTTCTTTCACAAAACCTATAATTTGCAGGAAATCTTCTATCATAATGAGCTTTACAAATAATATGTGACCTATGAGAATGTTTATATCTACACAGCGGATTTATTGGTATCTCCAAGTCTTTCGCCATATTTATTTCTGCTGAACTACATTGATTTTTTGCTATTATATTCCCAAACCAATTTATATCACCATTATCTAATATCTTTGCTGTTTCTACACTAGTATGTAATGGATGTTCTAATGAATTATTATTATCTGTTAATATACGCACTATATTGTATATCGTCTTTCTTTTATTTTCTAATTCAGATTCTAATCTAGAAATAAGAGAATGTATACGATATTTTTTTATATCGTTTTCCTCTCCTTCGTCTAGCAGTGATGCCTCAATAGTTTTTTCATATATAGCTAACTCTAAAAATAAAACTGCTATAGAAATATTCAACATTTCTACTATTTTGTCCCGCTTGGTAATAAAATCAAGTGTTATGTTTATATCGGACATTATGTATATATTTTGATAGTATAAAATATTTTCAAAATATTTTCAAGGATTCCTGTAAGTTTTATTAATATTTTAATCCCATTAGATGAAATAATACAAGTATGATAATTATTAGTCCTACAACTAGACAAATGATTTTTATTTTTAAAATAGTAGTATCACTGCAACAAGATTTATTTATTTCTGTTACCGGACTATTGCAATATAAGCATAATAATTCTTTCGTACCATTAATATTTATTTGTGTTGCTATTTGTTGTTTTTGCCATTGTTTTAAACAATTGACATGTACATTATATGTGCAACCACAGTTAGGCATAATATAATATTTTTCTATAGGATGAACTTTATTAAATATATATGTTTTATCAAAACAAATTATACATTCTGTCTCTCCATCCTCGTGCATTATATTATAATTCATTACTATATTTAAATATTTAATATTTACATATCTTCTGGTTTAATTTTACACGTTTTTCCTATTGTTTTTGATATTGATTTTTTCTCTTTGTCAGATAAGTCTGCTGTCGCCATTCCTGCTATTTCCACATACATATTTTGCTCTTTCTCATTATTAATCCATTCTGGATGTTGTTCTTGAAATACATCTGGCCATTTTGTTCTAATTCCATGCCTTGTTTCAGAAATAACCTTGTCTGGTTTATTACCTTCCCAACCCTGCTTAGCATCATTAACAAACCATTCATTTTTATTTATTGTGTGTACTGGTCTGTCAGTAATAGCTAATGGTTCAAGATTTTTTACTACTATGTTTGCTATTCCCTTTGCTTTATTATGTTTTGCATTGATAAGGTCATCCATAGTTAACTGTAGCTTCTTAGCAAAATCTTGTATTGTCATAGCATTAGCACATTTCTCGTTTAAAAATAGATTTATGTTAAAATTATTATTGTTATTAATTCCATAGTTATTATTAATAGTATTTGCCGACTGGCCTACACCATCTTTTAATGCTAATTTTAGATTTTCTTCTTTCTTTTCTAGTTGTTTGCGGAGATACTCATTATGTTCCTTTGCGTCTTTTAACATTTGTTCTCGCAATGCCTTGTTTTCTTCTAATGCTTGTTTTAATTCACACATATCACTTACATCTTCTTTACTACTAGTCTTTTCTATACACTTCTTTTTATGTCTCCATAAAGTAGTTCTACTTCTGAAACCTTCACCACAAACATCACACATATGATTATATTTTTTTTGTTTTTCTGTGCGTTTTGTCCGTTTTGTCCGTTTTGTGTCCTTTTTTGTTTCATTTGTTTCATTTTGTTTCATTTCAAACTTTTTGTGTTTCTTCGTCTCAAGATGTCTTTTCCAATGCCCAATATGTGAGGTTATATAGTCACAATTTTTACAATGAAAAATCTCGTCCGTTTTTGTCCCTTTTTCGTCCTTTTTTGTTTCAAAATGTTTCATATTGTTTCACTATAATTAGATTATTATATTGCTCCTAAACCGTTTTTTTTCAAAAATCTTTATAGTTCCTTTTTTTAAGTTTTCGTCTCTACATAACTTGCCTACATAAAAAAACTGCATATTTTATGGTTGCCTCCACATGTAAACAATTTTTCTTTTTTTTACTGTTTTCAAACCCTATTTTCTATATACAACTTTTTTCTCTTATATTTTTTGATTTATAGAAATTGACTTTCAAAACTATAAAAAAAAGAAAAAAAATTGTTATTCTGTTTATTATAATCTACCACCTTGTCCAGCCAAACCATCAAGATTATTACAGTCTGGTAGTGAAAACAAAGACGTATCTTCTTCTTCATCCTCTTCATACAAGTAAAACATATGTCCTTCACCTTCTTTTTTAACTGACTGATTCTGATTATATTGAACAAATACAAGACACTCTTTATGTTGAGTGTTTCTAGTACGCCAATACTCTATATCATCACAATACTGTGCTGAATCAACTCTAAAATTATTAACAGTAAAATCATTACTTTGTTTGAAAAGTTTGTTAAGACTTTTTATCCATATATTTTCTCTTTCTGTCTCATTAGATGCTGCTAACAATTCTTCTACTGTACCAGCTTCTTGTAGCACATTGAATACAGATTGTACATCTAGTACAGTATAGTATATATAATCGTAACAAGTTTCAAGAACCATTTTATTGTTTATAAACGATAATTGATATATATTTTCATAAATATTTCAATTTTGTAAAAATATATATAAATTATAAAAATCGCTTAAGACGATAATACAAAAGTAAGTATATTATGTCATTTATTTCGATAGAGAATATGTCACTGACGTTAGGTGATAAAACAATATTAAAAAATATTAATTTTCAAGCAGAGAGAGGAGAGAGAATAATTCTTATTGGCATCAATGGTTCTGGTAAAACATGTTTGCTTAGAACAATGTCTGGTATGCATATGATAAAAAAGGGAAACATAGTTATAGATAAGAAAACTTGTTTTCAAGACCAATGCAATGGTATAGCTTTTTTAGGAGAATCATGGACAAGAACAGTAGCTTTTGCAGGACATTCAATAGCATATCAAGCAGATATAATGGTAAAAGATATGATGAAAAAAGTGCAAGAAGATAATCTTGATAGAAAAAATGAACTAACAAATGTATTAGGTATAAATCCTAATTGGAAAATGCACCTAGTTTCAAGTGGACAGCGACGGAGGGTTAGACTTTTTCTGGGATTACTCAAACCATTTAAATTAGCACTAATTGATGAAATGACAATGGACTTAGATATTGTTACACGTATAAGATTTATGGAATGGTTAAAAAAAGAATCAATCGAAAACCAAGCTACTATAATTTATGCAACACATATTTTTGATGGTCTTGATGACTGGCCTACACATATTGCACATATAAATTGTAAAGGAGAAATTGGTGAGACATGCATGATTTCAACCACCAATATAGGTATAATGGCTTATAATTTGTTGATGAAAGATTATGATGATTTAGAAAAAAATAAAATTAGTGAAAAAGAAGACGGCGAGGGTATGACCGAGTTAGAACGTAGTAAAAATATTTTAAATGGTAAACAAGGAGGTTATGCATCTGGACGTGTTGGAAATGCTACATCTAACTGATATTATTAATTGGTTCAAATATTTAAAATAAGATTACTATCTATTTTAGTAGATGGCGTATAGCAATGTTATTTGTAGCAAAGATGATGTACTTTTAGGAATGGTAAAAAGCGAAGATAATGATGAGGATTTATCTTTTACATTAGAGTTTGACTTATATAATGAAAAGATAGACCTACATAATGTAGTAGGATTAAAACTTTACGAGTTAATCAATGTAGTTAATAAAGATGTAATAGAAGATGTAGTTTTCTTGACTCATCCAAATGAAGGCAAAGATTATATAGAAAGTTTAGTAATTTTAAAAAGATTTGGAGCAGAGTTTGGTATTCCTCAAAAATATATTTATTCAAAAACCAGTATGAAGGTAGATGATAAAAACACAGTAAGATTTATTGCAGAGCAATTAAATTGCCCCAATAATATTAAGGTGCCAGATAATTGTCAACCAGTAACGGCAGGAACAAGTACATTAAAAATTGTAGTAAATAATAATTCTTGTGCAAAAGTAAAATATACTTTCGATTTAAAATTAGACGATAATGTACCAAAATATATGGAAAAATTGCCTGGATTATTGATGAAGAAGATGTTCATTAGATTAAAATCATTTATAGAAAACTTAGCATAAATATATATATCTATGTACGAAAACGTTAAGTTCTCTATATCAACAACATGTTGTATCGGATGGGAATATACATGTTATTTAATGGGTCGCGAAAGATTGGATTGTATAAAAAATGTAGCAGACTATCTTTCTAGTAAAAATATAATTTATTCTAAGATATTTCAGTCACTATCATGTGGAGCAGATATTTTAACAGATAATGAGATGAAATATCTTTCTAAGTTTAATGATGAGGCACCCTATAATGAAAATGAATTATGGGATATAGATGCTATAGTAAAAAATGTAAATATTTCAACCGGAAAAAAATTAGAAATAGAGCCGATACCTATTAAATCTGGCATGATAGCATTAGTTTATAAAGGTAGGCTTGATAATAAAGATATAATAGTAAAAGTAAAAAGAAAAAACATCCATTCTAAGTTAATTGATGGTGTTCAAAAGATGGAATATTTTATGAATCTAAGTAGTTACTTACCGTATGTTCGTATTTTATCGTTGCCTGATATATTTGAAGAGAATGTAGAAGAAATGCTCAAGCAGGTAGATTTTAAAAATGAATTAGAAATGTCAACAAAAGTATACAATAATTTTAAATATGTAAATGAGATAATTATTCCAAAAGTTTATCCGGATTTTACATCGGCAGACAATAGAATAATTGTTATGGATTATCTAGATGGTAAAACAATACAACAGATTAATCCTATGGATAAGTACGAATATGGAAAGATTTTGGCAAAATATAGCATGAAATCAATATTATATGATAGATTATATCATAACGATCTGCATGCAGGTAATATATTTTTTATGGAAGTTGATAATGAGAAAAAGATAGGCGTAATTGATTTTGGTGCTACTGGAACAATGACCAGACATCAGCAAAATATATTTTATAATTTTTTTAAAGAGGGAACTATGAATAAAGATTATGAGGCTGCAGCCGAAGTTTTAGTGAAAGATTTAGTTAATCCAAAAGAAAGGTTTGAACTTCTTTCAACTAGTGATAAAATCGATTTAATGATTGAGCTTGTTAAATTGACACAAGATTGTTTTTCATCTGAGAAACAAATGGATGCTCAGTTGATATACAATTTAAATGTGGTTTTACATAAATACAAATTAAAACTTTCCCGTTTCTTTTGCAAATTACAATTATCATTGGGTATAGCAGGCAGTGTTTGTAATGAATTGTGTAATACAGAAGGTGAAAACTATATGACTTGTGTAGGAGAAGCTGTTAAGAAAATGGTTGATGCCGAAGAAAACATGTTTGAATATTAATTATAAAGAAAATTGAATTATTTAAATAGATGCATGTAGTTTGTATATACAGAAACAACATGCATTTCATTTTAGTTGACGGAAGTTATTATACATTTTATAGATATTTTGCGATGCTAACGTGGTGGGGATTAGCAAAGCAAGATGAAGAATTAGGTATACCTATCGAAAACAAAGATTTTGTTGAGAAGTTTAACTCAACATTTATATCAAAGTTTAAAGAGATTGAAAAAAAACTTAAAATCAAGGGACCGGTAATCAAGATTGTAGCAAGAGATTGTCCCAGACAAGATATATGGAGAATGGAGCTATTTGAAACTTACAAAGCTTGTAGGGATAAAGATGATGGATTTCTGGGCGGCCCATTCTTCAAACTAGCTTATAATGCAGGTCAATATGAGGATACATCTAGAAAAAGTTTATTCCATCAAGCTGGTGCACAAACGGTATTGTTTCATCCGAGGTTGGAGGCTGACGATTGCATTGCAATAACTACCAAACACATCATTGAAAAATATCCGGATGCACATGTTTGGATAATCGCTAGTGATATGGATTATTTACAACTAGCAAGTGAAAATGTATCTATATATAATTTGAAATATAAAGACATTACTACAAGCAAAACAGCAACTGGAGATGCAGAATGTGATAAGTTTTGCAAAATAGTTTCTGGAGATAAAAGCGATGACATTCCCGGTGTATTTAAAAAATGTGGACCAAAAACAGCACTTAAATATTATAATGATAGGGAATTATTTGAAAAAAAACTTGAAAAGGAAGGAGCAAGAGAAAGGTATAATCGTAATAAAAAATTAGTAGATTTTGATTGTATTCCAGATAAATATAAAAATGAGTTTGAAACTAAAGTATTAGGACTTAACGGCGGCGTCTATTAACTTTTCGTGTACCTTTATTTTTTTTCTTTTTCCTTTTCTTTTTAAGTTTTCTTCTCTTTGTTTGTTTCTTTTTGGCACCTCCTAAGTAAGAGCGAACCTGGGGGAAAGGTTTATTTAAACGTTGATGGATTACAGGTTGTGCGTGGGCTATAGGGTAGTTTGGTTGTGTATTATAAGGATTATATATACCAGGTTGAGCATATGGTGGATACATTTTGTGTAAAGGTATTAATTTATTTGGCCTTTTACTTTCCGCAATTCCCATATTATTTGTAAACATAACAGGAGCGAGCTCACTTGAGTTTCTTTTATTAGGGAGCCCAGATTCAAAAAATGGTATTCCAAAAAACTCTGTCCACATGTCGTTAATATCTTTTTTTCTTTCAGAACAGTTTGTTTTGGTTCGATTGTAGTAAGTATCGTTTTTTTTATCTATAACCGTCAAATCTACGCACATAACATAATTTAATCCTTGTTCTTTACTAGTAGGAATCTGTACTTTAGGATTTTCCATATTTAATTTACTAGATATAATAGTGTATGCTCTACCAGCAATATAAATATGTTTTTCTTTTTTTAAAAAGGTTTTTCTAAAAAACTCGAAATTATGTTGTACAACTCCATTGTCTTTTGCATCTTGAAGAGTAATAGCCTTAAATCTTCTTTTATTTGTTGCGTAACTCATAAAATGAGAGAAATATAGTGGTGAGGTAAAGATAATAGCATTTTCCTTTGTAGAAGTTATAGAGTTTCTAATAAGAGATTGTGTTATTTTAACAGTAGGAGGAAAAAGTATTTGTGAAGACTTATTTTTCTGATATACCATGTTTGGTGTAAATGTTTTATCTTTTTCTACAACACTGCCTTTTGTATTAAAAATAATAGTTAGTTTACTTGACATAATCTTATACTATAATGATAAAAGATTATGAATTATATTTGGTTATATTCAGATTGTGCCATATAAGCTGAGAAAGCGGCTTGCTGATTAAGTTTTTTCTGTCTTCGTGCTTTTCTTAAAAGTTCAAGAGCTTGGTCTTCTTCTTCGGCAGAAATTATATTATCACCATTTCTATCAACTTCCAATGCAATTTTATTAAGATGATGCGGTATTAGACAATACTTACTATTATGGTTGAAAAGATAGTCAGTTAAAATAATAAAACCCGCTACCATAAGAATAGAAATATATATATCCTTAGTAGCCATAAAAACCATTGAGAATAATATAAGTTCTCTTGCTAATCCTGCTCTAAGAGCTTCTTCTTGTGTCTTGGAAAATCCGAACTCAACATATTTAGATCCAATGTTTAATAACATCATAGTAATGCCCGCTAAATAAGGACTATCATTAATACCTTGTCTAATTTTATCAAAGTACTTTGTTAACATCTTAAATTATATTTAGATTAAAATCCTATATGACGCATTTTTCTTTTAATTCCATGATATACATATTTATGTGCTCCTAATGCAGTATGTCTTATATTTCTTTTATGTTTATTATATTTTTCATTAACTCTGTCAAGCAATCCACTGAAGAAAGGTTCAGTTGTATTTTCGTTAATAATAGATAGAAATGTAACTGTTATAGCTAATAATATCATAATGTTTGTAAAAATCTTTATCATTTATAATATTATTATATATTCTTTTTGTCTTCGTCTTTTTTTGCATTACCCCCTCTATTATGAATATATTTCTTTCCAGAAACAGGCTTTCTTAGTGATTCCATTGTAGTAAACTGTTCAATATCAGATGTAATTTTGAAAGGACAAATACCATCCTTTTCAAGCCCATCAGCACAAGGATTGCAAGCACCATTAGTAAAATGAAACGGCATTTTAGCTTGTATTTCTTCTAAAGACATTTCATTACCTTCGGAGTCAACATATTGATTATTTGCAAGAGTCACTTTTTTCCAACTCCAACGAGAGTCATCATTTTGTTGGTCGTTGATATTTTTAAGCAAATCACAATCTTTACTACCATTAACCCATCTGATAGCGCCACAATTAGGATTTTCTTGACATTTTAACTCACAATCAGGATAACTACCACTATCAACAACCTCATCTGTACCAGTCCAACCAACTTGTCTCAATGGTTGAACACAATTAGTTTTTTGCATAGTATTTTGTCTAGCCAATTGTATAGTAAAATCATCAACACCTGTTTGATTCTCAAACCCTTCATATGCCTCTTCACTCAAGAGAACAAAAAGAATTGCAATGAATAAACCTGCCAATGTAGAATGTAGAAGAGCAAACAATATAGCGCCGACTAATACAAATCTACCAACAATAGAACTGGCAAAGTTTACTAAAACAGTTGGTTTAGTAAATAATAGAAAAGCTACGACAATCATAACAATCATATCAATCTGTTTTTTCATTATATATATAGTATTATAACACTTTTTTGATAAATAAATAGTGAAATGAGTAGTCTATGTAAATTAAAATATCTCAATTTTTTATAGATATGTCTTTAGCACTTTATGCATCTCCATTTAATAATAGTGAAAATAATAACAATAACCCTGACCCAATAGAAAACAAAAGAAAGCAGCGTAGACAAACACAGAAGAGACGTCCTAGTCAGGTAAGCAAATTGAAAGAAAGTATGATATCTGGTATGAATAATGATGATGAACACTTAACAGATTGGAATCCTCCTCCCAAATCTGAATCTGTGGGTGTAAATAGAACGATAGAGAAAGATAATGAATTATTAGATGATGTACCGGTACAACCAGTCAGTGGGGAGTTTGGTACTGGAGTTAGTGAAGACTATGCTGAAGCTTTTCAAAATCTCCCATCTTTAGCATCCGAAGAATATTATAAACAATTTGTTCCTTATTATGATCGAACGGGTTCAGGTACAATTAATAATGATGAATTAACCCGAAAACTAGATTATATGATTCACTTACTTGAAGAACAACAAGATATAAGAACCGGTCATGTTACAGAAGAAGTTATACTTTATTCATTTTTAGGAGTATTTATGATATTCGTATTAGATTCATTTGCTCGCGCTGGTAAATATGTACGTTAATAAATAAATAAACTAGAATTATTTTTATAAGTATAACTTGCATAGTTGTAAAGAAAAAAAGCAGTAGGACACGATGTTTTTTGTATTACATTATGTCTAACATTATTATTAATGATAATATTTGAGTCAGAAGTATTTTCAATCCAAACAATATCTTTTTTGTATTTTCTATTAATTCTTCTAAGTGTTGAACAAAATCCATTATAAAATGTATCATTATGAGGACAATTATTAATTGTAGCAATACACTCTACACCTTTCTTGTCATTACATATTGAAGGCGTATTTCTGAATATATATGATGCATATACTGTGTGGTTTTCAAGTAAACAATATATTATCATATTTTCTTCTCTCAATAATTTTATTATATTCATAATCTCCATGTTAATAACTAAATCGTATTTTGTAGCAGTATCTTTAATAAAATCTTTAAACAAATTGATATTATTATTTTTTATTCGCAATACTTTCATTGATGCATACTCTAGTTTCAAGTTAGGAAAATCTTTTATTTCATAAGTAATAGTTTTATATGTAGTTAAAGGTACAATAGCAGTCATTTCACCTTCTCGTTTAAAAAGACATACCTTAGTAGATTTATTA
>Ga0315315_10005841_pt1 | contig 11362 bp, 5 predicted proteins | sample M140m3416metaG_FD_203699 | JGI IMG/M metagenome (GOLD analysis project Ga0315315, IMG submission 203699) | Ammonia-oxidizing marine archaeal communities from Monterey Bay, California, United States - M1 40m 3416 | ecosystem: Environmental > Aquatic > Marine > Intertidal zone | place: USA... | reverse complement strand
GGTACAGGTAATGACACGGCTCACGGTAACGAAGGCGACGACTCGATCCTTGGAGAAGACGGACAGGATCTTCTTTACGGCGACAATGGCGACGACATTATCACTGGTGGTAAGGGAAACGACTCGATTGATGGTGGCGCTAACGACGACACGGTGCTGGGTGATCGCGGGCTCGACATCATCAAAGGGGGTGACGGTAATGACTCACTGGTTGGCGGTGACCATCCCGACACAATCGATGGTGGAAACGGTAACGACACGGTTAATGGCTCGTCAGGTGCTGACGTTCTGCTGGGTGGAACTGCCAATGACACGCTGCTGGGCGCCAATGGAGAGGATACGCTCATCGGGGGGACTGGTGCAGACGATATCCGTGGGCAGGGACCATCTGGAGATCGTCTGATCGGTGAAACCGCATTGGCTGGAACAGGTGATGATGCACCAGATGCCGGCGACACCTTTGATGCCGTGTCGGATATCGACAACGCCTTCGTTCTGGACACGGCCATTCTCGATCAGCTTAATGCCTTCTGATTAACGGATCAGCACTGAATTTTCCTGTTCGGCGTAAAGGTTTGGCAAGGCAAACGGACAGTCGAGCCCAGGCTGGGCAATGTTGGCCAGGTTCTGGTAATTAACGTTTCTTTCAACCGGGGATTCAGGATGAAAATCAGTATCACTTACTGCGTACAGTGAAACTACACCCCTCAAGCCGCCGGTCTGGCGGACGCAATTCGAAAAGCAAAGGGTGTTGAGGCGGAGTTGATCAAAGGCGGCGGCGGCGTCTTTGACGTCGTACTTGATGGGGCTTTGATCTATTCCAAACACGAGACTGATCGATTTCCGACTGACGACGAAATTCTCAGTCAGTTGGGCAACTGAGTTTTGGACCAGGAAACTTCAAGCAGCATTTTCAGCTCGGTAGTCGTTAATCGACGCTGAGCAGTTTTTGTGTCCAGAGGGCGGCAGTTTGCGAACTGAAGTTCGCGGCTCAGAAAATTCGATCGTGCAGTGTGCTACGGCGAGGCCATCAGTTAAATATAAATGCTGCTTGTTTTGGGAATGCTGATAGTAAATTGATACAAGTGTGCATCTCTGCTGGCTGATTCATGTGCCGGGTTGTGCGCCTGCTGCAGAATTCTAGAAATGTGAAGTGATGCAAATTCGTGTCCAGTGTCCAGCCTGTAAAGCTTCATTTGAAGTTCCTGCCGTGCTTGCAGGCCGGGACGGAGAGTGCAGTCAATGTCGTCAGGTGTTCCGGCTCAAGTCGCTGTCGGGAGAAGTGGATTCTTCAGTTCTAAGTAACGGTGATTCCAGTGCAACTTTGGAAATGCCGATTGTTGCTGAAGGCAGAGCGTCTGCTGACACTGACGAATTCGAAATTCCAGACAGTTTAGCGACTTCGTTGCAAGCTACCGACTCGGAACTGCGAACGCTCAACACACCAGAACTCGAAATTTCCGAGTTAAACCAGCCAGAACTCGATGTTCCCGCGCCGTCGGGAAGTTCGCCGAGTCCGAAAAAGTGGAAGGCAAAGAAGGTCCGACGAAAGAAATCGGTTAGAAAAAAGACAGCGACCAAACGCCGCGGCGAATCAGTTTTGACCGAAGGCGATAGCCGAGCGACTTCAGATCACGATTTGGAAGTCGGTGAAGTACAAGTGTTTGACGATGTTCAGCACGATGACGACGGGGCAGGGCTGAGTTCATCACCGATTATTTTACGGCGTTCTGGATCCTTTCCGGCAACGGGCAAGTCAACAATCGATAAGTCGCCAACTGGCAAGTCGCCAGGAAAGAACAGCGGGAGATCTCTCGCGACGGTTAGTCGGAAGCACGAGAAACGCAAGAAGTTGATTATGATTGTTGGTGGCGCTGTGGGACTCTTGCTTCTGTTCACTGCGTTTTCTTATTTGACCTCGGGACCGCCGGTGATCATGCCGACTGCCCAAAGCGGGGCAGGACGTTCGGGCGGTACTCAACCGTCGGGATCGGCACCGGTGCCAAACCAGGGAGGCGATTCAATTCAAACGGGCGATTCAACGTCGAGCGTCGAACGAGCCAATCGGATTCGAACTGCTCCGGGGCTACCACGCCATCCGGACGATGCGGCTGACGGAGCAAAAGGCGGAACGATTGATACTCAACTTTCAGGCAACAGGACAATCGTCGCATCTTCCGTCGATGCACAGGAAATAGTTCCAGACAGCGTTTCAGCAGGTAATTTCCAGACGGCCGACGACAAACTTTTTTCCATTGATACGGTCGAGATTCCGACGTTTCCTGAACCTGGTCGACGGAGAGCCTCTACGGTCTCTGGAGTTGTGTTTTACGAGATTGCCATTGTAGGTCTCGATCAGGAAAAGACTCGCGATGACGATTCGCTGCCTGGCTCGCGAATGGACATGATCCTGTATCTCCCCAGCGGCACTCATGAGCGCGGAAGCCTGCCGTGTGTGATGATTGCTGCTGCGGGGACGACACTACTCGAAGGCAACGGCTGCTATGACGAATCTTACCAGTCGGAAACGATCCCTTACGTGAAGCAGGGATTCGCCGTGCTGGCATATTCGCTTGATGGGCCGATTGCTTCGGACGATCCCTCGAAAATGGAAAGTAAAGCGGCCTACGACCGGTTCCGCGCGGCTCACGCAGGCTTGGTGAATTCTCGGAACGCTATGGAGTTTCTGCTGCAAAAAGTTCCGGCTATCAATCACGAAAGAATTTTTACGGCCGGTCACAGTTCGGCGGGAACACTCTCACTCTTGTTTGCTGAGCACGAAAGCCGGCTCGCTGGCTGCATTGCTTACGCTCCGTGTCTTGATGTCGAAAAACGCCTGTCGGAATACATCGCGAACCCGCTTGTCAAAATTCTGATGCCCGAAGTTGATCAGTTTGTTCGACAGGGATCACCGCAACGGCATTTACGTTCATTGAAATGTCCGGTGTTTCTCTTCCACGCCGAAGGCGATACCAATGTGCCGTTTGCTGAAAGTCGTGAGTTCGCCGAACGGCTGAACGCACAAGGGACGCCTTGTAAGTTAGAATCAGTACCGGACGGAGACCACTACAGCTCGATGCTCGTAGACGGAATTCCGAGAGGCATCAGTTGGCTCAAAGATACCGCGATGCAGACGTCACCGGTTTCGAGTAGTCCATCAGGGCCGGGGCCGCAATAACTGGCAATCGAGATGTCGAACATGCAGATTTACTGCTGGAAAGTATGTCAACGTCCGATCTACCGCCTGCTCCAACGGTGGCCATTTGGTTGACGATTGCATGGGCCGGTGTTAGGTTCCGGTCAACTTCGACGCGTGATTTGCGCCGATTCCAGGCGCTCTTGAGCGACCGCGAAGACTCGGAGTCACATGTTGTTTGATAGTTGGTGTTTATGGGAAATCGGTAGGGTCCGAACATTCATAGGTGCTGGCTGATTTGAACCAGACAGGATTTGGACGGATCGACATGTCCAGGCCAGTCATGCTGTTTTCGGATTCGGCATAAAGCCATCCGACGCCCGGAGTTAGCTGGTGCCGCTCAGGTTCCGAAGCTTCTCAGGGACCAGAATTCGCGACGACGCAGATTTTCTAGACGAGACAGATTTTCTAGACGAGACAGTGGGGCGGTTCGAGTTTCGAACTCCGGCTCCATTTTGAGCAGGATTACTTAAGCAGAATTAACAGAACGTTGTTTGATGAAGCTCGCAAGGGCTGGAGAGGATTGATTCCGATGACAGACACGAAATTCGTCTATTCATTTGGTGGTGGTTCTGGCGACGGCGATGCCACGATGAAAGAGCTCCTGGGCGGCAAAGGTGCAAACCTCTCAGAAATGAGCCGCATCGGCTTGCCAGTGCCTGCCGGGTTCACGATTACAACTGAAGTCTGCAATCTCTTCTACGATAACGACCGACAGTACCCGGAAGGCCTGAAAGAGCAGGTAGAAGCCGCGATTGCCAAGGCTGAAGAAGTCATGGGCGCGAAGTTCGGTGACTCGGAAAATCCGCTGCTGTTGTCCTGCCGGTCGGGTGCTCGTGAGTCGATGCCAGGCATGATGGACACCGTCCTCAATATCGGCATCAACGAAGACGTGGTTAACGCTCTGATCAAGCAAGCCGGTGCCGAGCACTTCGCATGGGACAGCTACCGCCGCCTCATTCAGATGTACGGCGACGTCGTTCTGGGTCTGAAGCCGGAAAGCAAGAACGATCCGGACCACTTCGAAGACATTCTTGACAAGGCGCGCGAAGCTGCCGGTGTCGATCACGAAAAAGACCTCAGCATCGACACGCTGAAGGACATCGTGACGCAGTTCAAAGCTGTCATTAAAAACGAAACCGGCAAAGACTTCCCGGACGATCCGATGGAACAGCTCTGGGGCTGCATCGGTGCCGTCTTCGGAAGCTGGGGCAACGATCGAGCTGTGGTTTACCGTCGTCAGTACGGCATCCCCCATAGCTGGGGCACCGCGACCAACGTTCAGGCGATGGTCTTTGGAAACCTCGGCGACGATTGTGCGACAGGCGTTGGCCTGACACGAAACTGCTCAGTCGGTCTCCCAGGTTTCTGCGGCGACTACCTGATCAATGCTCAGGGCGAAGACGTTGTCGCCGGAACGCGAACGCCAAAACGTATCGAAGAAACGCTCGCTGACGACGCTCCTGAAGCGTTCGCTCAGCTCGATGAGATCGGCAAGACCCTCGAAAACCATTACAAAGATGTGCAGGACATCGAGTTCACCGTGCAGCGTGGCAAGGTCTGGATGCTCCAGACTCGAAACGCCAAGCGAACCGGTTTCGCCGCTGTCCGCATCGCTGTCGACCTGGTCAACGAAGGCCTCATCGACAAGAAGACGGCCATGGAAAAGCGACGCATCCCGGCCGACGACCTGAACCAGCTTCTCCAGCCGATCTTCGATCCAGCCGCCAAAGCCGCCGCTGAAAAAGAAGAAAAGCTCCTGGCCAAAGGCATCAACGCCGGTCCTGGTGCAGCCACCGGCCAGATCGTATTCCACGCTTCCGACGCTGAAGCACAGTGGAACGAAGACAACGACAAGCAGCTGATCCTCGTCCGTAAAGAAACCAGTCCAGAAGACCTTCGCGGCATGAAGGTTGCCAATGGAATTCTGACTGCATTCGGTGGAGCCTCCTCGCACGCCGCACTCGTCAGCCGTCAGATGGGTAAGACCTGCGTCTGCGGCTGCTCGGAGTTGAACATCAACTACGAAGCCGGAACCCTGACCGTCGGCAACACGGTCCTCAAAGAGGGCGACTGGATTTCAATCGACGGCTTCTCTGGCGAAGTCTTCAACGGCCAGATCAGCACAAGTGCTTCCGAAGTCATGGAAGTTCTCATGGGTAACAAGATCGCCGACGATGCTGAAACTTACGGTCGATATGCTCAGTTGATGGAATGGGCCGACGAGTTTCGAACTTTAAACGTCCGAGCCAATACCGAATCTCACGATGCCGAAGCATCGGTCGCTCTCGGTGCCGAAGGCGTTGGCCTTTGTCGAACCGAGCATATGTTCTTCGATCATCTCGACGAAATTCGTGAGATGATCTTCTCGCGGACTCAGGAAGACCGAGCGAAGGCACTGGCCAAACTGCTCACCTTTCAGCGAGACGACTTCACTCACCTGTTCACTGTCATGGGCGATCGACCGGTCACGATTCGTCTTCTCGATCCACCGCTGCATGAGTTCCTCTCAGAACACCACATGCACGACGATCCGACACTGGCCGGCAAGCTGGCCTCAACGTTCGGCGTGACTGAAGACGACGTCAAACGTCGAGTTGAAGAACTGGTCGAAACTAACCCGATGCTCGGTCACCGTGGTTGCCGACTCGGAATCGTTTACCCGGAAATCACTTCGATGCAGGCTCGAGCGATCCTCGAAGCTGCGTGCAACCTGAAGAAGGAAGGCACTGAAGTTCATCCGGAAATCATGATTCCTCTGGCCAGTTACAAGACCGAGTTCGACAACCAGGCCGCAGTTGTTCGCGAAACAGCAGCGACAGTCTTTGCCGAGCAGGGCGTCGAAGTCGAATACACGGTCGGCACGATGATCGAAATTCCGCGAGCGGCTTTGACTGCCGACGAGATTGCTGAGCAAGCCGAATTCTTCAGCTTCGGCACGAACGACCTGACACAGACATGCCTGGGCATGAGCCGCGACGACTACAAGGGCTTCATCGGCTACTACATGGAAAACGACATTGTTCCAGCCGATCCGTTCCAGACAGTCGACCAGACAGGCGTTGGCAAACTGATGAAGATCGGCGTCGACGGCGGTCGAGGAACTCGCAAAGACCTGAAGATCGGCATCTGTGGCGAACACGGCGGCGATCCAAAATCCGTCTACTTCTGCCACGAAATCGGCCTGAACTACGTCAGCTGCTCACCAAGGCGAATCCCAATTGCCCGCCTGGCAGCCGCGCAAGCCGCAGTTGAAGCGAGCAAATAGGCTGAGTAGTCATAAACTTAGATTGACATCAATGATTCACGGGCGAGGTAATTTCGGTTACCTCGCCCGTTTTCTTTTCATTCTTGACTCTGTGTGTGGGACGGAAGTCTGGATTGGCCGCTGGAATCAGTATCAGACATTTTTTCAGTTTCCGATACTTGAAAAAGTAATAAATTATGATTACTTAGGTGCCGATACATCAATCATAGAGCTGGCCATGAAGCAACCACTAACAGCAGTACAGAGTCGAGTTCTGAATTTTATCCGTCAGGAAATCCGCTCCACCGGACGGTCACCCAGCCTGACGGAAATTCAGGAAGAATTCGGCTATGGGTCGCCACATACCCCGCGTTTCCATGTGAATAACCTGGTGAAATCCGGATATCTGAATCGTCAGCCGGGGCATCGTGGGTTGAGTCTTGTGGGTGAGATGTCTGGGCTGCGACTTGCTGGAATGGTTGCAGCCGGTCCTCCCATTGAAGCCATCGAAGACCGGGATGAACGGATCGATCTGGAGGGATTCTCAGATGAAAATCACTTTGCGCTGCGTGTACGTGGTGAATCGATGATCGAAGAAGCCATTGCAGATGGTGACCTGGTTGTCGTGCGAAAACAGCAGACATGCTCTGACGGAGATCTCGTCGTCGCACGAATTGGTGAGGAAGCCACGCTGAAACGGTTTTATCGGGAACCTCGAAAACGCCGTATCCGACTGCAGCCAGCCAACTCGACGATGGAGCCAATCTTTTGTCGGGAAGAAGAGGTGACGATTGAAGGAATGGTTGTTGGAGTAGTTCGGTTAATGGGATCCCGGTAAGCAGGAGAGTGTTTCGATGGTTGCTAATCCGGATTCTTTGAACGCTTTGACGGTCAGTGATCATGTGCCGTCGGTGCAGGAACTGAAGTCGAGTCTGCATCGAATGCAGCGAGGATTTCAACCGGGCACTCAAGCTGGACCGAAATCTCCAGTCAAAGATATTGTCTCGACAGGGATCGTCGCACTGGATCGCATTCTGCCAGCCCGAGGTTTACTGAAAGGGACACTGAGCGAGTGGATTGCAACGGAGCCCGGAAGCGGGGCTGTTTCTCTGGCCATGCGAGTTGCGAGTCAGGTTCAGCAAGGGAGAACTTTGATCCTTGTCGACCAGTTCCGGCAGTTCTATGCACCAGCAATTCAGTCGTTAGGTGTCTGTCTGGCCGAGACAATTCTGGTTCGCCCGGCAACTCAAGGCGATGAACTGTGGGTGCTTGAGCAATCGTTGCGTTGTCCGGGAGTCGGTGCAGTGTTGTGCCAGCTCGATCGTTTAACGACTCAGCAGTTTCGCCGACTGCAACTGGCTGCGGAATCCGGAACGGCCATCGGCATGTTGATCCGTCCGGCTGTCGCTCAAAGACAGTCGAGCTGGGCAGACGTAAGATTGCAGGTTTCGCCCCGCCCATCGTCGCCGCGTTCGTTTCGCCGTTGCTTGAATGTCCGGTGCGTATACGCGAAAGGAAGCCTGGCAGATCAAACAGTCGACCTCGAGTTCTGCGATGAAACAGGACTCGTTCATGAGTGATCGTGTATCAAATACTTCTACTCCTGCCTTGAAACATGAGTCCGACGGATGCTCTTCTCGGATGCTGTGCGTCTGGTTGCCGAATTTTCCGATTCAACGTCTGCGTTGTAAACATTTTTCAGAAGCATGCGTGCTCTACGCCGACTCAGGAAGCCGAACACTGATCGTAGCTGCTTCGAACGATGCTCGGCTGCACGGCATTCGTTCTGGAATGTCGCTCGCAGAAGCGCAGGCTCTGCACGAGTCAGCTGTCTTTTTACCGCATGATGCCGTTGCGGACGCCAGCGAGCTGAAATCACTGGCTGAGTTGTGCTACCGCTACAGTCCGTTGATTGGGCTGGAGTTATCGGACGATGCACATTGTCTTCTGCTCGACATTTCCGGTTGCGGTCATCTATTCGATGGTGAATCAGGCCTGGCTCGACACCTGGTAGTCGACCTCGCTGAGCGCGGCTATTTTGCTCATGTCGCCATCGCACGAACTATTGGAGCAGCGTGGGCGATCGCTCGCTACGGACACTGCACAGGATCAGATCGTCGACTGAAATCACTGCCCGTCCAGGCGCTGAGAATCCCGGACAAGCTGGTGTCACGGCTTTGTGAGTTTGATTTGCAAACCATTGGCCAGTTGGATGCTCTTCCCAGAAATTCATTGCCGTCACGATTCGGAAAGCTCATAAACGAACGGCTCGGCCAGATATTCGGCCACCGTCCGGAGTTGCTTGTCTTCCTGTCTCGGTTAGAACCGGCGTCGGCTGAATGGACGACCAACGAAGCAATCTGTCATCCCAAAGCAATTCAGCACGTTTGCACGGAGCTTCTGGCGGAGCTCCTGGAAACGCTGAAAAACCGCAGTGAAGGATTGCTTAGACTCACGCTTCGACTGGAGAGTGACACTTCCGCTTCAGCCGTCTTGAAAATTGGTCTGGCTCGGCCCACAGACTCGCTGAAGCACATCCTTCATGTGGTTCAGTTGAAGCTGGATACAAGCACCATTCCTGAATGGATTCACTCGGTTCATCTCGAGGCTTCCGATGTATCGTCGCTTCAGGTTCAACAACGAAGCCTGTTCTCCAGTCAGGAACCAATCGCTAATGGCGGAAGTGCAGGTAAGTTGGCGGATCGACTGATCGCTCGCCTTGGAAATGACGGAGTTGTTCATCCGCGAGTCCTTCCGGAAGCTGTTCCCGAACAGGCATCCAGTGTCTCTCCACTGTCAGAACCATTTACTGAGATGGCCTTGTCGGCTGGTCTGCAAATCGCATCCGCTCGTCCAGTATTTTTACGGCGTCCGGAAACGATTCAAGTGACAGCAATCGCGAAGAATGGAACACCACTTCATTTTGGCTGGAGCGGCCGTTGTTACCAGATCGTTTGCTGCACCACTGTCGAAAGAATCGCGACAGGCTGGTGGCAGGAAAGCGGCTCCATTCAGCGGGACTATTACCAGGCGGAAACTCAGAGTGGTGCCCGGTTCTGGTTATTCCGTGACAGGACAGGCGAATGGTTCCTGCATGGTGTGTTTGAATAATTCGTAGGATCTCTGTGCCTGCCTTGCCCCCTGATCGTCGTCGACATGCTGATCCGCCAGGAAAACTGCGTCCCAGAAGCTGCTACGCCGAGCTGCACTGCCGGACGAACTTTTCATTTCTGGAAGGCGCTTCACATCCCGACCACCTGGTCAATAAAGCTGCCGAACTCGGGCTTACTGCCCTTGCAATCACCGATCGCAATAGTGTCGCAGGAGTGGTCCGCGCCCACGTCGCAGCGAAAGAAGCCAATCTGAAATTGTTGGTCGGTGCAGAAATCACTCCGACGGACACGCCTCCCGTTGTCCTGCTTGCAACAAATCGTCTGGGATACGCCCGTCTGTCGACATTGATTACTCACGGACGAAGGGCCGCCGCCAAAGGCGAATGCTCGCTGACGTTCGACGATGTCGCACAACATGCCAGCGGATTAATTGCTTGCGTGCCACTGCTGCCGTATCTGGATGCAGAACGGGGTGGCGACAAAAATCACGGCTCGGTGCAGCAATATCACGAGTGCTTTGGTGATCGCTGCTACGGCCTGGCAGAATTACATTGCGGGCCGCATGACCAGCTCCTGCTCGATCGAATGGGTAAGCTCGCTGTCGAAGCTCAAGTTCCGCTCGCTGCTGCCAACGATGTCCACTACCACGTGCCAGAGCAACAGCCACTTCACGATGTTCTCACGGCAATCCGTCACGGGTGCACAGTGGCAGAACTGGGTGGTCGTCGGTTTTCAAACGCCGAACGACACCTCAAATCAGCCGAAACGATGCGGCGACTTTTTGCGGCAGTGCCCGATGCTGTTTTGCGGACAAAGGAAGTCGCAGACAGATGCGGATTTTCTCTGGATGAACTTCGTTATGAGTACCCTGAAGAACTTTGTCCGGAAGGCCAGAACTCGCTCGAATATCTCAGGCAACTCACCTGGCGGGAAGCTCGCAACCGCTATCCGCATGGTATTCCTCGCAAGGTTGGAGACCAGTTGAATCATGAGCTGAAGCTCATAGGAGAACTGCACTACGAGGCGTATTTTCTAACTGTCTGGGATCTCGTTCGATTCGCCCGCAAGAAGAAGATTCTATGCCAGGGCCGTGGTTCAGCTGCGAATTCTGCTGTCTGCTATTGCCTGGGCGTGACCGAAGTTGACCCCAACACTTCGCAACTTCTATTTGAGCGGTTTATCAGCCACGAACGAAACGAACCGCCAGACATCGATATCGACTTTGAGCACGAGCGGCGCGAAGAAGTCATCCAGTACATCTACCAGAAGTACGGCCGCGATCGCGCCGGAATGACGGGGGCACTGATTACGTATCGAACTCGTTCGGCAATCCGAGATGTTGGAAAGGCGCTGGGATTTTCCACAGATCGGATTAGTCAACTTGCCCGGATGCACGATCAAACCTCGCCAGAAGACTCACTGGAGTGGGTTGAATCTGCCGGTTTCGACCTGAACGCCCGCCGAACAAAGCAGTTTTTGAGACTGGTCGAAAGTATTAAGTACTTTCCACGGCATCTTTCTCAACACGTTGGGGGAATGGTTTTTACGCGTGGAAAATTGTCAGAGATGGTGCCAATTGAAAATGCCTCGATGCCTGATCGAACTGTCGTGCAATGGGATAAGGATGATCTCGATGCACTGGGGATTCTCAAAGTCGATTGCCTGTCACTTGGGATGTTGACGGCGATTCGTAAATGCTTCGATTTGATTCACGAATTCCGCACGACATTACAGCCTGACAACGAACCGGAGAAGTTGACGCTGGACACCGTTCCCAAAGAAGACCCCAACGTTTATCGAATGATT
>Ga0315315_10005839_pt1 | contig 11363 bp, 3 predicted proteins | sample M140m3416metaG_FD_203699 | JGI IMG/M metagenome (GOLD analysis project Ga0315315, IMG submission 203699) | Ammonia-oxidizing marine archaeal communities from Monterey Bay, California, United States - M1 40m 3416 | ecosystem: Environmental > Aquatic > Marine > Intertidal zone | place: USA... | reverse complement strand
TATCCTGGATCACCTCTTCTACTGGTCCAGTTTTTGAACCTACAACGACTTTTTCTAATGCCATTACTTCTAACATAGACCATGATAAAACAAATGGATATGTTAAATAAACATGTACAGATGATAAGTCTAAAATACTAATAAAAGTTTTGTAATCGACTTTACCTAGAAAAATTAGCTTACTTGGATCCACTAAGGTATCATTTACTTCTTTTAAAAAAATATTCTTATAACTTTCACCTGATTGGTGAGGAGCACCATAGCTTACCTGATCACCTCCAATTAATAAGATAAAAGCATCAGGATGAGATTTTTGAATTAAAGGTAAAGTTCTTACAAATGAATGGTAACCTCTATAAGGTTCAAAATTTCTATTAACAAAGGTTATAATTTTATCTTTTTTTGAGAGTTTGGTAGAAATTAATTTATTATCATTAATATTCTTATATTTGATGCTTATTGATGCATTATTTAATCCAGGCTTAATTAAGTCTGTATCAATACCATCATGAATTACATTAATCTTATTTTGAAGCCATTTAGGTGCGGTAGATTTTTGAAAGTTTGTTGGTGCAAATATTCCATCACATATAGAATAGCTTAAATTAATTGGGGCATTCCGTGCAATAAGTTTTTTTGACATTTCATATCCATTTACAGTAGATTGTTCCAAATCAAAATCTACATCAGAGTCAGATGTATTATAATAATATTCAAAAAAAGATAATATTTTTACATCTGGCCAAACTTCTTTGATAAAAAGGGTCTCTCCCCAACCCGGATGATCAATTATTAGATCAGGAGTAAAACCTTTATTTTTTAATTCAAAACATTTTAAAGCAACGCTATCGGCTCTAATCATCTTGGACTCAAACTCAGTTGCTAAAGGATGAATATTTTTTGAGCTACCAATTTCTATTTCATATTGGTAATGAGTCATATCACCCATTGATTTTAAATAATCATCTTCTTTAAGCGTTTTTTTCCAAGCTAATGTATAAACTTCATATTTTTTTGTGAAAGCAAGGAACGGAGCAATAGATTTAAATTGTGCAGGGAAATTTTGATGTATAAATAAAACTTTTTTCTTACTCACTCTCTTCTCCCGAAATAGTTAAATAGCCATATTTTAATAAAAAAATAAGTATTTTATAAGTTTTTGTTTCATCAAAATTTGTTATCGTCATAATTTTTTCTAAATTAAGATAATTATATCTATCAAATAATTTTAAAATTATATTTATATCACCATCGCTTGGAAGAAAGTTTTTTGAGTAATTTATACTACCAAACTTTAAAAGATCCTTTATAGGTATTGGATTTACTTCATCTAATTTAGTAAAGTTTTGCTCTCTATTAAGAGAATCAGTAGGATATGAAGAAAAAATATAAAAAGGATCAAGCCTATCACTTGGTAGCGATTTCTCGTTAAACTTAATAAAATTATCTTTTTCAGTGTTCCTAATATTCGTAAGCTCTTTAGATAGCTCTCTATATTGACCAAGAATTACTGGCCAATTAAAAAAATCATGAGCTCTTTTTTTTGCATTTTTACCATATTCTAGACGTTTATTTTTATCAAATATTAAGATTTTAAGCTTTTGAATACAATCAGATACGTCAATTGCAACTCTTTGAACAGACATTCCAATATAATGATCATAATTAATACTATCCATCATATGATTATAAGCAAGATCTTCACCTAAGCCTGGCTGAAGAGCATAGGTTTTAACTCTATAGCCATCAAGGTCATTCCTGACAGTTGATTTATAGCCATTCCAATCACTAACAATAACAGGTAATTGTGAAGCCATTCCTTCAAGAGGTGTTATACCAAATGTCTCTTGAATATTATCACTTAAAGAAATAAATATATCACCTGCAGCTAATGTTTTATGCTTGTTATGCTGATCTGTTCCATCTAAAAAATGAAAGTTTATTGATGGGCAAATTTTTTTTCCTTCATTAATAAAAATATCTCTCACAGGGTCATTTGGAAACCATCCAGTTTGAATAATATGAATTTTTTGATTATTCTTTAATTCCTTTGAACATTGCTCTAAAGCTAAATACATAGGAAGGTGATGGGCTTTAGCATGAAAGCTAAGTCTTCCAACATAAACAATAACAATATCATCTTTTCCTATATTTAAATCTTTTCTAGAATTTATTACAAAGTCATCGGAAAAATTAAATTCATCTGTATCAATACCAAGAGGAATAACTGGAAATTTTGGGTATACTATATTTTTAATTGAAAATTTTGAAGACATCCTATCATACTGATGATTTAAAATTTTATTTACAGTATCCAAAACACTTTCAGATGTACATATAACTGCATCCCAAGGCATAACATTACTAAACGCAAGCTTTGCTATATCGCTCATAACATTATGAGAGGCAGTTGTATGTGTGATACCTACAATACTATAGGCATCATGACCATGGTAACTTCTATTTGAGGATAAATTACATATACCTGGTGATGGATAAAAAATACCACCACAGTTACTAGATTTTTGTGGTTCAAGATAATTAATTAAATTAAGTGAAAGCTCTTTATCTTTATCTAGTAGAGGCTTAATTTTTTCTAATAATAAATTTTTATTTTTTATATTTCTTAAGTAAACACTTAAATAATTAGTATTTTTAATAAGTGCTTTTAAGTAAGACCAACCAGCAGCTTGACGACCCATAATTTTATTACCGGTTATATCAAAGCCTTCGTCTTCATAAAAAAGAGACCAATACTTAAAATTACTATTACTACTAGTCATATTAACTCTTTTTTATCCTAATATGTTTTTTTAACTCAATAGTTAAATCTTCTGTACTTACAACCTTATTTTTATATGCTATTGACCACAAAGCTAGAGAGCCAACTGCTTCTCCAACTATGAAACTCATAAAGTTAGATGATTGCATAAATGCAGTAATAGACTCAACAGTAAAACCATTTTTATGGGCCATAAAATTTTTACCTAAGAATAAAGATTTTTGATGACCATAAATTATGTCTAAAGGATAGATTGGACCTGAAGGGCTATCATATAATTTATCAAGGATTTTACCATCAGCAATTAAAGAACAAACAGCTTTTAGATCTGGGCATGTTAATATTAAAAAACCATCATTATTTAAAACTCGATTAATTTCACTAAAAGTTTTATGAACGTCGAAAGAATGAATATGCTCAATATTATGTGAAGAATATACAGCGTCAAAGGTATCACTATCGATTACTGACATATCTTGAATAGAAGATACAATGTCAGGATTAACAGAAGGATCAATATCTAAACGAACTTCATCCCAGTCAGATGTATTAAAGAAATCTGTTGTTGAGTCTTTTCTATTTTGACCACAACCAATATGTAAGAATTTTTTAACCATTTAACATTATAACAGAAAAAAAAGATAAAAAAAAAGGGAAGCCGAGACTTCCCTTAATTTAATTATTTAGATTACTAATTATGCCATCAAGAAGTCAGATGAGTCTAACGCACCTGCAGTCATTGCAGTTGTCTGATCTAACCATAGAATTGGTTCAATTTCACCAACAGCTGCTGTAGTATCTCCAGATTGAACTCTGTAGATAAATGCATCTCCAGCATCATATGCAATAACAAAGAAGTCATCATCAGCAGAAACTGTAATACCAGTAGCATCTGTACCATCACCTAAATAGGCAAGTAATTCTGCACCATTCTCGGCTGCAGCAGTAAAGTCTGTTGACAATACAGCAGTTGTTTCATTACCGCCGACTAATTCAACAATATGAACAGTACTAGTAGCAACACCTAAAGCAGTAGCAAGATCATAAGCAGCACCACTTACTTCAGTAACATTAGCAACAGTCTTAAATGTATCAGTATTAAGAGTTGTACCAGCTAAATCAGTAGCTGCTGTACCTAATGTTATAACATCACCTACAGTTGAACCAGCGTCTTCAAAGTCGACAATTTTAGTTTTACCACCTTTACCAACAATTGCAGTGGCGATAATTTGGTCATCACCAGTTCCTGGGGTAATAACTTTATCACCAGTAGCACCAACAGTAATAATATCATTACCTGCACCACCATCGATAGTATCAGCACCAGTTGTTACAGTAATAGTATCAGCACCAGCACCGGCAGAGATTATATTAGCACCTGCAGCTGCAGTAATAACGTCATCACCGCCTCCTGAAGTAATAATATCAGCAGCAGAACCAGTAGTAATTATATCATTACCATCAAGTGTAGTAATTGTTGTTGCTGCATCATTATCACCAGATACAGTTACATCGATATCAGCACCATGGAATGAATCTAGACCTGTTAATGTAAAGGCGTAATCATCAGTATTGAGTGTTGAATCGCCATCCATGTCAATGTAAAGAACATCATTATCTTTAGCGAATACAAAACTACCTGATGAATTATTCATTGCATTTACAGCTTCACCAGCATTAGCTACATCACCTTTGTCAGCTAAGACGAATGAAGTTGTATAACCATCAGTAACAGCACCAGATGAAACCACTAAGCTAATTGAGTCACCATTGGTTATCTGAGCACCAGTTGTTGCATTAAGTGTAGATTGCTTGAAATCGCTGATTGTATCTTTAGTATTACCTGAAGAGTCAGCAACAGCATCATATACAAATATGTCATTACCAGCACCACCAGTAAGAACATCAGCACCACCTTCACCGTTAATTGTATCAGTTCCTGCTCCACCATCAATAATATCATTACCGGCACCACCAGTAATTCCATCATTTCCAGCTTCACCATTTAAGGTATCATTACCAGAACCACCATCAAGAGTATCACCAGCTCCACCACCTGTAATGTGGTCATTACCAGAACCACCACTTAAAGTATCAGCAAGAAGAGTACCACCACCAGTGATAGTATCTTCACCCATAGAACCAATTATTGAGTCTGCTTGAAGTCCACCAATAATAGTGAAATCAATATCAACTGTGTCACGAGTATTACCACCAGTATTGAAGTGTGAATTTGTAGCATCTGTTTTACCAGAAAGATCAACAGTAACTGCACCAGTATTAAGTGTACCAGCAGCAGGTTCAATTTCAATTAACAAATTACCACTTGTAGTAGCAGCAGTAGGAGCTTTTGAAACAGAAATAACTTCAATATTCTTCACATCAGCAAAGTCGATTTCAACACTAGTAGCAACTGAATTACGTATGTCGATAGTATCATTACCGCCATAACCATTAATTGAGTCACCATCATCAAGTCCGTCAGTACCAGTAAATCTAAATACATCATCACCAGAACCACCTAACATAGTATCGCTATTCGCATTTGTTCCATCGTCAATCATTACAAACGAACCATTAGTAACTGCAGAACCATCAATTGATGTTGTTGCATTACCAGTTGATGTAGTAATTGTTAATGAAGGATTACCTAAACTTGTAAATGTTTCATTACCGAAAGTTAACGAACTTGCTGAAGTATGAGCAAGAGTAATTGCTTCGATAGAGAATAATTTAGAAAGCTCAGGAGCTGTTAAAGCAATAGCTTCAGTGTTTGTGAAAGCGAGTGTATCTGTACCTAAGCCACCATCAACTGTTTCAACACCACCGGATACTTGGAATTCGGTTTTATTGTCAACTTCAATGGTATCGTTACCTTCACCACCGTCAATGCTATCAAGACCATCACCACCAGTGATAATATCATTACCAGCACCACCAGAAATTGTGTCATTTCCAGCTTCACCATTAAGTGTATCAACACCAGCACCACCGGATATATTATCGGCACCTGCACCTGATGAAATAATATCACTGAATGAACCACCGGTTACAGTTAATGATAAACCGTAAGTAGCACCCGCATTATTATCAACTGTTAAAGCTTCACCATCAGCGGATGTAACATTCGCATCAAGAGCAGATCCATCAATTTCTAATGCTGTACCTGTATAGCCAGAATTGATAGTAATACCGACATCACCAGCTGTATCGTCTGTAGCAGAGTCAAGAATAACTAATTTTTCAACATTAGTAACATTTGCACCAAAGGCTACAGTTGTAGCATCACCAGTTCCGTAATCTGCAGAACCTGAAGTAGCTCTTTCATCATCATTCCAGATTTGGATAGTATCAGTACCAGCATTACCGTCGATAGTATCATCAGCTGTAAGTGACTCTGTTGCATCAAAAGTAAATGTGTCATCAGAAGAGGATGAAATTAACTTAAGATTACCATTAGATGTTGCTTCAATATTAAGTGAAGTAGTCATTAATGATTTACCAAGAGAATCCTCGCCAGATGAAAGTGTACCTGAACCGGCAAAAGCAAATGTAAGGCCAGGATTATTGGCCATTACTGTATCACTTAAAGTAAGGTCACTACCATCAGGAATTGTCCAACTTTCAGTATTTGAAATTGTTGCAAGATTAGCAGCTGTAAGATTTTGAGCTCCAGTGAATGTAACACTGTCAACACCATCGCCACCATCGATAATATCTGTACCATAAGCGGTAGAATATTCAGCTAGTGAACCGAGTGTAATTGCATCATTACCAGCACCACCAGCAATATTATCTAAACCACCTTGACCATCAATAATATCAGCACCAGCACCACCTGCAATAGTATCGTTACCAGCACCACCATTAATGATGTCGATTCCGCCACCGCCAGTTATATCTAGAGGAACAGAAGATGTTGTTTCAAGAACAGTTAATGCCTCATCTGCAGAAGCTGAACCATCAAGTTCTGAAGCATCAATAGTAAGTTTGCTTTGCATAGCGGTAGTAAGATTATCATTAAGATCTAATGATACATCATCACCAGCAGTTGTTGAATCTTTAATAATAATTGTATCAAAATAATCAACGTCATCTAAATTAGCTACACCTGCATTAGCAGTACCTGATCCATTACCAGATGTAATTTCAAGGGTATCATTTAGAGCTGTAGCACTACCAACTAGATTTGTAGCATTATCTAAATCAGCTGCAACAATTTTAACAGTTAAATCAACACCAGCTGAATTTGTAACTGTTTTATTTGCACCAGATACACCGGATGTAAATGATACAGTAGTTGCATCTGTCCATGTTTTACCAAGACCACCTAAAGTAATTGCTTGAGTATTTGTGTCACTAAACAAGAATGTTCTTGCGCCACCCATGTCACCATCAGCAACAACGTTTACAGCATTACCAAGAGGGGCAATAACTTCAATGTTACTTACACCACCCATGACTGAAGGGCTATCAATAGTTACAGTGTGAGTTAAAGTATCAACACCATCACCACCATCGATAACATCAGTATTAGCAAGTCTATTTGCTGATGTAATAGTATCATTACCAGCACCTGCATCAATAATATCAACAGCAAGACCCATAACAACAGTATCTTTACCATCACCGGTGTTAACTGTATTAACACCACCTAATGTAGTGATAGTGTCATTACCTGCACCAGAACTAACAGTATCAGCTTTTGTACCAAGAAGTACAATGTCGCCACCAGCACCAGTTGTAATATTCATTGGTGTAACAGATGACGTACCTGTAATTGTTAAAACATTAGTTGGACTTAGGCCAGCAGCATTAATAGTTAGATCGCCACCAGTTGCTCCTAAAGCATATGCACCTGTAACTAGTTCATAAGCAGTAAGTCCAGCTGTAAATGGATTTATATTAATAGTTTCAAATACATCATTACCAGCATCAAATGTATCTGTAGTATCATCAGATATTAATGTGAGGTTAGCAACATCATTTTTACCAGTACTTCCGCCAATGTTTAAATTAGCTTGAACTGCACCTGTATACGCATTTAATGTTAAATCAACATTAGCATTATTGTTAATTGCATCGCCTTGGTCAGCATCAATTGATACTGTAGTAGCTTGTGTATAACCATCATTAAGATTTAACGTCTGACTATTTGCATCATCAAGATCAATTGTTGTAAATGGTGTGTTTGAATCTAAAGCAACAACTTGATTATCATTTGCAGCCTCAGCATCAAGAACTTCAACATTTGTCAAATTATCAAATATTGTAGCATTTAACCCTGCATTATTAATACTTCCAAGAACACTTAGTGTGTCTGTACCAGCACCACCATCAAGGGTATCATCTTTTGTCCATGTACCATCAAAGTCAACAGTATCATTACCGCCACCCATTGATAGATTATGATTACCAGCGCCAAGAGCGGCAATTGTATCCGCAGCACCACTACCTACAACAGTTACAGCAGCAGCAGTAGGAGCAGCTGATAAAGTGAATCCACCAGTTCCCATTGCTGAAGCATCAACTGATGAAATGCTAGCATCTAAGCCTGTAGTAATTGTTAATGCAGTAGATCCTGTGATTTTTAAGGATGGAACATTTACTGTATCAACCTGTAAATCAGCAAGAGTATTTGCAACAGAAATACTATTAACTGTTAATTCTTCAAGAACAGTACTTGTTAATGAACTATCATCTGTAATTGCAACTGTAGTTGAACTTGTACCAGATATAGTAAGTGTTATTGAGTCACTTGAACCAGCTAAAGCTGTTGCATTATGATTCACTGTAGTTGTTCCAACACCAGATTTAATAGTAACATCAGTTGGAGCAGCCAAGTCATTAAAAGTAACACCAGCTGCGCCTGCACCACCAGCAATATTAGCAACAGCAGTTATACCAGTTAAACCTGCAGTAGCAACGGTAAGAACCTCACTAGAATCAGAGTCACCATCTGTTGCAGCAGAATTTGTAGCTTGGATAATTTCAATACCACTCAATTGTGGAATTAAAGTAGTACCACCGTCAGCAGCAGCAACTTGAAGTGTAAGTGTATCAACACCTGCACCACCGTCAATAACATCATAGTCATTTAAACTTGCTTCTGTTGTCGCGTCAAATGAGTCGTCACCACTTCTACCAGTAAATGTATCAACACCAGTAGTTAATGTGAAAGATGCATTTGTAGCAGATGAACCACCATTATCGACAAGAATTTTTGTACTTGAAATTGAGTTTGAAGATGAGTCAAATACACTAACTTTAATACCTTCAATACCCTCAACAACGGCGTCTGTTGTTGGAGTAACATTAAATGTTGTAGATGTTGAACCAGCAGCAATAGTTGCAGTACCAGATAATACATCAATATCATCATTGGTAGCGGCTGTTACAGTTGAACCATTTGTATCACCAATCACAGTCCAGGAGAAAGTTGTGTCAGCAGAAACCGCTGAACTTGCTGTGATTGTAAATGTAACATCATTACCTTCGGTAACTTTTGTACCAGATGCAGTAACTGAATATGAACCACCAGTACCACCTGACCATGCTGTTCCTTGAACAGATACATTAGAAGCACCTGCTACAGAACCTGATGTAGGAAGAGCAGCAACACCTGCGCCAGCTGCAAAGCCAGCGAAGTCACTTACTGATCCAGTAGTTCCAGCGGTAGCATTACCGCCTAAATCGAAATCAAAATTACTAGCGCCATTAATCGTAACGACGGCTCCATTGCTTAAAGTAAGTTGAACAGCATCTGCTGCAAACTTTGTTGATGCTACAGATAGTCCATTAACTAGCTGAATTTTATTTGCACCACTTGTATCGACAATTGTAATTGCCGCATTAGCTGCAATGGAATTAGAAAGGATATAAGTATCATCTCCACCTAAACCTCTATACGTTGTTCCATTATTTGAAGGTACGATGATGTCCGCACCAGAACTGTGATTAATAGTCGCCATTTACTTTCTCCCTAAAATAACAACAAATTGTTGTACTCAAAAAAACTCATTAACGAATATAAATTCGCTAACGAATCACAAAATCCTACATTTCGTCAAAAACGTCAATATAAAATTAAATATATTGTAACAAAATGTAACAAACTTTATCAATCCTTTTTTAAATTTTAAATATGTTTTAATTAAGGCAATTGATAAATTTTTTATATTCTCCCATATTTATATGTATATAGATCTAATTATATAACTAAATTAACTTACAATATTTGAATCTGCTATGATTTCTACAGTATAAGTAGTAGCAGTCCAATCAGAATCAAATGACTCCTCAATACTAGGAAGTACTAATTTACCACTCTGAGAATTACTATCTGGTGCAAATAATATTTGTGTACCAGAAATACCATCTGATGTAACTTCAACATTTGCTAGCTGATCAAACTCTTGCGTGGTTAGATTTGATGAACCGTTAACTATTACCAATGTTAGTTTATCAGTTGCAGCATCAAAACCATCAATAGTAACAGTGAAAGCACCTTCTTCTGAAACACCTGTTTCGGATACTTCATATCTAAATTCTTCTGCATCAGCGGTTGCTGTAATAGTTGTATCTTCTGTTGCTGAAATATTCACTACACTATAAGAAGCAGGAGTTTCTTCAGCTGGAGTTTCTTCTGCTGGAGTTTCCTCTGCTGGAGTTTCCTCTGCTGGAGTTTCTTCTGCTGGAGTTTCCTCTGCTGGAGTTTCCTCTGCTGGAGTTTCCTCTGCTGGAGTTTCCTCTACTGGAGTTTCCTCTGCTGGAGCTTCTTCTGCTGGAGCTTCTTCTGCTGGAGCAGGAGCTGGAGCGGCCTCATCACCAATTGATCCGCCAAATACAATATTTAATGTACCATCAGTATCAGCAACACCATCTAAAGTTAACGTAGAACTATTACCATCAGCATCAGGTGCAAAATAGATAACAGTTTTATTATTAATCTCGTCTACTACAAAATCTTGTGAAGCAGATGATTTGAATCTACTTAAGTCATATCCTGCTGCTATACCAGATCCTAAAATAATAATCTTATCTGATGATAAATCAAAACCAGAAATCGTTACATTTCCATCAGAGCCAACAACATCATTTCCGCTAGCTACTGCATCATAAACAAAAGTTTCTGAGTCAGCCGTAGCAGCTACACTTGAAGAGTCAATATCAACGCGTGTTCCTGCAATTGCAGGAGAAGAGATTGAAAATGTTAAATCAATTAGAGCTAAATCAGAACTGTCAACACCATCAATTACAATTGAACCACTACTTCCATCAGCATTAACACCAAAATCAATTCTTGTGGAATCAATACCTGTGGTAACATCCACACCAGATGTTGATAGTAAACTATCTTTTGAATAACCGGCAGGTAATGTTTCTGTCTTAATAACAATTCTATCAATTGCAGCATCAAAATTTGTAATGGTTGCATTTCCGTCAATGGCCACAGGAACACCATTTAAGAATTTCACAGAATATTCAAAAATTTCACCGGCAGATGAACTTGTAACGCTACCACTAGATAAATCTATAACTGGCGAACCTGCATCAGCAGCTTCATCAACAGTATTAATGA
>Ga0315315_10005838_pt1 | contig 11363 bp, 7 predicted proteins | sample M140m3416metaG_FD_203699 | JGI IMG/M metagenome (GOLD analysis project Ga0315315, IMG submission 203699) | Ammonia-oxidizing marine archaeal communities from Monterey Bay, California, United States - M1 40m 3416 | ecosystem: Environmental > Aquatic > Marine > Intertidal zone | place: USA... | reverse complement strand
AATAAAAAGAACTTTCTTGACGATTTTATTACTATTTCATATGTTGCGCAAAATCATGTTCATAAGTTTTTTACTTTAACTCATGAGTTGTATTTGAAACCTTTTATTCAAAATATAAACTCAATTAAAAATCTTAATAAGATCGAATCCAACGCTATTTTAATTTTACAAAATGGAAAATTTTTTAAGGGTCTAGGTTTAGGCTATCAAGGGACAGCTACTGGGGAAGTATGTTTTAATACCTCAATTACTGGATACCAAGAAATTATTTCGGACCCATCTTACGCTGAGCAAATTATCAATTTTACATTTCCTCATGTTGGTAATGTAGGTGCCAATCAAGAAGATCATGAGTCTGATAAAATTTGGACTAAAGGAGTTATTATTAACTCTGAGATTACAAGTCCTTCGAACTACAGAGCGCTAAAACACTTAGACGTGTGGTTAAAAAAAAATAAAATTGTTGGTATTACTGGTATCGATACAAGAAACCTCACAAATTTTATAAGAGATAAAGGAGCTCCAAAAGGAACTATATCTTTTTCAGATAAGAAAAAGTTGAATATTAAGAAACTTCTTAATCAAACACTAAAATGGAGCGGCCTTAAAAATTTGGATTTAGCACAAAAAGTTTCTACAAAAAAAAGTTATATTTGGAAAGGATTAAAGACATGGAAAAAAAAAACAGGCTTTGTAAAAAATAAAAAAAAAAAATTTCATGTTATTGCAATAGACTACGGGGTAAAAAAAAATATCCTAAGATATTTTTCGGAATTCGATTGTAAAGTCACAGTGGTTTCATGTAAAAATTCAGCTGCAGATATAATAAAATTGAAACCAGACGGTATTTTTTTATCGAATGGGCCTGGTGATCCAGCTGCAACAGGTAAGTATGCAATACCAATTGTTAAAGAGCTAATTAAAAAAAATTTACCTATATTCGGTATTTGTCTTGGTCATCAAATTCTTGCACTAGCATTGGGTGCAAAAACAAAAAAAATGAGTCTTGGTCACAGAGGCGCAAATCATCCAGTCAAAAATTTAATTAATGGCAGTGTTGAAATTACAAGTCAAAACCATGGATTTGAAGTCGTGAAAAGCAGTTTAAAAAAGAATATTCAAATTACTCATCAGTCCCTTTTTGATAATAGTATTGAAGGAATTAGATTAAAAAACAAACCTGTTTATTCTGTACAATATCACCCTGAGTCTAATCCTGGGCCTCAGGATAGTGTTTATTTATTTCAGGAATTTATAAAAAATATGAAAAAAAATGCCAAGAAGAAAAGATATTAAAAAAATTTTAGTTGTAGGTGCTGGGCCAATTATTATTGGGCAAGCTTGTGAGTTCGATTACTCAGGAACACAAGCTTGCAAAGCATTAAAAGATGAAGGATTTAAAGTTATTTTAATTAACTCTAATCCAGCAACTATAATGACCGATCCAAACATTGCGGATAAAACTTATATAGAACCAATTACTTTAGATATTTTAGAAAAAATTCTTATTAAAGAGAAACCCGATGCGATTTTACCAACCATGGGAGGTCAAACAGCATTAAATTTAGCAATGGAAGCAGAAAAAAAAGGAATTCTTAAAAAATATAGAATTGAACTAATAGGTGCTAATTCAAAAGCAATATCTAATGCGGAAGATAGAAAGAAGTTTAGGAAAAACATGATCGAAATCGGTTTAGATCTTCCAAAATCAAAAATTGTAAATAATTTTAATCAATCTACTAAAGCTTTAAAACAGATTGGTTTGCCTGCAATAATAAGACCGGCTTTCACTCTTGGTGGTTTAGGTGGTGGTATTGCCAAAAGCAAAAAGGAGTTTTTTAAAATAATAAAAAATGGTCTTCATGAATCACCTGTAAGTCAAGTTTTAGTAGAGGAGTGTCTTGAAGGTTGGAAAGAATTTGAAATGGAAGTAGTCAGAGATAAAAATGATAACTGTATTATCATTTGCTCGATAGAAAATTTAGACCCTATGGGAATTCATACCGGGGACTCTGTTACAATTGCGCCAGCACTTACTTTGACTGATAAAGAGTATCAAGTTATGAGAAATGCTTCTATAGCTTGCCTAAGAAAAATTGGAGTGGAAACTGGTGGATCTAACGTTCAGTTTGCAATCAATCCAAAAAATGGAAGAATGGTAATTATTGAGATGAACCCAAGGGTTTCTAGGTCATCAGCTTTAGCCTCCAAGGCAACTGGATTTCCAATAGCAAAAGTGGCAGCAAAACTGGCAATTGGATACACTTTAGATGAATTAAAAAATGAAATTACGAAAGTAACCCCGGCCTCTTTTGAACCCACAATTGATTATGTTGTTACAAAAATTCCAAGATTTACTTTTGAAAAATTCTCAACCTCTGCAGCAATTTTAGGTACGTCGATGAAATCTGTAGGTGAGGCTATGGCAATAGGAAGAAACTTTAAAGAGTCTTTGCAAAAAGCTTTAGTTTCTCTGGAAACAGGTTTCTCAGGTTTAGATCGAATATTCAAATTAGACAAAAAACAAATAGAAAAAAAACTGAAAGAAAATATTCCAAATAAAATTTTACTGGTTGCAGAGGCTATTAGAAAAAGAATTAAGTTAAATAAAATACATAAACTTTCAAAAATAGACCCCTGGTTTTTAAGTCAGATTAAAGAAATCGTAGATAATGAAAACAAAATAAAGAAAAAAGGTCTTCCAAAAAATTTTAATGAATTTAACTATATAAAGTCAATCGGCTTTTCCGATAAAAAATTATCTGAACTTACAAACGTATCAGAGTCATTAATCAGAAAGAGAAGAACAGCATTAAAAGTTTTACCAGTTTATAAAAAAGTAGATACTTGTGCTGCAGAATTCAAATCTTTTACTCCATATATGTACTCTACGTATCAAAGAAATTTCTCCTCTTATACAGAATGTGAATCTGACCCCTCTAGCAAAAATAAAATTATAATTCTTGGCGGAGGTCCAAACAGAATTGGCCAAGGTATCGAGTTTGATTATTGCTGTTGCCAAGCTAGTTTCGCTCTCAAAGAGGCAAAATATGAAACTATTATGGTTAATTGTAACCCAGAGACTGTATCAACAGATTACGATACAAGTGATAGATTGTACTTTGAGCCTTTAATTGATGAATACGTATTCAATATTATAAAAAGAGAAAAATCAAAAGGCAATGTTAAAGGTGTAATCACGCAATTTGGAGGGCAAACTCCCATAAAACTTGCAAAATTTTTACACGAAAATAAACTTCCAATTTTAGGTACACAATATACATCGATTGATCTTGCTGAAGATAGAGATAGATTTAGAAATCTTTTAATTAAGTTAAATTTAAATCAAGCTGAGAGCGGTATAGCAAAAACTTTTTCTCAAGCAATCAAGATAGCTGATAAAATAGGTTTGCCTTTAATGGTAAGGCCTTCATATGTATTAGGCGGTAGAGCAATGGAAATAGTTCATGAAAAGAGTCAGCTTAAAAAATTTATAAAAGAAGCATTTAAAGTTGCTGAAAAAAATCCAATCTTAATTGACAAGTTCATTGATAGCGCAATGGAAGTTGATGTTGACGCAATTTCAGATGGAAAAAATGTTTTTGTTGCTGGTATTATGCAGCATATAGAGGAAGCTGGAATTCACTCAGGTGACTCGGCATGTAGTTTGCCTCCGGTATCAATCAAATCTTTTTTAATAAAGGAAATTGAAGATCAAACAAAAAAATTAGCTTTAGCGCTTAAAGTCAAAGGTTTCATGAATGTTCAATATGCAATTAAAGATGATAAGATTTATGTAATTGAAGTTAACCCAAGAGCAAGTAGAACAGTTCCATTTGTTTCAAAAGCTAAAAATTTACCACTTGCCAAAATAGCTTCGAGAGTGATGGCAGGAGAAAAATTGTCTAGGTTTAACTTAAGAAGTAAAGCTAAAGATATGTTTGCAGTTAAAGAGGCAGTATTTCCATTTAATAAATTTCCTAATAGTGATCTTTTGCTTGGACCAGAAATGAAGTCTACAGGTGAAGTGATGGGATTTGATAAAAATTTTGGTATGGCGTTTGCTAAAAGTCAAATCGCTGCGTCTAATGCATTGCCAACAAAAGGCTTGGCTTTTATCTCTTTGAAAAATAGCCATAAAGAGGAGGGAGTACAATTAGCAAAGCAGTTGGTTAAATTAAATTTCAAACTTTGCGGAACAGGTGGAACCGCTGATTATATAAGCCAACATGGAATTAAATGTAAAAAAATAAATAAAGTAAATCAGGGATCTCCTCATATTGTTGATGTTCTTAATGCTAAAAAAATAGCATTGGTAATAAATACTGGTGGTGGAAATAGTGAAACTCAGTTAAGCGATGCTGTTTCTTTAAGGAGAGCTACTTTGGCTAATAAAGTTCCATATTGCACGAATATGTCAACAGCTAAAGTTTGTTTGGAAGGTATTAAATCTCTAAAATTGAGGGATATTAGCGTTACTTCTTTACAAGATATTTAACTTTTTACTTTCCAATCAGTTTTGAAAGTTACATAGTTTATTTGAATGCACCTTCTCTCTTTTTTTATCTCTTTTTTCTCCATACCATGCCAAGTATTTGGGCCGCTTGTAAAAAAATATCCATAATTATGTTTGTAAGGAACTGTTTTAACTTTGTTTAATTTTGCATCGTAAAAATCTGTTCCTAAATTTTCTGACTCATTATGCAAATTTACAAAAACTATTGAGGACATTAATTTTTCCTCAATATCACAGTGAGGTTTAAGCCAAAAACCTTCTCGGTCGCAAATTACCTCTAGTCTTACATAAGAATTAGTTAAATCTTTTCCAATTAGTGAACCTATCTTTTTATAAACTTCGGGTGATCTTAATTCTTCAATAAAATTCGTTAAATTGGGAAATTGACTTGAATTTTCTTTTGTAATGTAACATCTTAGTTTTTTCGCCTTACCTCCATCTTTTATTCCTGCTCGAAAAGCTCCTACTCCTCCGTCCAGAGCTCTTGTTCCATCATAGTTTAAATTTTGTTTTCTGGGATCAGCAATATCAGCATTGCAAATCTCATCTATAGCATTTTGTGATAATGGTTGATTAATTTCAAAATGCTTGAAAGGATCGCTATATAATTTCGTTCTTGTTTCTAGTGATTTAAATAATTCCATTTTTTTTCATTTTAGCTTTTACAATTGGAGCTATTCTACTTACCTCGTTTAATCTATTGTAGCTCCAACTTTCAACCCTGTTCTCTAACTCTCTTGTTATACCTAAATCTCTTAATTGTGAATAAAATTTTTTAAATCGCCATATAGGTTTAAAGGACCTCATCATTGCAACGTAAACTGGTTTTCCAGTCATGGCTGCTTCTGAAATCATTGACGTAGAGTCGCATGTAACGACTATATAATTAGATATTGCTAACGCAGAAAGATAAGCTTTTTTATCAATAGTTTTTACCACATGATGATCTACACTGAAAGTGTTAAAGGCCATTTTTAAAATATTTTCAGGTGTTCGATAAGAAGGAATAACAATAATCTTAAATTTATCTGGAGTAAATAAAGTTTTTACTTTATTAAAAAGTTCATGAATTTGTTTTTCGGAATACTTAAAATATTTATTTGGTCCGCCGATTATAAAGGCAACTAATTCTCTTCTCTTATCTTTTTCTAAATTTAAATAATTAGAGTTATCATTGATTTCTTTTTTGTTTAGGTAGTGTATAGCGCCCGTAGTATTAATTATATTTTCACCTTTTAAATTATCATGTTCCGGACTTACAATTAGGTCAAAGTGTTTAAATGATATTTTAGGATCTTGTATGTGAATGTTAAAAATTTGATTTCCTAATCTTTTTTTTAAAGCTATTGAAGGTATTACACTTTTTCTTCCACATGATATAATTACCTTACAATCACACACAAATCTATTTTTTACCAAATTTTCTGAGATCGGACTGATTTTTGGTGGAATCATATTCCAAAAAGATTTCAATTCAATTTTTTGGTGTTTATAACTTAAGCCTAAAGCTTTAGCTAATCCCTCTACTTGGCTAACCATGCCGTGCATACCTTGCGTTAAAAGAAGTGCTTTTAATTCTAACATTAGTTACTATATACATTTACATAATGAATAATAAATCAACAAAACATACAAAAGTGTTAATTCTTGGATCTGGTCCTGCTGGTTATACAGCGGCTATTTACGCGGCCAGAGCCATGCTTAAACCAATACTTGTTCATGGTTCTCAACCTGGTGGACAGTTAACTACTACTACAGATGTTGAAAATTACCCGGGATACTCAAAAGTGATTCAGGGACCATGGCTTATGGATGAAATGAAAGGCCAAGCTGAGGCAGTTGGTACTGAAATGATACAAGATCATATTAATAAAGTAAATTTATCTAAAAAACCTTTTGAGGCTGTTGGAGATAGTGGTCAAATTTATACCGCAGACAGTTTTATTATATCAACTGGCGCACAAGCTCGTTGGTTAAATATTAAGTCTGAGCAAGAATTTAGAGGTTTTGGAGTTTCAGCGTGTGCTACTTGCGATGGTTTTTTCTTTAAAGACAAAGAGGTAGCTGTTGTAGGTGGTGGAAACGCTGCAGTTGAAGAAGCTTTGTTTTTAACAAAGTTTGCATCAAAGGTAAAACTCATTCATAGAAGAAATGAATTAAGGGCCGAAAAAATGCTTCAAGAAAAATTAAAATCTAATAAAAAAATTGAAATAATTTGGGATAGTGTTGTTGATGAAGTCGTGGGAGATAAGGAGCCTAAAGGTGTTAACGGAATTAAAATAAAAAATGTTAAAAATAATAAAATTACAGAACTTAAAGTCCATGGATTGTTTATAGCAATTGGTCACGATCCGGCAACTTCACTATTTAAAGATCAGTTGAAAATGGATAAAGAGGGATACTTAATCACAAAACCAGATTCTACTGAAACTAACGTACCAGGAGTGTTTGCTGCGGGTGACGTAAAAGATAAAATATTTAGACAAGCTGTAACTGCTGCTGGAATGGGTTGTATGTCTGCTTTAGAAGCTGAAAAATTTTTATCTAAAGCTAATTAATTTCTTCACAAAAATTTCTAATTCTATCCATAGCTTTTTTCAAATTTTCCATTGAAGTAGCGTATGAAATTCTAAAATAACCAGGTAAGCCAAAAGCAGAACCTTGCACCACTGCAACATTAGCGTGTTCTAATAAATTTTGAACGAAATCAGTATCTGATTTTAATTTTGTTTTTTTATTTAAAAGATTTTTACAACTAGGAAAAACATAAAAAGCTCCCTCAGGCTTAAGGCAACTGATGCCCTTCATGTTGTTTAAACTATCTACAACAAAATCTCTTCTCTCTTTAAAAGAGTTCGCTCTTTTTGAGATAAAATCTTGTGTTCCATTCAAAGCTTCCACTGCTGCTGCTTGACTAATAGATGAAGGATTGCTGGTTGATTGAGATTGAATTTTAGAAATTGCTTTAATAATCTCAACTGGTCCAGCTGCATAGCCAATTCTCCAACCTGTCATCGAATAAGACTTGCTTACTCCATTCATAGTAAGAGTTCTATTCTTTAACTCATTAATTTCTGCTATTGTTGAAAATTGAAAATTATCATAAGTAATGTGTTCGTAAATATCGTCACTTAAAATATATACTTTTTTATGTTTTTTTAAAACTTCAGCTAATTTTTTAATTTCTGTTTTTGAATAACTAGATCCTGTTGGATTAGAGGGAGAATTTAAAATTATCCATTTAGTTTTTTTAGATATTGCTTTTTTAAGTTTAGAGGGAGTAAGTTTAAAATTATCTTTTTCCTCACATTTAACTATTTTAGGTTTTCCTCCAGCTAATAAAATTATATCTGGATAAGACACCCAGTAAGGCGCTGGTATAATAACCTCATCACCTTTATTCACTGTCGCCATGAATGCGTTATAAAGAACTTGTTTGCCTCCAGTTCCGACGGTGATTTGATTTAGATCGTAAGAAAGATTATTTTCCCTTTTAAACTTTGCTTGAATTGCTTTTTTTAAAGATGGTGTTCCATCCACAGCTGTATATTTAGTGTCACCTTTATTTATTGCCTCAATCGCTGCCTCTTTAATATTATCAGGAGTGTCAAAATCAGGTTCTCCAGCACCTAGGCCGATTACATCCTTACCTGCTGCACGTAATTCTCTTGCTTTTGAAGTAACAGCTATTGTGGGCGACGGTTTTATACGTTTTAAAGTGTTGGAAACTATGCTCATTGAATTTTATAATAATATTTTTAAATATTAATAACATATTATGCAAAATACTTATCAAAAAAAAATACTTGATTTAGAAGCCGCTAATAATGCACCCAGGATTAAACTAGAGGGAGGAAAAAAATTTAAAATAAAAAGTAATTTTCAACCAGCTGGTGATCAGCCAGAAGCGATAAAATTGCTCACTAATAATTTGAAACAAAAAAAGAATGAACAAGTGCTTCTTGGCGTTACTGGGTCAGGTAAAACATTTACTATGGCAAAAGTTATCGAAAATACAAATCGGCCAGCATTAATACTTGCGCCTAATAAAACGTTAGCTGCTCAGCTTTATGGTGAATTTAAAAGTTTTTTTCCTGATAATGCAGTTGAATATTTTGTGTCATATTATGATTATTATACTCCTGAAGCCTACGTACCAAGATCAGATACCTATATAGAAAAAGAAGCTTCCATAAACGAACAAATTGATCGAATGAGACACTCAGCAACAAGATCTTTACTCGAAAGAGATGATGTAATTATCGTGGCTAGCGTATCATGTATTTATGGACTTGGTTCAGTAGAAGCTTACAGTAAAATGACAATAACTCTTAAAAAAAATAATGAATATAATAGAGATGATTTAATTAGAACTTTTATTACACTTCAATATAAAAGAAATGATCAAAATTTTTTTAGAGGAACTTTTAGAGTGAGAGGTGAAAATTTGGAAATTTTCCCATCACACTTAGAAGATAGAGCATGGAGAATAAGTTTTGATTTAAACAAGTTAGAAAAAATTGAGGAGTTTGACCCTTTAACAGGTGATAAAACTAATGAGTATTCTACAATTAAAATTTACGCAAACAGTCACTACATCACTCCAAAACCCACTATGGATCAAGCGATTAGACAAATTAAATCTGAATTAGCTGAAACATTAAAAGCTCATCGTGCGAATAATAAATTATTAGAAGAACAAAGATTAAGAGAAAGAACTAAGTTTGATCTCGAAATGATAGAAGCAACAGGAACATGTGCGGGAATTGAGAATTATTCTAGATATTTATCCGGCAGAAAAGCTGGGGAGCCTCCCCCGACTTTATTTGAGTATTTTCCAGATAATGCAATTATTTTTGTTGATGAAAGTCACGTAACAGTTCCCCAATTAAATGGGATGTATAAAGGTGACCGTACAAGAAAAAGTACTTTAGCTGAATATGGCTTTAGGCTTCCTTCTTGCATGGATAATAGACCGCTTAAATTTGAAGAATGGGATATGATGAGGACTCAAACGATATTTGTTTCAGCCACACCTGGTCCATGGGAATTGAAACAAACTGAAAATAAACATATTGATCAAATCATTCGTCCTACTGGATTAATTGATCCTCCAGTTGAAATTAGACCAGCAAAAACTCAAGTAGATGATTTAATGCATGAGGCTGCGAAAGTAATTGAAAAAGGTTATCGTGTTTTAGCAACAACACTTACAAAAAAAATGGCAGAAGATTTAACTGAGTACTTACATGAAAACGGACTTAAAGTTAGATACATGCACTCTGACATAGATACGTTGGAGAGGATCGAAATCATAAGAGATCTTAGATTAGGAGTTTTTGATATTTTAGTTGGGATTAACCTTTTAAGAGAAGGATTAGATATTCCTGAATGTGGGCTTGTTGCTATTTTAGATGCTGATAAAGAAGGCTTTTTGAGATCCGAAACTTCTTTAATCCAAACTATAGGAAGAGCTGCTAGAAATGTAGATGGTAAAGTAATTCTTTACGCTGATAAAGTTACTAATAGTATTGATAGGGCCACAAAAGAAACTGATCGAAGAAGAACAAAACAACTAGAGTACAATAAAAAAAATAATATCACTGCAGAGTCAATTAAAAAAGAAATAGGAGATATTTTGGAGTCAGTGTATGAGAAAGATTATGTAAATATAAAAGAGTCAAATGTTGGTGGAAATTTAAAAAAACATCTAAAAGGATTAAATAAAAAAATGAAAGAAGCAGCAGAGGACTTAGAATTTGAAGAAGCGGCCAAAATTAGAGATGAAATCCGAAAACTAGAGGCAAGTGAATTGGAAATAACTTTAAATCCAAAAATTAGCCAATATAATTTAAAAAGTAGGATATATCCAAAGGGTAGATCTACGTTAGGAATGCCGGGTACAAAGGTTAATAAAAAAAGGAAAAAATGAGGCCCAAAAAAATAATAATTACGGGGGGAGCCACTAGAATAGGTGCGGCAATAGCTGAAAGTTTAGCCAGCTATGAAACTAAGCTATCGATACATTATAATAAATCTAAAAGTCATGCTTTAAGGCTTAAAAATAGATTAGAGAAGTTAGGCAGTGAAGTTCACTTATTAAAAGCTGATCTTAATAATTTAAAGCAAACCCAAGACCTTTTAAAATTAGCAAATAAAAGGATGAGAGGGGTAGATTGTTTAATAAATAATGCTTCTTTATTCGAAAATGATGATTTGCAAAATTTTTCTGAAAAAAGTTTTATAAATCATATGAATGTAAATTTAAAGGCTCCAGCTATTTTAATTCAAAATTTTAAAAAAATATTAAAAAAATCTGAGGGATGTGTAATAAATATTATAGATCAAAGAGTTGAGAAATTAACACCTTTTTTTTTCTCATATACACTAAGTAAATCAAGTTTAGTAACTTTAACTAAAACTTCGGCTATGAGACTTGCTCCAAATATAAGGGTGAATGCTATTTCACCTGGACCAACTTTAAAAAATTCAAGACAATCTGAAAGACATTTTAAAAAACAGTGGAAATCTGTCCTTTTGAAAAAAAAAGTAGATTTAAAAAGTATTTGTGACGGTGTAAAATTTCTTATCAAAAACAAAAATGTAACTGGAGAAATAATTAATATTGATAGTGGACAAAGATTAGCTTGGAATACCCCAGATATAATAAATATAAAAGAATGAAAATAATTAAATTAAAATTAAAAGATAAGTTTAAATTTAAAAGGAAAATAATTATTAAAAATTTAATATTAAATATCTTTATTGGTATTCATAATTTTGAAAAAAAGAAAAAACAAAGAGTGAGATTTAATATTGAAATAAATACAGATCCCAGCTTAAAACC
>Ga0315315_10005835_pt1 | contig 11368 bp, 10 predicted proteins | sample M140m3416metaG_FD_203699 | JGI IMG/M metagenome (GOLD analysis project Ga0315315, IMG submission 203699) | Ammonia-oxidizing marine archaeal communities from Monterey Bay, California, United States - M1 40m 3416 | ecosystem: Environmental > Aquatic > Marine > Intertidal zone | place: USA... | reverse complement strand
ATAGTGTGACGGTCGTTGGTCAGTGATGCGAGAGGGTGTCGCTCGGCCCGGCAGATACGGGGCGTAGCTCAGTCTGGTAGAGCGTTCGGCTGGGGGCCGAAAGGTCGCATGTTCAAATCATGTCGCCCCGACTTGTCCATTCAACCTTGTAGATAAGGTACAATGGAAGAGTACTGTTACCCACCAGAGGTGCCGCCGACTCATAGTGAATCTTCAAGACTTGCCCAAGCGGCGAGCCAAGCAAGATGTTTGTCAGACAGATGAGAAAGAGAGAGGGTTCCGCCACTGCTTTCCAATAGTGAGACAGACTGTAGTACTCTTGTTTTCATCTCTTGGTTATTTTGCAGAATGACAGCAGGCTTGTCAGCGTATGTAATACGAGGCGGCAGTCGGCGAGCAATGCCTCTGTCCGAATCGCTCGAAAATAAGAACCCTGAACCAGAATCTTCTCCGATGAGACGGGTTGATAATGCTGGACCGAACACAGGTTGCTCTGGCAAGAAATCGACTACAGGATACGTTGACTGGCTTTGGCCGGTGCCGTCGCTCACCACTGGAAATGATTCTGCGGCGGCATAGTTGACGGAGTAGCCGAGGTCTTCAAGTGCACCAACAGTTACTCGGCTCAGAAAAACATCAGAAGGCGTTCCTGCGTTTTGGTCCAATGGGAACGAAGATGTCATTAGTTCTGAAGCACCATCCCGGGTATTGAAAACTGTATCTTGCCAGTGAGTTCCATACCGACCGTCGTAGGTCTGTGGAACTGTCCTGGAGCGTGATGATAGTGGTACTGATTGATCGCTGTTCTGAAAAAGATGATTAAATTCACGAACAGCATTGTTTCCAACAAACACTGGGTTGTCAGTGCCGATCCCCTCAACCAGTTCGTTGAAAGTTCCAACATCGTTTTGCCAGAGTGTCCCAAAACCCAGCACATGTCCGACCTCATGGGCGATCACGTGCTCAATATCACTACTGTCGATATATCTCGAGTTGAGTATCACCTTTCCGCGATAGGGTAGGCCTCCTCCTGTCGGATCGCCATTGGCAGGTTCATTCGTTCCACTAACGCGAATGTCTGTAAAGCCGGCTACTCCGACCAGGCCATGTCGTAGCTCATCGACTGTCACATCGATTACTAAGTCATCAACAAAGGTGCCGTTATCGAGGTGAACGTCAGGAAGATCACCGATAATAACTGCTTCCCATCGACCAGCTGCTTTTTGTGCATGGTTCTGTAATTCTTGTGTCACTGAATCAGCAAACTCAAGTTCAATCTGAAAACCGTCAGTGCTTTCGGTATGACCTTCAGAGAAGGCTTCACTATCCGTATAAACTGCAAAAGTTTCACTCGACTGCGGTGAGGTATTGTTCACTGAAAAATGATCAATATCGCTAATGAAAATATTTGGTGCAGAATGAGATGCCATGCAGAGGCGAGATTCTAATCTCTCGCAGTACACTAAGCTTCTTCTGCCCCAATATTGTGGCAATTTTTTCTTTTTTGTGGTCACAAGTTTGACTCACATCTCCTTCTGACATGTGCTTCTTTAATTACTTCAAAGCACTGCAGTTTTAATTATGTAAGCAGATTCACCGTGTCCCAGTTGAGTAGTGTTGCTTTTGCAAACGTGCCCTCCCAAGGCTCAAAACGTTGATGCCAATCTGGCTCACTACTAGGCCGCTCGGGAAATCCACCAGCTGCAAGTAAGGCCCAGCCAAATGGGTTTGAGACCAAGAAAACGCTCGAAGCAGCATGCATAATAGTGTCTCCCAATGCTGCAGGATCGTTCCATGGGGCCTTAAATAGCCGCCAACCAATATCCACAACGATCTCACCACTTAAGAAGATGCCTGTCTGAGCATTATTGCCGCCAATTCCGATAAATCGGCTCCCGAGGTCTACAATATTTGGATTAATGGCACGTGCATCGTCGTAGATGCTTGTGACATGATTTGCCCGCATAGCATTGTTTTCATCCCGTCCCCAATTCGCAAACGCGAACAGATGGAAGGGCGCGCGGATGGAACCCGTTAACTGCGCAATTGGTACCTCGGCAAATTTGTAGCCGAAATCAACTTCAAGGCCGGGCGTGATGTCAAGTCGTGAACCAAGTGCATTTGGCCAACTGATTGCGGGGTTAACAATCACCGGATCGTGGAAATACGATGAGAAATTTTCCGGCTGTTTGTTGAATTCTTTATTATTGCCACACCAGGAGGAATTTGCTCCATCTGTGCTGATCTGCATGCCAAGATCTTGGGAAATTGACCATACGTACTCATCCTGAACACCCGGAATTTCCACCATTGCAGATATGTCAAGCGTTGCGGAAATGGCGATCAGAGTACCAGCCGGGCCCGGAATAGGAGGGAACGGAAAATCTACAACTCGGAATGGATCACCATTATCTTCCGCTATTGTCATTCGTCCGTTTTCGAAACCTGTTGTGAGCGTCGCTGACGCTTGCCAGTTTAAGGCGACAGCCAAGCTGATATCCCACTTTCCAAAGCAAAGTTTTTCATACCATGCTCCTGGGGATTGAACATTTACATTCAAAGTCGGTGTAATTTCAAAAAGCAGATTTATATCAAACCCATTCGGAAGAAGCGGCTTGATTTTTTTGTTGTCAGAAAGCGATTTGTTGAATATCTCAAAGGTATCGGTCCATTGTTTCGTGAGGTCTGACGGCAGAAAGCCATTGAAGTCATCAGAGTTGATACTGCCAGACCCGGCATCGACGAGCGTTGGCACGCCATCTACATCCATGATTTCGTAGTTTGCACCAAATTCGTAACTATTTGTCGAGCCCAGATATTCAGCTTCGGTGTACGTATCAATAAGGATGTGGGACTGGCCTATAAAACTACTTGAAAAGATGTGATCAAGATCAACTCCAGGTTCAAAAAATTGTTCAAGGCCATCGTTAATTTCAGTAAACTCAGCTTCTCTCTGCGTACGGAAAGAATTGTGGCCCGCCCACATCTCCTGGCCAACAATCCCAGCAACTGGCGAGGATGCACCAATGTTCTCTGCAAGAACTCCGACAAACTCTAAGGTGTCGCGGCCTGTGTATGTAGGAGGCTCTGTTAAATTAACAACAAAAAACTGATCGTCTGTCTCTGTTGCGGCGTCATTTCCTATGGCTACTCCCATGCGGATATAGCCGTTCTCATCTGATAATTGATCGTAGGTGTCGAGCAAAAACTTGTAATTGTTGTATCCAAGTTCACCAGTCTCATCGAACCAATGAGCAAACGGTGCGAGACCAGTTTTCAGGTTTACGGTACCATCACTAGCAATCGTGTATTCACCGCTATACACCTCTTGCTCCACAACGATGTCATGGGAAAGTGTGGGCACTGATACATCAAGAGAGGCAACTTCCTTGGATGCTTCTTTTCCGTCCCACCCAACGAAATTGAATGACCGGACGGACGTTTCCTTAATTACACCAGGTACCCAACGGAGTTGATCCTCCATCGGCTTAATTTCTCGCAGTTTCATCAGCTTAATCAGCTCTGCCGGATTGCTCGTCGTTACGGGTTGAGTTATATTGACCCAATTCTGACCGTCGAACTTCTCAACAAAGCCATTTGCAACATTAGTGATGATATACGACATATTCTCGTCACCAGCGTCAACAGCTTCCTTGAGGCTATCAATGCCGATTGTCACAGGGCTTGGCCCCCAGGAATCTGGCGTGAGAGAAAGGGAGGTTACCGGCTTGAGTTCGGGGCGTTCGTACACTGCATCGGTTGATGAGACATCAAATCCAGTAGGACTTGCGCTCAATGCAAGACGTGGCTCTAAACGTTCACTTGTAAAACTAAATGTGTGTTTTCGACCGCGTGATTTCTCTTGACGTTTTCTTTTCACAGCTGGTTGATTTCCTCAGTAAAAGCGGTTTCATACGTTACAATTTATCTATTCACGCCATGCTTAGTGTATTAAAGATCACTATCTACGCAACTTATTGGTGAGTCACAGCGGCTCGGCTTGGATAGCATCATATATTGCCCTTGTCTCGGTTCGAGGCTTTCTCAAGAACGGATCTAAGGCAGCACAAAACTTCTGATAATACAAAAATCCAGTACGTTTCAGCTAAATCACATTAGAAGGGATTGAAACACCCGATAATTGATTGCGAACTCAAATTCATATGAACTTTAAAAACGTTTATTCTTCTGGAAACTGAACACCCCCCCAAGAACCGGCCTAGAACCCGGTTTTCGGGCTGCAAAAAGCAACCTCACGCTCTGTAGAGTAAAAGCCTTGAGGATCTGATTAGATGACTATCTTTACTTGTGGTCATTGTACGGGATTGGCCCGAGAAAACGGTTTATCGAGTTCCGATTGGTAAATGCCTTACTACAAGGATGGCTAGGCATTTATTCAGTCTTGCTCCTCTGCTTGGTCACTCCTTATTCGGACATTCGTTTTTCAGACATCCAGCGTACCTTCACTGTGTTTTCGTAAACATCTTTTCCCCTCCAGGTTGTCGTCTCATCTGCGATCAACCAGCCATCATCGATATTCATAAAAAGAAAAACAATACTGAGCCACACGAAACAAAGTAGCTATTCAAAAATAGGCGTCGATGCCCGTCTTGAAAATGAGGGCACCGATTACGACCAAAAAAACATTCCTCACGAACCCGCTTCCTCGCCTAAAAGCCACCGCAGTCCCTAAGCCAGCACCGACTATGTTTACGACGGCCATCGGTGCAACAAGTATCCACCATATGTCTCCACTCCACGTGAAGACACAGATTGCCGCCGCATTTGTCGCAACATTCAGTGCTTTTGCTGCGGCAGACGCATGAAGAAAGTCATGCCCTAAAAAGCGAACAAAGAAAAACACAAAGAAACTGCCAGTACCAGGCCCAAAAAAACCATCATAGACTCCTAGAAAAAAAGCAATGACACCTGCAAGAAGTGTTTCATACTTCTGAGGATACGTGGGACTATGTTCGCGGCCAAACTGGCGACTCGCCAATGTGTACAAGAACACACAGCCCAGAAGGACTGGCAATACTTTCCGAAGCCACTCCGACTGAAAACAGGTCAGAAGCAAGGCACCGATGAATCCGCCGGAGACTGCCATCACAAGTGCTGGCACCAAACGTCGCCACGATACCGAAACATGTCCCGCGTACGACCTCGCCGCCCACGCGGTACCCCAGACCATCGCAGACTTTGTCGTACCAAAAATACTTGGAAGCGGTGCGTCAGGGAAAACACTTAGCATGACAGGCAGCGAAACGAGCCCACCACCACCCGCAATTGCGTTCACGAACCCGCCAAAAAATGACCCAACCAGGATTAATACAATTTCTAATGTCGTCATTCAGCCAATCACACCACATTTCACAAATTCTTTATGCATGGAGATAGGGCGTTCCACTGAACAAACTGCTCAAGGCCATTCTATTTTTCCACATGATGGAGGTGAACATCCTGCTGAGGATACGGAAACGAAATACCTGCAGTATCGAATTCTTGTTTCACGGCTGCCGTAACCTCCCAAAACACCGTCATATAGTTTTCTGTTTTTGCCCAGGGCCGTGCAATAAATAATATCGCTGAATCTCCAAGCTCATTCATTCTTATAAGTGGCGCAGGATCTTTCAGCACGAGTGGATGGTTCTGTAAGATTTTTTCAAGAATTTCCTGCGCCTTCTTGGTGTCGTCCTCATAGCCAATACCGAATGTCATATCGATTCGCCGAGTATGACTCGCCGTCGAATTTGTAATGGTGTCACCACCAATCTTTCCATTTGGGACAATCATCATTTTGTTGTCGAATGTCCGAATGGTTGTAGAGAGCATGTTCATCGAGTCTACAATTCCACTCACGCCACCTGCGTCAATCACATCGCCAACATCAAACGGACGATATGCCAAAATCAAAAGTCCTTGAGCGAAGTTAGAGAGGGTACCTTGAAGAGCTAGACCTATCACGAAGGCTGCTCCCCCAATGAGTGCGAGTACTGGACTTGTATTAATTCCAAGGGCTGAGAGTGACACGACAAAACCGAGCACAAGCACAGCCTGCCGCACAAAATTCACAAGAAATGTGCGGAGCAATGAGGAGGCACCCTCAAAACGGGAAAGTGCCTCACCCGCCAGCCGACTTGTGAGCCGTGAAAGCATCCACGTAACCACTAAAATAACACCGAACATGGAGAGGTGCCCAAGCCATCGCAGGCCACCCTGCGGCGACAACAACCAATTTTTCAGCACCAAGAATGTCGCCTGCAGATTATAAAAATCAAACTCCAGCCCACTTACGGCGGACGCGTACTCCCTGAATTTCTTTGTATCACCACCCTTCCTCTCCCATTCATCAAGCACAAGACGAAACCGGCTCAGGAGTTTTGATTGCTCTTCTTGTTGGTAGGCAACCTTTGCATTTGAGCCACTCGCATGTAAGTTCTCAAGCTGCAGCGAGCTTACCTCGGCAACTTTTTTCTGCACTCGACTTTGCCAGACTGCGGCCTCTTTTTCGAGCTCGTCACTTGTAAGAGGACGTAACTCCAGTCGTAATACTTCTTTGCTTGGCACAGACTGTTCTTGATTTTTCTCATCAGCCTGACAGACCGCAGTGCTCAAAAGAACAAGAACGCACCATAGACTGAGAACAACACAGAAGCGGTGACTTTTGTTTACCAAAGAAACGAATTGAGCAATGTAACGTCGAAACATGTAGATAGATCCGCAGAGGAAGTTTTGACCTTGTCTGAGAACAGACTTCAGGCACACTAAGCCTCAATCTTAGTACGCATTCTTTCCAGCCACCAATTGTGCCATTCAATTTTTGCCATTCTCATGCCCGAACTTACAACATTCTCGTGGGTTTTGCTCGTGCTGGGGGCAACCGGCGTTGGAATCTCGAAAAGCGGACTAGCCGGTGTCAGTCTCGTTCATGTCATTATATTCGCCCATGTTTTTGGCGCGAAGGCTTCAACAGGAGTTCTCCTGCCTCTCCTTATTGTTGGCGATTGCTGCGCTGTCTGGTTGGTAGGCAAAGAAGTTGACTGGCGGTACGTCCTCCGGCTTTTACCCCCGGCTTTTGTAGGCGTCATTATCGGCTGGGGTCTTCTTGGCCGACTTGATGAGGCTACCTTTAAGCCGCTCATCGGGACAATCATTCTCCTGCTCTGCATCGGACAACTGATACGGATGTATCGCCCCACTTTTTTCACCACAGTTCCACATACACGACCATTTGCATGGTCGATGGGCATTCTTGGCGGTGTTACAACAATGTTGGCCAATGCAGCAGGGCCGGTCATTGCACTCTATCTTCTCGCTGTTTCTCTTCCGAAACTCAAACTGGTCGCAACTGGTGCATGGTTCTTCTTTGTTTTGAACCTTGGAAAAATTCCTTTTAGTGTAAACCTTGGGTTTATAAGCTTTAAAACTCTTTACGTCGATCTTCTATTGGCACCATGTGTTTTTTTTGGCCTTATCTTTGGACTCATGGTTGTCCGACGTCTGCCACAAAAACTCTTCGATACGTTTTTACTTGGATTCACAGCGGTGGTTGCTGTTCGCATGATTCTTACCTAAGGGAAGATGACCCTATAAAAAGCATGCCAAGAATAAGATAGACACGGTCGTTCTTTCGTCAGCCAGCGTACTCTTTTCTAGCGTACTTTTTTCCAGCGTGTTCTTCTCATTCAATCCCGGTGTCACGTAACAGCTCACCAACAATTTTCGGTACCCCTTCTGTCGCCGCTTTTGCGATACATTCAAAAGCAGTTCGAGTGATGGATTCAGGAATATTCGGGTCTACCACAATACGACGGACTTCATCCGGTGCGAGAAAAACAAGTGACGCAGCAGGGTAGACCTGAAGTGATGTTCCTACACAGAGCAAGATATCGGCTTGCATAACAAGCTCAGCAGCAACAGACATCGCCGGAACATCTTCCCCAAACCACACAACATGTGGCCGTAGCTGGCTACCCTTGGGACATATATCTCCCACGTGAATATCCTGCTCACCAAGTTGAAGGAGAAACTCTGGGTCTGCCGTACTCCGCGCAATCATTATCTCACCGTGCAAATGTAGCACCCGGCTCGACCCGGCTCGCTCATGAAGATCATCAATGTTCTGCGTAATGACATCCACCACGAACCCCTGCTCTAGAGTCGCAAGTGCCCGATGGGCTGTGTTTGGCTTCGCTGTCCGTACCTGTGCTCGACGCTCATTGTAGAACCTGAGAACTTGTGCAGGATCAGCCTGCCACGCCGACGGAGTCGCTACATCTTCGACGCGAACGGTACGAGTGCCGCCATCCCCATGTGTATTCGGTTCGCCGGTGTCCCAGAGTCCCTCTGGACCACGAAAGGTTCCCAAGCCTGACTCGGCAGAGATACCTGCTCCACTAAGAACAACAACTCGTTGTTTTGGCATCCCCTACTCTGCTCCGCATGGTTCCGCTGGCATCTTTTGCGTATTGTCCATCATGCCACCAAACTGGTCCTCATTCGGTTCGGTCTGGGTTGGATTGCTAGACACAGACTAAACATACCCAAAGAACATGCAGAGCAGATAGATGCCAGCAATTGACATTGTTAAAAAACAGCAAAATAAAGCGAAAATTGTCGAAACAGAGAATCCTGGTTCGTGGACGTAGTCATCGTCTTCCGTGTCTTGGCCGTAGAGAAAGGCGTCGGACTCACCATATTCACCAATATCTATTCCCCGCTCTTTTCCTGATGCTGAAGAACCAACTTCTCCATCGAATTCTTCACCAAAAAAAGATGTCTCTTTAGGCTCGTGTTGTGGCGACTCGCTATCCATAAGTGCATTCTAGTAAAGGCGACAAGGACCTTTGATGACAAGAGCATCGAAAACATTATTAGATGATTGGCCAGAAAGTATGGAGGACGCGAGGCGATGCAATGCCTGTAATTCAGAGTCGTGCGGAGGCTCCCAACAGAATTGTAGGCATACTCCTTGCCTCACTGCATTCGCCTCTCAAAACTGGCTTCTTAAACACCACATCGGCAAATCATCAAGTGCTGCTCCCAAGAAAAGGTCTGACACCGTACAAGCATTCGATATTGACATCAGAAAAACTCTATTTGAACACAAGATAACCCCAAAAGCCGAAGACAGATTTATCCAACGCACAAACTATTTGATGTCCTTTTCAATACTACCAATTCGTTGCACAACTCCTGGAAGCCGTTCTTTTTTTACGACTTGATTGTTGGACATAAAACTACCCATCCTGCTTGCCACTACGACTAGTGCAAAAAAGGTCACAATAGCGAACAGAGAAACCTGATGCCCCCGCTTCAGATGAGGTCGTTTCTGCAAGTGCCGTTGCCGGACAGCATATGCATGATTTCCTTGCGCACCACACCCGGGACATATCTCAAGAAGTCGCCCCATGCTAATGCGTCCACCGCACTGCTGGCACCGCACGCCAACCTTCATAATCCCCATAAAGGCAACTCCAGAAAATACATTCCTATTTGATATCTTTTTCGATACTACCAATTCGTTCAGCATGCTCAGGAAGCTGAACCTCTTCGCTTAACTTTGTAGCTTCCTTGTACATGGCAGAATTCCACGCACCGTATGCAATGATAATTGCCGCACTAATCGCCAGAAATTTAACTCTCCGCACAGTAGCGGGTTGTACATTCAGACTCTTAGCTCGGCACAACGGACACCTGTTCAAGAATGCTGGGCATGCATCTTCTTCCGGACTTTCAGCAATATATCCGGCCAACTCATTATCGATCTCCATGAGATCATCTCGACAATATTTGCAAAGTTCGGACACCATTACTCAACTCTCAAAAAGAAAGGTTTCTTTTGCCTATCGGACAGAGTAGCCAGCATTTTTTAACCGTAGGAAATAACTCGCACTATCCGGACAATACTCCTACTCTTTGCGAAGCATCACAATGGAGGACTATAGAAAAAGAATGCTCTCTCCTGCCACATGTCATCAGACACGCAAAACAAGTGCATCGGCAGGTTGGCCCGCTTATGCCTGATGGCCAAGCACAACAATTTGAGAAAATCACGGACTACCTAACTGACAGAGTCAGGGGGCCCAGCGACTAACCCCCGGAAATTGAAAAAAGTATGCAAACGTCGTAAATGCAGGTTTGTGGAAAACCAGCAGCAAGGAGCTAGCCAAGGAGCACAAAAGCGGTGTAGAGTCTGACCTTGTTGCTGCAGAACCATCCATGCCACACACGATGATCTCCCTCGGACTTAAAAGGCACTGAAGCCACCATTCGCAATGACAACCAGAGCTGACAACACTACAACCCGTTGCTGGAACGCAGTAAAGCAAAACTTATGAATGAAGATCAGGGAATTCCCTTACAGCCTAGCAACACGCCCGAAGCAAATCGTTCGCCACATATCGAACAGACTATAGAGGAATACTATTTTGAAAATGGATTTCTTGTTTTTACAGCTGCGTACCACTTGAAGCGTGGTTCCTGCTGCGGCTCGCGCTGCCGACACTGCCCTTTTCAACCTCGGTATATAGCCGGCACTAAAACAACAACTCTCTCTCAAAAAACAGCCTAACGAGGGTCACTGAACCAACAACAATGAATATGCTTGAAGATGAAGAATTGGACGATGACTACGACGAGGAGGAACTTGATGAGCCCCTTGTACCGTGTCCCTACTGTGGTGTTGAAATGTTGGAGGAAAGTCCGCAATGCCCATCCTGTGGAAACTATATATCGGCTGAGGATCTACCAACAACGTCGCAACCAACCTGGGTGATACTAACTGCTGTGGTATGTCTTCTTCTTGCCTTGGGCTGGGTTTTCAGCGGTTTGTAGAAGTCTTGCCTACAGTGCAAGACCGGCATACGCCAACAACGACGCACCTACTAGACTTACTATTCTGGACCACCCACGATCAAGACCTTGCCTGCAGTACAAACAGAGCGCAATAAGAATGCCAACAGCAACGACTCCTTCGACAAAAAGCACATTCATACTGGCATGCTGAAGCCAGCGAACCGTAAGAAAAAAAAACCCACACAAAAAACCTCCGAGGACTGCAACGCCTCTACTCTGCTGCCACAGTCGACTGACCACAAAGGCCATGACATACATAGCAAACGGAAAATACAATTCTCTATTTCCTGTAACGTTTGCGAGTACCAACCAGACCGAACACGGGATTAGCATTCCAAGTGATTGCAACTGACTGCCACAGTACACTTCAACCAACAGAGCCGGGACCACAATACTGATCCACACGGGGCCACCCCAGAATGCCACCCCCAAAAGAAACACACCTTCCAGCAGGAGAAAGCCTGTTTTCTGAAATACTGCTGGACTAAATTTATACGTTTTGTCTACCTCG
>Ga0315315_10005834_pt1 | contig 11369 bp, 8 predicted proteins | sample M140m3416metaG_FD_203699 | JGI IMG/M metagenome (GOLD analysis project Ga0315315, IMG submission 203699) | Ammonia-oxidizing marine archaeal communities from Monterey Bay, California, United States - M1 40m 3416 | ecosystem: Environmental > Aquatic > Marine > Intertidal zone | place: USA... | reverse complement strand
CACGCTCTAACTGGCCCGTTACTGGATTGACCTCATCTGGAACCAATCTGTCTTCGAGTATGGAGTCAAAAACTTCTGCTCCACCGCGAGCAACCGCTTGAGAAACAAAGTAAACAGCAGGGCTAACTGAGTCGATGGCTTTTGCCAAATCAGCCGCCACGGTTGGGTCAATTAGCGCCTCAATAAGCTTGTCTTCGTAAACCTCACGTTGAAACGCAATGTTTGCCGCTGTCGCATCATCAAAGCCTCGAATCAAGATGCGTTGGGGTATTTCCATAGCCGACCTAACAGCGCCAGCAGCTAACCGTCCTAAACCGCGAGTCTCTTTGTCTAAAAGCTTTTGCATTGCTAATAGGGGCTGAGTGGGCGATCCGCCTTTTGAAGCAATAAAGCTGGTTGCCTGCATCATCTCAACCAGATCAACGAAGTTTTGAAGCTCGACTGGCTCCATGATTGCCTCAAACATTTTGGCTTTGGTGCCTCTGACCTTTTCGGCACCGCGACCCATCATGGTCTTGCCCCTGATGCCAATCCGACTTAGGAAGCGATTAGGCGCTCCAAGCGGGTTGGTGCTTGACGCTATCGCGTCATCAAACTGAGTGCGAAGCCATGTGCCCTTGATGTTCTGCCAAACCTGCGGGTCTTCAGTCTGAATCAAGCGGCGCAGCAATGTGAGGTCTTTTGGCTTGATGTTCCCACTGAATAACTTTTGCGTTAATCGTGCTGCCTGCTCTCCGCCCAACTCGGCTGCTTGGGCAAGATTATTTACGACGCTTCTTTCTAACGCTTGAAGATGACCCTTCGAGGGATCGTAAATGGCTGTAGCTCTTGCGTATTCTGGGTTTGCAGTCTTGAGCCTGTTCGATATTTTTTCTCTGATCTGGCTGACTTCTCTCTTTAGCGTTGCTTGAGCGTCTTTGGTTAAGCCTTCAATGAGGGGTCTAAAGTCGTTTCTCAGGGCGTTGTGCAGCATCTCAGTATTGTCTTTGAGTGCTAATCCCCCTGCCTCAGCCTTGGACAGTCCAGAAAAATCTGTCAGGGCATCTAAAATTTCTCGCTTAACACTTCTGGCCTTGCCTCTGAGATTCGGATCGGCCAAGTCCATCTGCAATTGTCGTGCAATATCACTTACGTCGATTGGAGCTTCTAGCTCAAAAGCGTTTTGATAAACGGGTGTCGCCCTTTCTTGACGCTTGGCCGCAAGCTTCTTGAGCACCTCATCAGAGGCTTTGGTTAAATCCACATCTGGATCAAGACCTTGCCGCCCAGACAGCTTAGACTTTTTCAAACCAGCTAGGTAATCGCCACGCAAAATTTCATTAAAGAAAACGTCTGCCGCCTCTTCAACCTGTAGCTGTCGGTTGTGGTAGAAGTCCCAAAGCTTTTGCGAGCCGGGCTGCATCTGCAAGTAACGCTGAATGGCACCTGAGTTGCTCATAATCCCTTGAGCCTCTGCCCGTGTCAGGTCAACACCAAACTTTTCTCTGGCAAAAGCTACCTTTTCATCAACGGTCTTGCCGCCATCTCGCAAGATGGTTTCAAGCGCGGTCTTGCCGTCTTTGCCGGGAAACCGAGTAGATGCAGTTCTAAACGCGCTTCCTGCTAACTGAGCGGCCTTAGTTCCAAAAGGAATAGCGCCAAAGGCAGAGCTGACCATCAAATCATCGGCAAGTTTTGACGTTTTAAGAGGTGGCCCGTCAAACGCTGCGGATATCCCAGCTCGACCTGCGTACACCGCACCGCCGGCAAGAGCCGTTCCACCAGCGCCGCCAGCAGCCGCACCAAATGGGTTGCCAGTCAAAAAGGCACCACTAACTAAGCCAGCCGTACCGCCGCCTAGCTCGCCAAGAAATTGTGCAGTGGGGCCAGCATAACGAGCGGTATCGACAAGCAAGTTGTCTTTGAACTCTTTAACCATCTCGTTGCTGTATGGGTCAATATAGGCAATGTCTTCGTCTTCATCTAAGAAGTAGTAATCAACAGGATCTATACCGCGCTCTACCAACTCTGGAAATCTTTGCTGTGCAAGCCATGCAATTTGATAGCCTTGATCGTTCGACAAGCCTTGAAGTAACGCGGTGCCGACACCTGATTTGTCCTCTTCCCGACTCATGAGCTGCTGCTCTCTTGGGGTAGGAGCGACCAGCTCTGATGTCATTTGAAGCATGTTTTGTTCGTGCGCTTCTGCAAACCCTTTCTTTTTCAATAGGTCATCAACAGTCTCGCCGTCTGCCACGGTGTACTCAATGCCTTGGTAAGTTACTTGCGTGGTCATCTACGAATCTACTTTTGAAAAGTCGGTGTTCATCGTTGAGCTGTTTGATTCTGGGCGCAAAGCCGTGCGAAGGGTTCTGGCTTCCTTGCTTTCGCCTGCGGCAAATCGACGCAGCTCACCAGTTTCTTCAGCGGTCAAAAACGGATTCTTCTTCTGCCAGCCAAGCTCCCAAGATCTAGCAATCCTAAGCCTATCTGAAGCAGTTTCTGCACCTTCCAAAATGCCTTCTTGGACGGCTTTGTTCCAGTCTTCCGCCCTTCTAATATTTAGGTCGCCAATTCTTTGCAATAAAGCAGCTTGCTTCAAAGCACCTTCGTAGGTAGACGCAAGAGTTGGCGATGCCGACAAAAACAACCTCATTTCCATCTCGGTAATCGCGCCTTTTGTTTGGCCCACCAAAGCCATTGCGATTCTTGTTCCGAGCGTGTTCACAAGCTCTTGATCAGGGATGTTTGAGTCATAAACAATGCCCAAATCGTCCAAAAGCTTTCGAGCGCCCATAGTCCCAGCTTCAACTACACCAAATCCTTCTGGCCCCAGCTTTTGTAGTTGATACAAAAACATGCTGGTCAATTGGTTTTGCGAAACGCCTTGTTTTGCTTCGTCCGCCCACGCTGCCTCTAATTCATTTAGCGTTTTTGCCGACTCTTTGTCGTAAGTGCTTTCAGGGGTGGTGCGAGAATCAATCGTGATCTGCGAGTCGGCAAGCTTAATTTGTTTAGCACCCGGCATCATTCGTATTGCAGCAACTTCTGCTTGGTTGCGAGGGTCAACCTCAATAGTGCGAGTCTCACCAGTTTTGGGATCAGGAACCTCATAAATCAAAGGGTCATACGGCTTGCCAGCAAGCTTGATTCTCTCAAGCTCTAGCTTGTTCAAATAATCTGTTGCCGCTCTCTCATCAGCCGTAGCCATCTGCATGGCCTGCAAACCAATCTGTCTATCTAGTGCAATACGGCTTTCTCTGTCTTTGCGTAAACGCTCGTTGAAGTTTGAGAACCCAATGCCTGCACTACGAAACGCACCAGCAGTTGGGTCAGCAGACAGCATGGCCTTGCCAATGTCCGAAGCCATGTCGTAAAAAGTTGGTCGAGTAGACTGAGAAAAATATGGCGCAAGGCGCTGAGAGTATTTTTTATAGCTTGCGTCAAAGTCAAAAGGCTTTGGCTGCAAAGCCTGAAGCATTTCTTCGATTTGTTTTTGAACAGGGTCTGCAAGCTGCTCCGTATCCAACTGCTCCGTATCCAACTGCTCCGTATCCAACGGCTTCAAGCCCGTGCCGCTGCCGTACTCTTCCATTGCATTAATTTCGCCGCCATTGCTTAAACCAGCAATCTGCTGCTCTAACTGCGCTCTATTTATTGCCATTACTGGATGCCACTCCCTGTAAGCCGAGTTGCTGGGTTAAAGAAGTTGCCCACCGCACCCAGTGTCGCAAGACCTGTACCCACACCCGCCTGTAATGCGGATGGATCTGGCGTAAATTGAGTCTGGAACTGCGTCTGACCCGCTGGTGCCATCTGCACAAACGGCATCAAGGCTTGGTACTGAGCCAGTGGCGCTTGCTGAGCCTGCAACAAGCCAGCACGTTGCGCGTCAAGCTGTCGCTGACGCTGTTGCTGTGCCATGCCGCCAATGCCCTGTAAGGCCGCTACGTCCTGCATACCAGCCTGCTGAGCCTGCGTTCCTAATCCACTCATGAAGTTGCCATAGCCCGTCTGAGCGGCTCCTAGAGCCTGCCCACCAGCCGCTTGCTGCGCTCCAATCTGACCGTACTGGCCTGCAAGCGTTCCTGCTACGTTCATGCCTGTTTGCCCCGCTGCCTGTCTAGCAGCCGCACTCTGCTGACCATACCCTGACAAGGTTTGACCTAAGCCAGTGCCAGCAGCAAAACGCTGTTGCGCTGCACTGCCAAGTTGGGAGCCTAGCTGTTGCTGAGCGCCAAGCTGCTGCTGTGCGGTTTGCTGCAACAAGTTTCCGTAACCTGTGCCTGCTGAATAATCTTGACCGCGAAGGCCAGCCAAACCAGCCGATGCAGTGCGAGCAGCCTGCCGCCGTCTTTCGTCTTCACCGATAGCGGTCTGTTGTGCTCGCTGAAAGCCTTGTGAACGCAATGCGCCAACGGCCTTGCCCAATCCTCTGCCCATCGCTTCAAGGCGCTCTTGGCCCGTTAGACGCGCTCTGGAGCCGAATGCTGACTCACCGCCTCGCTGTATGTCTCCAGCAATTGCGCTGATGTCTTGCCTAGCAAGCCCTTCAGTCGCATCTTGAATCATTTGCTGTACGACTTGATCTTCGTATGGGTCTTGGTACTTCGCCGTCTCTGCCGCTATGTCTAGCTCACCTGTGGTGCCTCGCAGTAGATCCTGCGACTCAGCCAAGCCACTGCGTAATCGTTGCGCTTCGGACAGGCCGACACCTCTGGCTCTCGCCAAGTCCATGCCAAATCGCTGAGTATCCCGCACACCTTTTCGTGAAAGGTCGCCAAGATCGCCGCGTAGCCGCTCTTCAGCAGCTATGGCCCTACCACGACCCTCCTGAGTACCTCTAAGCGACTCCATGAGCGCACGGTCTCTTTGGTCGAGGGCAAATCTTGCTCCTGATCTTTGGGCTTCTAGCGCCCTTTGAGAAGCTATGGCTTGGTCTTCTAAGCCGCGTTGAAGTGCAGTAATGCCTTGCTGTCCTCGGCGCTGAGCTTCTTCAATGAATGGCTTTTGGATGCCAACATTGGCTCTCGCAAGCTCCATTGCTCGAATTTGATCAGGACTTAACCCTGCGATCTCTTGGGGAATGACAATTGGGCGACCTTGCTCGTCAAAGAAAGTGCGCTCTGCTGCGCGGAAAGCGCCGGGTATGAAGCCGCCTTCACCGTCCAAACCAAACAATAGCTGCTGAGTGATCGGGTCAAGGCGCTGTTCAGTCTTGGTTACGGCTGAAACAAAAGGCTGCGATGTGCTGCCGCCTTCTTGAAACCGACGAACCCTAGCCAGTTGGCCCGGCGTCAATATGCTCACGCTGCTGCCTCCTTTGGCTTATCCGCAAATTCTGCGAATAAATCCATCATCTCGTACATGAGTGCTGTACCACCGTCTCGACTTTCGCTGCCATTCGGTGTCAGCGTGATTATTCCGCCTTTGCCTTGCGCCAAATCAAACGCGCCAGCACCTCTTACTGCCCGACCCGTCATGACGAATTCGCCGTCTGACAGCATGGCAGGCACATCATCACTGATTTCTGTGCCTTCGCCGTTGATGCCGCCGTTCATGCGCTCAAAGTCTTCTGTCGCTACGTTACCGCCCTTGGCGTAAGCCATCGGCATGACCGAGCCGCCGTATCTGGCTGACATAATCGCACCGCCATAACGAGCCGTTACAGGCTCCTCTTCAGGCGCTTGCCTGCCGCCGCTTAGCGTGGGTATTGTTCCCGCTGGCAACAAACCGTACTCAACGGGGTTAGGTGCAGGTTGGCCTGTGCGCCGTGCAATCTCGGCTTCGATGTTGTATCGGCCAGTCGATCCCTCTTGAGTGAGCGGGGTCAAGGCTACACCTTTTCGGTTCTTAGCCTCGTCATATGCCAGCTTGCCAAGCAAGCCTGCTGCTCCGATAGCACCTAAATCACCCAACCCAAGACCGCCGCCCTGTCCTCCGCCAAATAAACCGCCCAAACTGCCAAGGCCGCTGCCTTGTCGCACTGGGCCAGACGTCTTGCCCTTCAGGAAGTCTTCTATCAGACCAAGACGGCTTTGTCCCGGCGTACCACTTCCACCCAGTATTTTCGGCAGATTGAAGCCGCTGCCACTAGCGCCAGCTAACTGTCGAGGGTCAACCTGTCCAGCTTGGGCCATTTGTATGTAGAGAGCTTCAGCCCCTTTAAGGTCGCCAGACTCAATGAGTGCTGTCACCTCTTTTGGCAGACCTAAATAACTTCCCAATTCTTCGGAACCCATATTGGTTCCCATCGTCATAAGCGAATCTTGCGCCCCATAGTTGGTTAAGCCAGTAGCGTCACCAATGCCGCCCAAGAAATCTCCTAAACGGCCAAAGCGACCAACATTATCGGCACCACCACCGCTTATAAGCCCAGCAATGCCTCCGCTTGCGCCACTGGTACCGCCTAAGAAATCTCCCAAGCGACCAAATCTGCCTATGTTATCTGCGCCGCCACCGCTTACAAGCCCAGCAATGCCTCTGCCTGCGCCACCCAAAGATTTACCTACGTTGCCTAAAAAGCCAACTCCATCCGCGCCTTTCGTAAAAAACTCTCCGATCTTGCCAAGAGAGCCAAGACCCTTGCTCGCTGAAGCGGCAGCACCAGCAGCACCAGCAGCACCAGCGGCATCAGCGCCCGGTATAGGTGCAAAAGCCCCAGCGAGAGCTAAGGGACTAGCCCTGCCCTTAGCCACGTCATAAACCGTGAATGCTTTGTTTGCCATTGCCGCTAACGGTTGCCAAGGGCCGGGTATGAACTGAGCCACCGCTGCAATCGGCTTGATTACCTTCTTTGCAACCTTCTTGACGCTTTTCCACGTCTTTTTGAGCCAACCGAACTCTTCTAGCCCCGTAATTGGGTTGAGACTTGCGATACCCGCGCCAACAACAGTCGCTTGCGGGTCTACGTCTATTTCCATCAAACGCTTTTCGACAGCAGCCTCAAACGCTGGATCTTCCATTGACTCAGGCGGCAAAACGATTTCGCCGTTGCGAAGGTGCGCCAACGTGACATCGCCACCCCGACCAGCTTGAGAAAGCTGAACAGCAAGGTCTGCCATAGGAGCGTTAGTGCCAACTTCGGCAGCATTTATCAAGCCGTCGATGTACGCTATTTCGCCTTCATCTTCGGCTTCCCCACGAGCCATCATCAGCTCGTTAATCGTATTTTCTAAGTCTTGGTTTGGGTTCCCAGAGCCTGACATGTCAGGGATTCCCATCCCCATGCTTTCCGATTCATCAAGCCCTTCAACAGCGCCTTCTAGCAAGTCCGTCTCAAGACCAGTAAGGGGGCCGGGAGTATCAACCTCACCACCCTCTGCGTATTGCTCAACGCCTATCGGCATATCAGCGCCAATCAGGTTTTGAATTCGACTCTGTAGCATTGCATCCATTACGGTGTACTCACGGTTACAGCCCCAACGCCAGCGGTGATCGCCAGTCCCGTTGGGTAAGTTTGATGGCCGTACAGGTCTCTGAACACAGTGCCGTCAAACGCTTGATGTATTTGGTTTGTAGTATTGAAGATTATACTACCCGTTGCAAACTGAAGCTCGCTTATCTGGGTGGCATTAAAGTGCGGAGAAATCGTGTAATCCACCGCCCCAAGGTTTAATTCTAGGATACGAACCAGCCGATTAAACGTGTCTGAGCTGACAGAATCGCCCTGAGAAAAGGGCAATTGGGTCTGAAGCAGCCTGCTCATGCACGTCTGCCGCTAGGCTGGATGTCGATTCGGGTAGAACCAAGCCTCCACTTATATCCCTTCTGCTCAGTAGCCGTGTTGTCATCGTCACTCTCAAACCGAAAAGCTACCTGACGCGCCCTAGTCCGCACATTGCTGAATGTGGTTGTCGGTGTGACTTGAGTAGTGGAGTCGGTTGTTAAGCTCTGGCCCGGGTAATCTCTGCTTTTGAGCACAATGTTCATAGCAGGATCTACGCTCACACCTGTCTCAGTGACAAACTTCATGTCTGGAATAATTTGCTTAACAAAGGTAAACGAATCGCCAGATGAGATATCCAAGTCGGCGCTCTCGATGAAAACGCCAGTCATGGCGTCTTCATAATCGTCAAAGCCAGTTTCGTGCTCAAACACGCACTGCTGAGAGCTTGTGGTTGCTGTGGCGTAAGGCAGATCCTCGATGCCTGCATCAAGCCATGCGTAACGCGCCAAGCTACCCACAGACCAATGGTTTTCTTCGTAGTTGTAGATGACGTATCGGCTAATCTCGCCAGTGCCGTCTTCGATGCTCGGATAAAAGAACCATATCTCGCTGAACTCAGTGTTACTGCCCATGTGACACTTGAACGCTTGGTCTAGGTCTATGTCTTCAAAAACGTACTCTTGCACCGTGCAAGGCAGGCGCTTAACCGAGCCGCTGTAGAAGTAAAAGCCAGTTTTGCTGGCATAAAACACGCCGTTTGGCGCATTCACAGCCGCCTTGGGGGAAAGTAGCCCAGAACCTTCGTTGATCAAGTTGATCGCAAAGGTGAGTGGAGGCCCGATAAAGCTCATGCTGTACAGGCTGGTGTCGGTGAATATCAAGATTTCTTGACGAGACTTGATCCCCCCAACGATGAATGAACCAGAAGATAATCTCAAAGAACCCGCCGTATTCGTGGCTGTAGGCTCAAAGTCCAACTCATTCTCTTGATCGGAAAACGCCACCAACATGGGGTCAATTACGCCAGTCCTGCTGCTACCTGATATCGGATCTGCGCCAAGAACCACCAAATGGCGGTCAGTCTCTGAAGTGATGACCTGAAGCGCCACAGTTGGCACTAAGTTGGCACCAGTAACACCAGAAAGCTCAAGCGCCCTGACGCTGGTTCCGTTGTTTTCAACCCAGCGATATATGCCTGCGCCGCGAGGATTAATAATCAGGTTTTCGCCATAGTTGTCGTGCGTCCACAAGCGAAGCTGGTTTATTGCGCTGATCGGTGATGCAGAGCCAAAGCCGCCAGAACCCCATGTATTCAATCCCCAACCAGTAGATTTCAGAAAAGTGTCTAGTCCAGTGTTGATTTGGTAAGCACCGACTACGCTGGAACCGCCATTTCCACTGTCTGATGCGTTGGCCGTAACCGTTGCACCAGACGTGTCTTTGGCGGTTATCGTGTAAGCGTTGACCGAGGTGACAAGGTCGATTTGATATTCTTGGTTCAAAACGTCTGCGGTTATCAATCCGCCAAGGGAAGCCGCTCCGCTAAACGTCACAAAGTCACCATTGACCGCGCCGTGCGAGGTATCGGTGACTGTAATCGTTGAAGAGCCATTGGTTGCGCCGAAAGTGACATCACCCGCAGACGTGGTCGCCCTTATAGGTGTTATGTCGTAATAGGTGCCGCCTTCCTCGATGTAATACTTGAACGTAGAGCCGATGCCAAGGTATCGAACCCCGCCAAGGCTTATCCAAGCATGTAGAGCACGACCAATGCCAAGGTAATTGCTTGCACCGAGCTTTTGCCAGCCACCTACCTTTTCGACACGACCCTTTCTGAATCTTACGAGGTTACCGTCTACCCAGCCGCCTTTAGCCGAGTAGTCGGTGCCTTCCTTGTCGATGCCCGGTTGAAAATCTAGTGTTTGTAGTGGCATAAGCCATTACGCCAACCGAATAATCGCGCCGGTAGCCGTTGGGCTAGGAAATACAATCGTGAAATCGCCAGCCGTGCTGGTTTTATCACCGCCAAAATCGATCACTGCACACGCTTTATCCGACTGTGTGTCGTTGTAGATCATGCACCCACGCGCCGTGACAGTGGCTGTGCCAAATGTCAGGTCAGCAAAGTCGCATACCGCAGTCGTGCCAGAAGTTGTTGGTGTCACCGACGTAAGCGTATTGCCGCCAGACGTGTAGTTGGTTCCACTGGCTTGGCCTGTGGTCGTGAATGCAGTCGTAGCAGCGCCCAAGGTCGCACTAGACGTGTAAAGCGCAAGCTTAAAAGCGTTGCCGCTTGAAGCGGTAAAGTTATGAGTTCCGACCAAAAGCTCCTGCTTGAAGCTAGTGGGAATTGCGGAAGTGATGGCCATATCAAATCTCCTTGATTATTTTTGCCATGTCTTCATGTCCCTGAGACGCAAGTAAACCACGAATCGTAACTCGGTCAGAAGCAATAGCGTTCTTCATCCCCATCAATATTAGAGTATAAACTTGGTTGCGGAAAGCCTCCGCTTGCAAACGAATATGCGGCTCAGCTTCTTCTGATATCCCCAAAATCTTCCTAGTAGTCTCTTGCGCCCAAAATTCTGCTTCATGACCACGGTTTTCAGTGGTTGAAACCATAACCTGACCGACTTGAAAAACACCCCGTGACATAGCTACCCCTTATACGGTTCTGGCGATGACGGCAGTTCTACCGTCTCTAAATTATGCTTTTTAACCATCTGCGCCAGCTCTGAGCGATTGCAGACCACCCATTCACCCTCTGGGTTTGGCATTGCTACCTTTGGATTCGGCAAGCGATGGTAGCCGTACAGCCTGTCCTGAAGGTCTACGTTCTGATCGAGTAGGGACGATCTTGGGCTTACACCAACCTTGATCCCAATAGCAATCATCTTGCAAATCCAGAACTCAAGGCAGGCTCTGCCAGCCTCTGCAAAATGCAGGTTGTTTTTATAGCTGAAGTCCATGCCAAACAAGTCGATTTCACCCACCTTGTTCCACGCGGCAAAGGCTAGGGCATAAGCCACAGTGGTATTCATGTAAGCGCAGCGTTGGTCTTTGATAACCTCTTCAAGCGGGTATTCAACCAACGCAGGTACGCGCTCGTCCAATTCGCAGGTATAGATAGGCTTGTCAAACGTGGGCAGTAGCTTACGCATCACCTCGGTTTGATTGCCTGCATCGTCGGTATCTAAAAACCGACTGGCGGGATCGAGCATGAACACGCGATCACAGTCGAAAACCGACAAGGCTGAGTTGATTACCCAAACCTCGTCCCATTCGACGCTGTTCTCTTTTCCGATTACATAGTCGATCTGGGAGGCTCCCAGACCGATAATTGCTATTTTCTTGCCTTCAAGTTCTTTGATTGGTTCCAATTAGGTTACCCCTGTACGCAATAAGTCATATCGATACTCGTCTCGGGTTCCACGGCCTTCGCTCAGATTCTTCATCCGAGAGACGCCTTCCTTGAACCGAGCCTCGAAGTTGGCTATCACGTCAGGAGCTTCTTTTAGGAACACAGCAGCCTCTACCAAGGTGCCGTAAAGCAAGGGATCAGGGTGATCCGTTGATAGAACTGTAGTGCCTGAGTCGCCACCAACCGTCAAAGACGCTGGTTTGTACAGGTAATGCAGCTCTACCGTATAACCAGAATCTGGTACAGGCGACAGCTCAAAGGCTGTTTGGTCAAACAATGAGTAATACTTTGGCCTTCCAG
>Ga0315315_10005832_pt1 | contig 11370 bp, 13 predicted proteins | sample M140m3416metaG_FD_203699 | JGI IMG/M metagenome (GOLD analysis project Ga0315315, IMG submission 203699) | Ammonia-oxidizing marine archaeal communities from Monterey Bay, California, United States - M1 40m 3416 | ecosystem: Environmental > Aquatic > Marine > Intertidal zone | place: USA... | reverse complement strand
TCCTCCCTTGTATATATCCTCAAGGAATAATTCAGCAGTAATTTCTGCATTTGAAGCTGTAGATTTGTAGTCAACTACATACCATTCTTCAGTATCACCTTCTCCAGATTTCCATATATCGTCAACAGCCCCAGTAAGCATCAAGCCATGTTTTGGAGCTCTGACTCCTTTGAAGTTCTCGCGCCATTCATCCATCATTGAATGATCTAAGGGCACCATATGACCCAATCCATTCTGAATCATGTATGGATGTGGAGTACCAGCCTCCCTATGAGCGTCAAACTCCCTCTTTAGAAGAGTATCAACTAAGGTATTGAGTAAGAACCCTGGAATTCCCGGTTTACCTATTCCCTTCACTCTATCTAACCAGAAGCATCTTGGACAGCTGTGACATTGTTCTAACTTAGACCGACTTATTGGAAATGGATCTTTAGCCTTGTCAGTTCCGTACATCGAAGACTCTCGCGAACGAAGTTTCCACTTCTTACGCTCTGTAGTAACCATGAAATTGGAAATAGGGTGGGTGTTATGAACTATCTCATTGGGTTGACTTGTACGCATATGTTGCTAAAACTGCTCCAACAAACTGGGGCACAAAATGCATCCATGAATCTGCAAGTGTCAATTTACCTGAAACTATCAGCGCGCTGGTTACTGCAGGATTGAATGATGCAAGAGAGATGCTACCAACAGTAATTGCACCGGCAAGGACAACAAGAGCGATTGCAGCGCCATAGTAACCGTTTCCGGATGTCGATTCAGTTGTTGCAACATTAAGGATAACATAAGCCAACGCGAAGGTGAAGAGAAGTTCGGCAACTACCGCATCATTACCTAACTCAAACCCGGGGACCACTGCATCGGGGAACAAAAGATTCTCAACAACTATTACTGCAGAAACTGCTGCTATAACTTGTGAAGTAATGTATGGAAGAACCTCATCCTTTTCACAGGCGCCTCTGAGATAAATCGAAACAGTCACTGCAGGGTTGTAATGAGCACCTGAGATGTGCCCACCAGCGTAGATCATTACCATTAGAGTCGCAGCTATACCGAAAGGAGCATATTCATTGTCAGAAACATAAACTGCTGCCGTGCAAATTGTTAGTGAAAGGAAGAAAGTTCCGATGAATTCAGTCGTTAATTTCTGCTGCATTGTATGTGTCATGACAATGTTCGTCAACTGAATGCTCATGAATGTTGTTCTGATTATTCATCATCAAAGAAGTTGTAAGGCCTTTCAGGAGGTGGCGGGAGACGCATATATTCAATAGGTTCAGGATTTGGTATTTCCAATTCGGAAAAATCATGAAGATTCATTTGTTGATTCATTTCACCTGAAAGAATTTTGTCTTGAGAAAGAACCCAAGCCAAAGTATTGTCATCAAGTAAACTAGCCCTTACCCAAAGTTGACTTGGCATTGATTCAGACCAAGGAAAGGTACCTAACTCAAACGTATCAAATCCATCAAAAACTGAAAATACCCCCCTCATAGAAGTACCTAGGGGGCAGTTTGATTTGGGTTCTACTGCTAGAACTTGTTCAAATTTAAACCAGTTTTCTTGACTCTTTGGCCTAGAAGAGATTTCTAAATGGAACCCAGTTTCTAAAGCATCTTCCATTAGATTAGAGCGCCTTAGAAGATTAACTAAACCTGTAGGTATTCTAGCTTTTGGGTGTCTTTTAACTTCTTCAGCAGTTCTACCAAACGCAAATGTAGCATCTTCTAATTCATCATTAATTGCATATCCTCCGGACCTAAACATTGTAACACTCCAGATTTTTTTATTTTGATTTATTTTTCCTATATTCTCACTTCCTTACTCACACCCAACAGTAAATAATCGCAACAAAACTATCACGATTTGTGGGGTATAATTCATTGGAACTGACCACATATAAACTATACATGACATTATATGTAATTCTCTTAGATGAAAGATTAGAGGGAGCCTATGAGAGAAGTAGCCTTAGTTACTGGAGCCTCGAGCGGAATAGGTTTAGAAATTACAAAAATATTGGCTTCACAAAATTATGATCTAGTAATTTGTGCTCGTAGAGAGAAAGAGTTACAAAAATTAGCAGAAGAAATTACTCGTAAACACACAGTTAATTGCAAAGTTATAGTTGCCGATTTGACAACTAAAGAAGGAGTTGACTTGTTAGTTAAAGATTCAGGAGAAGTTGATATTCTTGTCAATAATGCAGGTTTTGGAATACTTGGAGAACATCTGGATATGCAATTGGGAAGGCAATTGGAAATGATTGAATTGAATATACATGCATTAACAAGATTATCTCATGAGTTTGGGAACTTGATGGTCAAAAAAGGCAAAGGTCGAATAATGAATGTGGCTTCAATTGCATCATATATTTCGGGACCAAGTTTTGCAGTCTATTGTGCTACGAAAGCCTATGTCCTATCCTACTCTAGAGCGTTGTATAAGGAATTGAAAAATAAAGGAGTAACTGTTACAGCATTGTGCCCAGGTTATGTCACGACTGGTTTTCAAGAAGTTGCAGGAATGGAACTCAGTAAAATGGAAAAATTAACCTCTGTACCTGTAAAGAAAGTTGCAGAAATTGCTGTAAAATCAATGCATAAAGGGAAAAGAGAAGTTATGCCAGGGATTGTGAATAAGCCACTACCATTAGTGACAAAAATTACTCCGATGTGGTTGCATCTAATTATTGTAAAATGGGTGCTGAAATAATTTATTTCTGACATTTAGGGCAATAAAAGGTTGAACGACCAGATTGTACTATTCTCAGAATTTTACCCCTACAATTTTCTTCAATACATTCTTCCCCTTCACGATTAAATACTCTAAACTGTTGAGCAAAATAACCTAAATCTGATTCTCCAGAAACTCCTCTAAAGTCGGAAATTGTAGAACCACCTACCATTATAGCTTCAGCAATTACTTGATTGGTATTCTCAAAGATTCGTTGTATTTTGGTATTCACCTTGTTACTCTTACCTGCAACTTCTGCCGCAGTCTTAATTGGGGAAACTTTACTGCGAAATAGAATCTCACTCACATATATATTTCCAAGACCTGAAACTACTCTCTGATCGAGTAAGGCACTCTTTATTGGAGAACGTTTTCCATGAAGATTTGATTTCAATATTTGAACTGTAAATTCATCAGTAAGAGGTTCTGGCCCTAAAGTGGCCAGCCAGTTCTGTTCGGCCTCATTTGAGGTCTCAAAAACATCCATAAATCCAAATCTCCTATGATCAGTATATACTGCAGTTTTCATACCATCATCAAATTCGAAATAAGCATGATCATGCTTACCTTTTCCTTCTGAACCAACCGTCCAAACTCCAGTCATACCCAAATGACTCATCCAAGTATATCCGTTAGATAAACGAAATAAAAGATACTTCGACCTTCTATCAATCCTCTCAATTTTGGCTCCGGTTAATATTTCTTCGAAATTTTCAGGGAAGGGAAACCTAAGATTTGGTCGACGTAAATCAACGAAACTTACGATACTGCCTGAAAGATGAGGGACTAAACCTCTACGGACAGTTTCAACCTCAGGCATCTCAGGCATGAATGAACCATTGAAAGTGATTACATTATATTGTCTGTGTTGTAATTTCAATAAAAATTAGAGAATGATTGAAATAACATTTGGCATTAGAATGTCTATGAGTAATGACGAGGATGTCCCTTGGTCGGATAATAACAATGAAGTCCCATGGGCAAATCCAACAAAAAATGCTGTTAGTTCGGTTCAAGTACAGGGGAATTCTATAGTAGGGCAATATACCGAGACTAATGCAGTTTTTGCTATGATTCTTGCAGCTGTATCTTATTTCATGTGCGGAATTTGTAGTGCTATTCCTGCAGTAATATTGGCTAATGGCGCATTACAGATAACCAGTAGCCAGCCAGGTCATCCAGACCAGGGTTTGGCAAGAGCCGCTCAGATTATGGGTTGGGTTATGATAATTCTAACCGTTTTGGGAATCTTAATTTGGGGCATATTAATCTTCGTAGTTGGCGGCGTTGGATTATTAGCTGGTTCCTAAACCATATCTAATTTCTTAACAACAAATATCCTATGCTGACTCTCAAAATGAGATATGTCAATGTTTTCTAGAAGTGTTAGATTCTCATTTAAATTGATCAATTTCTCTGCTTCTTTGAAACGTGAATCATCACCACCCTCAATCCATCTTTCACTAGCGGCTTTAAGCGATAATAAGCCGATACCTTCGGGTTTCAAAAAAATCTCTGAGATTTTGAGGAACGTCTGTGTTTGTTCTGCAACACTAATATCTTGATGGATCCAATCAACCTTGTCTCTAAGATATGGTGAAATCACCATAGGATTTCTAGCATCTCCCAATACTGGAATCAATCCGGGTCTTAATTCAGATAATTTACTCAAATCTCTCATCATTCGAGGAGATATTTCGACAGATACAATCTGGCCATTGTGATGATTTCCTGAACCACAAACATGATCATGAATATGGCTAACGGTGGTTCCTGATGATGCACCGAGATATAGGCAAGTAGAGCCAGATTTTGGTATAAGTTCACTAGGATCTAATTTTGTTTTCAGTAAGCAAGCAGCCACCTTAGATTTCTGCGGTTCCCACTGACGCCATTCAATTCTACTGTCCTTTTTTCTTCTTTCATCTCTAACTGAAACGCCCTTAACTGCATTTCTAGTCCATAAAGTACGACCTTCCTTACGAACCCCCCATGCAAGTTGGATAGGTTTTCTTCGACCCATTTATTCACTTCCTCTTCGGAGGCTTAGGGAATTTATTCTTTATTGATTCTGCTTCTTTATGAATCTCTGAAACCTGTTCTTTTGTTAACTTCTGACCATTAAAATGGTCTATCCTGACTGCAATACTAGCTTTACCTGCCAAATATCTGGCAACTTTACCGCGTACCCAACGTGGACTACGACTTACTGCTGGCATAGAAAAGAGAATTGCTCCATGTTTAGGGGGAGGAGCTCCTTTCCTATGTGCAGACATAGCTGCATTAGCTCCTAACACCTGAAGACTACCCGAGGGCATTCTAGCTAGGCGCTCACGACCACCTGCTAAAACAACTAATTTTGCAGCGCTTATAGGTCCCATTAAAGCAGATAAACTAGGCAAATAATCGTTAGCAAGAATTCTGATTGTTTCCTCTGAAGTTTTTATCTGATTTGCTAAATTAACTACTGATTGTGCTTGAGAATTTATAGTATTCCATTCATCTTTCGAGGGCTGATGTGTTGGTTCAGAGACATTGAACTCTTTGGCCACCTCGTTTATTGATTTAGATTTAGAAACTATTTCTGGAATTTTCTTTCTTTGTTCATCTAAATCCAAATCAGATAAAAATAATCCAGTCCATTCAATACATCTTGCTTCTAAAGTTGTCCAAGAAGATCTCAACTCATTATTTGCAGAAACTAACATATCTATCCTTCTATCAATGTCTCCTGAAGATTCGGCAACCCCTCTTTTTGCTAACCTAGTAGAAGCTTCGATAAATTTCTGTATTTCTTCATCGGACAATTCTGGCCATTCAGAATCGGATAGAGCACCCAAAGAATCTATTGCTGACTCAGGAAATCGTTCCTTCAATGAACGCGCCTCAGGAGTAAGTCTCCCTGATTGTAAATCTGAAAGCCTATCTACAAGATTTTTTGTAGAAATACGGTTCCAATATAACTCATCTATTATTTCATTGTCAGCATCGACAACCCTGGCCAACCTCCAATCGTAGATGACGCGCACAAACCTCTCGGCGTCGACTTCATGCTTCAATCTCACGATTAGCAGCGAAGGCATGAAAACTGACATCTATTAGCCAACTCATGGATGGAAGGCTGGTTCTATTAGTTGGTCTAGGTGGTGCAATAGGATCAATCTTGAGATATTTGATAACTGAGATAATACCATCTAATCAAATGCCATATGGGACAATTACAGTAAACTTACTAGGTTCAATGCTATTGGGAATAATGTTTGGAGCAATTGCTGCTGATGCAATTATAAATCAAGATTATGTATTATTATTTGGAACTGGTCTATTAGGTGCATTTACAACAATGTCTGCATTTGCAATGGATACAGTAACTCTAACAGAAGACGAAATATCTACAACTTTTATCTACGTACTAATAACTATTGTTGGCAGTTTAGGTTTAGCATGGTCAGGATATAAAATCGGATTTTCTTTATTCTCTTAATATTATATTATTTTAGAGTCAGAATATTAGTAACCTTCAATAAGATGATGATTTACCACTATTCGGTTGGTTACACAATCAACTGTTGGTGTGAGTCATGTTTTGTCCTGAATGCGGTACGTTAGGTTTTATGGAAGGTAATGGAAATATTAGGTGTACAAATTATACTTGTGGATATGAAGGACCTCTAGCAGGAAAAGATGGTAAAGGAGCAGAATTTACCGACCCAATGACTGGGGAAACTATTGACCTATCTAAAGCAGCAACTTCCAGTGAGACATCCTCTCTGAAACATCTGAATGAGGTTGTACCTGAAACAGTCGCTCAAGGAACTCTTTGGGTTGGAGATTATCTCTGCCCGAAATGTGATGCAGATAGGATATTTGTTGTATTAATGCAGACCAGATCTTCTGATGAACCAGAAACAAAAATTTGTACTTGTGAGAGTTGCGGACATAAGTTTAGAGAATATCAATAATATTCAAATTTTCTTGACTTTTTGTGACATAATACCTAATCGCTGAGACATAAGCATGAATAACCCGCAGTTAAGGGTAGGATAAGAAAGGGGTAGCATGATGTTGAGAGTCACAGCAAATACGCAATTAATGAAAGAAATAGTGGATCTACTTTCTGTTTTAACAGAAGAAGCAAAATTAGTATGGAAAGAGAATGGACTTCAGATAAATGTAGTTGATGGATCACATGTTGCTTTACTATCTGCAACTATAGGCGATGCATGCTTTGAGACATATGAAGTTGAACCAGTAGAAATTGGATTAGAACTGGCTAAATTGAGAGATTTATTGAGTCTAGCTGGTCCTTCGGATTTAGTTGAGTTAGATTATGATAAAGCAATTGGAGCCATAAATGTCAGAGTTGGGGCAGTACACAGAATTCTAAGAGGCTTAGATACAGCAACAATGAATGAGCCAAAAATGCCACAGTTATCATTCGATAGTAGAGCAACTATAGACGCAGCAAAACTATCTAATGCATTAAGAGCAGCAAAATTTGTAGGGGAATTAGTAGACCTAAGTCTAGACTCTAATCAGATGAGTGTTTCAGTAACTGTTGAGGCTGGCGAGTCAGTTAATGTAAGATTTGATGCAGGAGAATTAAGTGAATTAGTTGCTCCAAATCCAACGCAATCGACATATTCTCTGCAATTCTTAGACCCTTTAACAAGGAAATTAGCAAGTGGATTAACTGATTCTGTCACATTAGAATTCCAAGATAAATATCCACTTAGACTAACATGGAATAGTAATGATGGAGGAGCTAGTTGGGTTTATTTCCTAGCTCCTAGAGTCACAAATGACCCATGATTACCCATCGATGTTATTGAAAGTGTAGACTCTTACGGTAAGCCGTGAGTGAACCTTCAGTTACGGTCATTATTCCTAGCGTTAGGAATCATGAGGAATTAGACATTGTACTAAAAGGTCTGAAAAAACAGACATATGGAGGACAAATCGAAACAGTAGTTGTTGGCCCAACAAATGATCCTGGAAAAGATGTCTGTCTAGAGAATAATATTCGATTCATTGATGACGAAGGTTCGAGAACTAGAGCAGATGCATGTAACATAGCAATCAAATCTACAAGTTCGGAACTAATACTATTCACTGATGATGATGTTATTGTCCCAAAAGATTGGGTTAAGAAATTAGTTTCATGGTTTGAAAACGAAGAAGTGAGTGGGGTAGGAGGCCCTAATTTTGCCCCAGTTAATGAGTCCACTATGTGGCAACAAGTAATTGATGTTGCATTCTGTAGTACAATATTTACTGCCGGAACTAATTACGGTAAAGTAGGTAAGAAAGACCTAGATGAAGTCAACCAACTTCCTGGAGTTAATTGTGCATATAGACGTTCAGTTCTTGAAGAAATTGGCGGATTTGATGAAGGCGCAATAGGAGCTGAAGATGTTATGCTTGATCATAGAATCAGGATGACTGGAAAGAAACTATGGACAGATAGAACAGCCATTATGTGGCATAGAAGAAGAGACCTTTCAAGAGTTAAGAAACAAATTAGGAACTATGGGCTTGTGAGAACTTTAGCCAGTCATCAATACCCTGAACTAAGAGCACCTACGCATACAGCAGTTGCATTTTTTCCTCCAATAGTTATAGCAGCATTTGGATTCTTTTTCTGGGGTCTAGTAAATGGAGGAATAGCATGGCCTGATTTTTGGGACATCCGATTCTCGGCAGTACCTATGGGGCTACCTAGGTTAGGTGTTCATACACTACCAACACTCATTCTATTGTACAATCTATTAGCTTGGTATGGATCTTGGAAGGGGAACTCCCCAAGTAAAACAAAGAAAACTATCTTTTTGTCCTCAATAGCAACTTACACATTACATTGGAACTATGGGATGGGAGTATTAACCGGTTGGATTAGAATCTTAAGAGGGAAATCAGGGCTTCAGATAGATGATAGGTCACGTTAAATTATTTTCATCTTACCACAATTATTTCCAACCCTCCAAGAGTTAGTCTTTGGTCTCCAGAATACAACAGTAAATACTCCGATAAATAATCCGCCGAATACTAAATTCAGCCAGCCTTCTGAAATATACCCTGAGCTTGCATTAAAATATGCCCAAATAAATGATGGAATGATACCAATTACTAATGAAATTAGCAACTCCTCAAATAATAACTTAGATTTATCAGATGAAGAAGGTAACTTTGGAGCCGAAGAATCATTATGATTTATCTTTGGCCTTTTGACCAAGCGTAAATATCCACATTTCTCACCTTTACGAATTGAATTGATTGAAGGTTTTCCAGAATTCCAAGATCGTGAAACTTTCATTAGCCAGTTATCTTCTATAAATGGCCTTCCATCACAATGTTTCGACCAATAAGAACCACGAATTCTATCTGATAATTCTTCAACTTCATTTTCTCCAGAAATCAGTTTCTTTTCCATTGCGAGAGCCCATTCGGATTCTGAGGCAACATAACAACCTTCATCTTGTAAAGCTACATTTGCAATTTCATAGTTAACCGGTAAAAAAGATATTTCAAAATTATAATCAATTTTAACTTCGTGCCTAGGCCCGATTCCTCCAAAAAGAACTGAGCGATTATCGGAACCAATGAATACTTTACCTGGTTCCACATCTATCCATTGAATTTCCAATCTCACCCCACCTAGGATTCAATTTCTCCAGTTTGTATTGACCACTGAGAAGCATATACACTTTCGTTTTCCAGTAATTCACCATGCTTTCCTCTTTCTACAATTGAGCCATCAACCATTGATATTATTTCATCGGCATTTCTAATAGTAGCGAGTCTATGAGCTACTGCTATGGTAATTCTATTCTTCTTACCTTTGGAACCTTCAAAAAGTGACTGTTGTATTCTCTTTTCTGTTTCAGCATCTAATGCTGCACTGGCTTCATCTAAAATTAGAAGATCGGGGTCATTCAATAGAGCCCTTGCTAGACTAATTCTTGCTCTCTGACCGCCCGATAACATCACTCCTCTATCGCCAACCATTGATTCTAATCCATTTGGCAATTGAGAAATAAATTCTGATGCTCCTGCCATATCTAGTGCACTGAATATCTCTTCATCTGTAGATTCTCTCGCATAGGAAACATTTTCTTTAATGGTCCCGTAAAAAAGAAATGGGTCCTGAGATACAAAACCGATCTTAGATCTGACTGATTTTATAGAAAAATTATTGATATCTGCGCCATTAATGAGAACTTTTCCGTGTTGTGGTTGATAGAATTTCTCTATTAACTTCAATATTGTACTCTTACCAGCTCCAGTATGCCCCATAACTCCTAAAAATTCTCCGGAAGAAATCTCTAGATTGATGTTGTTGAGGACATTAGACTCGGAAGAAGGATAAGAAAAAGATACATCTTTGAATGATAGACTGGTAATTGGTTCTTCAAGAGGTAATGCGTCCACCTTATCATAAATTGAAGGTTCAAGATCTATGACTGCAAAAACTCGACGTGAAGCAGCCTCCCCTTTCTGTAGTTGATTCAGTAACATTCCTAAAATCCATAATGGCATAGTCATTCTAGTAGATATCAGTAAGAATGTAACAAACTGACCTACACTTATTTGCCCGGAGTTCATTAACCAACCCCCAGCTGAAACTAAGAGACCGAATGAGATTCCAGCTACTATATGAAATCCAGGAATAAAGCGATTTCTGATAAAGGCTGCTTGTATAGCTTGATCCCTATAATTGCCACTCTGTCTCTCAATTCTAATTCTCTCGAAATCGCTGGCATTATATGCTTGAACAACTGTTATTCCGGATAATACATTTTCCAATATTGCTACTATTCCGCCAGTACTTTCTCTTTGTTGACGGTACTTTCTTTGTACTCTAGTGGAAAACCAGATAACCATAGGAACAATCATGAATAATGGTCCGAAGAGAATCATACAAAGTGTAGGTGACATCCAGAAAAGAATACAAAAGGCAGCACTAAGAGTTGTGACTATCCTAATTATACTAGTAGTAGAATCTGAAATTATATCCTCTAATTGTGCGACGTCTGCCGATAAAACAGACATCAAGTTACCAGTCTGCCTGGTTTCAAAGTATGATGCCTCCATCTCCATCAAAGATTTTGTAGCATCCATTCGGATATCATGCTGAGCCTTGTAAGCTATTGATTGCCAAAGTTGATTGCTTAATCCTTGAGTTATTGCAAGACAGATGAATGATGAGAAAATAAGTAAACCAAAGCCAAGCTCAGTGGAATCAATTGGCCCTAAATTTGGTATTATATCAAGTGTAACAAAACTCTCAACTCTTGAGTCGGTAAATTGGGACTTCTCAGGATTATAATAATCAGCAGCCATCCCTATAGCAACCAAGGGGACGAGATCAAATATTCTGGCGCCAATATTCGCTAGTAGGCCACCTATCGCTCTTTCCCAATATCTTGTCAGATAAGGTAAAATTCTCCATATCTGCCTACCAACTATTTGTCTATCTTCTCCAAGGTCTGACGCATCTTTACTTATCGACGATACTATGATGCCCTCGTCTAAGTCTGGAGAACTGGCCTTCGACATGTTCATCCGGAGGACAAGTAGTGTTTGAATGCTTCACTTTAGTGCTTTGATATGGTGCGCCCGCCGGGATTTGAACCC
>Ga0315315_10005831_pt1 | contig 11372 bp, 15 predicted proteins | sample M140m3416metaG_FD_203699 | JGI IMG/M metagenome (GOLD analysis project Ga0315315, IMG submission 203699) | Ammonia-oxidizing marine archaeal communities from Monterey Bay, California, United States - M1 40m 3416 | ecosystem: Environmental > Aquatic > Marine > Intertidal zone | place: USA... | reverse complement strand
AAGTAATCAAAAATTTTAAAAAAATATTAAAAAAATAAAAATGAAAATACTAGGAATTGGCGTTGATGTTATTGAAAATAAAAGAATACGAAGTTTAATATCTAATAAAACTTTCATAAAAAGAACCTTTGGAAAGAATGAAATAAATCTGTCAAAAAAAATTTCAAATAAGATTAATTACTTCGCAAAAAGATTTGCAGCAAAAGAAGCTTTTGCAAAATCTTTAGGAACTGGTTTTAGAAATAATTTAAATTTCAAAGATATTGAAATTTTAAATGATAAAATAGGTAAGCCTTATTATTCAATGTCAAAAAGGACAAATGAAATTATTAATAAAAGATTTAAAATTAAAAAATATAATTTGTTTCTTTCAATTTCAGATGAAAATGATTATTCAGTTGCTTTTACAATTTTACAAACAAAATAATGTTAGATAAAAAATTTTTTACAGAAAATATTAAAACATTATTTTATGCTTTAATTATTGCTGTAATTATTAGATCTTTTTTAATTCAGCCGTTTTATATACCTTCATCATCAATGGAACCAAATTTATTGGTTGGAGATAGACTTTTTGTAACAAAATATTCTTATGGATATAGCAAACATTCTTTTCCATTCAGTCCACCAGTTTTCAATGGTAGGTTATTTTCTTCTCAACCTGATAGAGGTGATGTTGTTGTTTTCAAAACTCCAGCAGATAACAGAACTGATTATATTAAAAGAATAATTGGTTTACCTGGAGATCAAGTTCAATTCATCAACTCAAACTTATATATCAATAACAGTGAAGTTTTAAAATCTAGAATTTCTAAAGATGATAAAATTTATTGTGGAAAAAAAAAAATAGATGTTTTTACTTTTGAAGAGTTACTTCCTAATGGAAAAAAACATAAAACTGTTTATTTAAAAGATAGTTCATTCCAAAATTCAGATAAATTCTTTGTTCCAAATGATCATTATTTTTTTTTGGGGGACAATAGAGACTGTTCAACAGATAGTCGTTTTTTATCAAGAGTTGGGTATGTTCATAGAGACAATCTTGTCGGCAAAGCTCAATTCATTTTTTTTTCATCTGATAGATCAATTGGAAGTATTTTTTCATTTTGGAAATGGAATAAATCTGTAAGATTTGACAGATTCTTTAAAAAGATAAATTAATGAAAATCGACTACCAAAATTTACAAAAAAAAATAAAAGTAAATTTTAAGAATAAAAGTTTATTAATAAAATCTTTAACACATAAAAGTTTTGATAAGGAAAATAATAATGAAAAAATTGAATTTTTAGGCGACAGAGTATTAGGCTTAGTGATGGCAAAAAAACTTTTGGAAATTTATCCAAATGAAAAGGAAGGAATTTTAGATAAAAAATTCGCAGCTCTTGTTAATAAAAAAACTTGTTTACATATTGCTCAAAAAATTGAGTTACATAAATATATTTTAACATTTAATTTTAAAGATAAAAAAAAGATTATTGAGGATAAAGTTTTGGCGGATAGTTGTGAGGCTTTAATTGGATCTATATATTTAGATAAAGGATTTACTATTGTAGAAAAGTTTATTCTAGATTTATGGTCAGATCATATTAAAGATAGTATTAATACACAAATAGATGCTAAAACCAAACTACAAGAATTTTCATTAAAGAAATTTAAAAAATTGCCAATTTATAAAATAATTTCAAATACAGGGCCTAGACACAAACCCTTATTTAAAGTTGGTGTAAAACTTATAGATACAAAATTGTATATTGCTGAAGGGAAATCTAAAAAAGATGCTGAGCAAAATGCTGCAGTTTTATGTTTGCTAAATGTTAAAAAATTATGACGTGGGATGATATTGGCTTTTTACTTTCTAAAAATAAATACAATGAGAATTCAATTGTTGCTGAAATATTTACAAAAAATCACGGTAAATTTTCTGGAATCATATTTGGCGGTACATCAAAAAAAATTAAAAATTATCTTCAAATTGGAAATAAAATTCATGTAAATTTCAATTCCAAATCAGAAAATAGAGTTGGGTATTTTAAAGTTGAAATTCAAGAAGCTTTATCTCCATTTTTTTTTGATAATCAGCAAAAACTATCGTGTATCAGTTCAGCAATGCATTTAATAAAAATTCTAACTGCAGAATCACAAAAAAATGATTTTGTATTTAATTTAATTGAAAATTTTTATATTTTGTTAAAAAATGAAAATTGGATAAAAAATTATATATTTTGGGAATTAGAACTATTTAAATTACTTGGTTATGATTTAGAATTTAAAGATTTAGTTGATCAAAAACTCATTGAAAATAGATTGCAATACGTCTCAAAGTCTTCAATAGAAAAGAAAATAGTTCCAAATTTTTTAGTTGATAAGAACAAAGATATAGAAAATTTGAAAGATTTATTAAATGGCTTGAAATTAGTAGGAGATTATCTTGAAAAAACTATACTAAAACCAAATAACATGTCTCAACCATTAAGTCGATTACAATTTATTAATTCGTTAAAATGATTATTTAAGGATTTGATCAATTCTGTCCGCATAATAACTAACTATAGCGTTAGCACCAGCTCTCTTAAAAGAAATTAAACTTTCTAAAATTATTTCATTATCAACAAATTTATTACTTATTGCATTTGATAATAAGCTATATTCACCAGAAACTTGGTATGCCATTACAGGAATTTTAAAATTTTCTTTAACTAATCTTATGATGTCCAAATAAGGCAATCCTGGTTTAACCATTACCATGTCGGCACCTTCTTTAATATCTAAAGCGACTTCTCTTAATGACTCATTGCTATTTCTAAAATCCATTTGATAATTTTTCTTATCTCCTTTTAACAATCCTTTTGATCCAACGGCATCTCTAAATGGACCATAAAAACTTGATGCAAACTTAACAGCATAAGATAAAATTTGTGTCATTTGATATCCATTTTTATCAAGAGATTTTCTAATTCTTCCTATTCTACCGTCCATCATATCAGATGGCGCAAGAACATCGCAACCCATTTGAGCTTGTAACAAAGATTGATTAACTAATATCTCTATTGTCTCATCATTTAAAACATATCCAGAATTAATTAAACCATCATGACCATGTGATGTATAAGGATCCAGAGCCACATCACACATAATCCCAATATTATTCTTATACCTTTTTTTAATCAACTGTAATGCTTTACAAACTAAATTATCTTCATTTAGAGCCTCTGTCCCTAATAAGTTTTTTCTTTTTTTGTTTGTGTAGGGAAACAAAGCAACCATAGGCAGTCCAATTTCCAATGCTTTATCAACTACTTTGGTTAATTTATCTAAACTATAACGATATACATCTGGCATGGATTTAATTTTTTGCTTCTTATTTTTTCCATCAATCAGAAATATTGGTAATATGAAATCATTTGATGTAAGGTTGTTTTCTTCAATTAATCTTCTTGACCAATCGTTTTTTCGACTGCGTCTAAGTCTCAAATTGGGATATTTACCTGTAATCATGTTTAATTATATTTAAAAAATGCGACAAATGTAATATACAAAATATATCCTAAAAAGGATAATAAACAATATCAGGAGACAATAAGTTACAAATGAATTTAAATTTCGATGATTTTCAAAAACAAGATGTCAAATTTGACATTAAAGAGCTGCAAAAAGCTTATAAAGAAATTTTAGAAATTAAAGATTTTAGTGGGCCAGAAGGAATTTCAAATTTCGGAGCCATTTCTTTAACTCAAATACCTGGAGACCCAGAATCTATCAAAGGTCATAAGGCTAGAGGTGTATTTTGGACTAAACCAGACTCAACAGGTAATGAAGTTTTGAGAGATGAAAAAATTGATGAAGCTGCTTATTCAGAGTTTATTGAAGATTATAAAGATACATATTTCAAAGAAGTTTTTGATGTTTTGTCATCAAAATATAAATTAGGTAGAGTTAGGATTTTATTAAAACAACCAAGATCAACATTAAGTTGGCACAGAGACCCTGAGCCAAGATTACATGTACCAATTATCACCAACCCAGGATCGATGATGGTAATTGATAATGTGGCTAAACATTTACCAGCTGATGGTTCAGTTTGGATTACAAATAATACAAAATACCACAATGCTTTTAATGGTGGAGAGGAAAACAGAATTCACTTAGTAGCATGTGTTTTAGACCATAAATTTAATTAATTTGAAAAAAATTTTTATTTCATCAGATCACGCTGGATACAATTTAAAAGAACTCATTATTAAAAAATTCCACAAAAAGTATAGATTTCAAGACTTAGGCACTAATAGCTCAAAGATTTCTGTTAATTATCCAGACTATGCACATAAGCTTTGTAAAAAAGTCAGCAATAGCAGTTCAAATATGGGAATTTTAGTTTGTGGTTCTGGTATGGGCATGTCTATGGCAGCAAACAGACATAAAAAGATAAGAGCTGCAATGTGCTATTCTGTCAAAAACACAAAATTATCTAGATTGCATAACAACGCAAATATTATTACATTAGGTTCTAGATTAACAAAAAAAAATACTGCTTTTAAATGTATTGAAGTTTTTATAAATACAAAATTTGAAGGTGGTAGACATAAAAATAGAGTGATTAAAATTTGAGTAAATAAGAGGAAACAATATGTCAAGTGAGTCAAAATATATAAGTTCAAATTATGAGGATTTTTTTGAAAAAAGTCTTTCAAAGACTGATCCGGCTTTGTATAAAGCTATAAATGATGAACTAATTAGACAACAAAATCATATAGAACTAATTGCATCAGAAAATATAGTTTCTCAAGCCGTATTAGAAGCACAAGGTTCTGTCCTTACAAATAAATATGCCGAAGGTTATCCTGGAAAAAGATATTACAATGGTTGTGAACACGTTGATGTAGCTGAACAATTAGCTTTAGAAAGAATTAAAAAACTTTTTAATTGTAAATATGCAAATGTACAGCCTCATTCAGGTGCTCAAGCAAATGGAGCGGTTTTTTTGGCTTTGTTAAAACCAAATGACACATTTATGGGAATGAGTTTAAATTCAGGTGGTCATATAACACATGGTCTAAAAATTTCTATGTCTGGAAAATGGTTTAATGCTATTAGTTATGATGTTGATAAAAAATCTGAATTGATTGATTATGATAAAGTTGAAAAACTCGCTTTAGAAAATAAGCCAAAATTAATTATTGCAGGTGGAAGTGCTTATTCAAGAGTAATTGATTTCAAAAGATTTCGAGAAATAGCTGATAAAGTTGGAGCTTATCTTATGGTTGATATGGCTCATTTCTCAGGTTTGGTTGCTGGTAAAGGATATCCTAATCCTTGTGATTATGCACATGTAGTAACATCAACCACACACAAGGTATTTAGAAGTGCTAGAGGAGGGATAATTTTATCAAACGATATAGAGCTTGGAAAAAAATTTGATACTGCTGTTTTTCCTGGATATCAAGGTGGTCCCTTAATGCACATTATTGCTGCTAAGGCAGCAGGTTTCTTTGAAGCCTTGAAGCCAGAATTTCAAACTTATATAAAAAACGTTTTAGCTAATGCAAAGATGTTGGCAGAAACTTTAAAAAATAATGGTTTCAAGATTTATTCAGGTGGGACAGATACTCATTTGATGTTAGTTGATTTAAGACCTTTCAATGTAAAAGGAAATTTGGCTGCAGAAAGTTTGTGTAGAGCAAACATTACTTGCAATAAAAATGGAATACCTTTTGATACTGAAAAACCAATGATTACATCAGGCATAAGATTAGGTTCTCAAGCTGCAACTACTAGAGGATTTGGATTGAAAGAATTTGAAAAAGTCGGAATATTGATAACTAAAGTTATTAAAGGTTTATCAGAAAATCCTAATGATAATAGTAATGTTGAAGAGGAAGTAAGAAAAGAAGTTGTGGATTTATGTTCTTCATTTCCAATTTATAAAAACCTAAATAAATGATTTGTTCAATATGTAAAAAAGGTGAGACCTCAGTAGTTGACTCTCGTCCCACTGAGGATGGGACAGCTATACGTAGAAGAAGATTATGTGTATGTGGAGCAAGATTTACAACTTTTGAAAGAGTTCAGTATAGAGAAATAATGGTTGTGAAGAAAAATGGAAGAAAGTCTGCTTTTGATAGAGATAAGTTGGCAAAATCAATTTTCATTGCTTTAAAGAAACGACCAATAGACACAGAAACTACTGAAAAATTTATAAGCCGTATTTCTAGATCTTTGGAAGAACTTGGACAAAGTGAAATTTCAACAAATACAATTGGAACAATGGTCATGGAAGGTTTAAAAGAACTTGATCCAGTAGCTTATGTAAGATTTGCCTCTGTTTATAGAAATTTTAGAGAAGAAAAAGATTTTGTACAATTTGTGGACAAAATAGATGTCTACAAAAAAAGATAAATTTTCATCAAAAGAAAAAAATTACATGCGCCTTGCTTTAGATTTAGCGAGAGCCAGAAAAGGTTTGACTGGCGATAATCCCTCAGTTGGTTGTGTTATAGTCAAAAAAAATCAAATAATATCTATTGGTCAAACTGGTTATAATGGCAGGCCTCATGCAGAAACAAATGCAATAAATAATGCGTTTCAACGTATATCAGGATCAGAAATGTATGTTTCTCTTGAACCTTGTAATCATTATGGAAAAACATCTCCTTGTACCAATAGAATTATTAAAAGTGGTATAAATAAAGTCTACTACTGTATTGATGATATTGACCAAAAGGTTAAGGGAAAAAGTTTTAAAATCTTAAAAGACAAAAATATTCATGTAAAAAGAGGTATTTTAAAAAAAAATGCGATTGATCTTTATAATTCTTATAAAGTTAATAGAAAGAATAAATTACCTTATGTTATAGGTAAAATTGCTATATCTAAAAATAAACTTATTTACAGTAAAGGAACAAAAAGAATAACTGACAAATATTCAGATAAATTAACTCATTATTTGAGATATAAAAATGATGCAATAATGATATCAAGCAAAACACTTAATATTGATAATCCAAAACTAAATTGTCGATTAAAGGGATTAGAAAACTTTTCTCCAAGGCGAATAATTCTGGATAAGCTTTTAACAATTAAATTAAATAGCTATATTATTAAATCATCAAAAAAAGAAAATACTATAATTTTTCATAATTCAACAAACTTTTTAAAAATAAAATCTTTAAAAAAAAGAGGTTTATATTTAATAAAATTAAGTTTTGATAAAAAAGGTCATTTTGACTTAAAAAAGATTTTAAAAAGATTATTCAAATTAGGTATCAGAAATTTACTCGTAGAGGGAGGAGATAATCTAACAAAAAAATTTCTTGAAAAAAGACTATTTAATGAATTTTATCTGTTTAGAAGTCCAAAAATATTATCCAAAAGTAACAAACATCAATTCTTTACCTCTCAAGGTATTTTAAATACGACCTATAATCGTAAATTTAAATTTAGCTCTAAACTAGCCAAAGATAACATTACCATTTATAAAAGATAAAATGTTTAACGGAATTATATTCAATAAAGGTTTGGTATTAAAAATTTCAAAAAGACCAAAGGGTATAAATATTTTTGTAAAATCAGATCTTAAATTGAATAAGAATGACATAGGTGTTTCTATTTCTTGTGATGGTGTGTGTCTTACATTAATTACAATTAAGAATAAAATTATGGAATTCTATCTATCTAATGAAACAATTAAAAGATCAAGATTTGCTTATCTGAAAAGGAATGAAATGATTAATTTAGAACTTCCACTTAAATATGGTCAAAAAATTTCAGGACATATATGCCAAGGACATGTTGATACTGTTGGAAAAATTTTAAGTATTAAAAAAATCGATAAATCATATCTTTTTGATTTTGAAATTAATTCGACAGAAAAAAAAGATATTATTGAAAAAGCTTCAATATGTATAAATGGTATTTCGTTGACAATTTCAAAAATAACAAAAAAAGGATTTCAAATTTGGGTTATTCCACATACATATAAATTAACAAATTTATCCAAACTTAAAAAAGGAAGTTTTGTAAATATTGAAATAGATATACTTTCAAAATACGTCAAAAATTTTTTTTATGAAAAAAAGTAATTATACATCAATTGAAACTATTTTAACTATTGCAAAAAAAGGTGGTATGTTCATTTTAGTTGATGACGAAAAAAGAGAAAATGAGGGAGACTTAGTAATCTCAACCTCTGATACCAATGCAAAGAATATAAATTTTATGGCAAAACATGGTCGAGGTTTAATATGTTTAGCATTAGATAGTCTTCAAGCAAAAAGGTTAAATTTATCTTTGATGTCCCCGATTAATCAATCAAGGAACAAAACAGCTTTTACCGTATCAATAGAAGCTAAAAAAGGAATTACCACTGGTATATCTGCTAAAGATAGAGCTCGAACAATTAAAATTGCTTCAAGGAGAAATGTAAAAAAAAAAGACATTGTATCTCCCGGACATGTTTTTCCAATTATTGCAAAAGATGGTGGTGTACTTGTAAGGGCCGGTCACACGGAAGCTTCTGTTGATATTTCAAAATTGGCAAAAAAAAATAATTCTGCAGTTATATGCGAAATTATGAATGAAGATGGAACTATGGCAAAAGGACAGGATTTATTTAACTTTGCCCAGAAACATAAGTTGAAAATTGGAAAAATTGAAGATCTTATTTCCTATAGATTAAAAAAAGAAAAACTAATTAGACTTAAAAAATCCTCAGAAATAAAAGTAAAAAATCAAAGTTTTAAAATCAAAATATATGAAAATTTACTAGATGGTTCAGAACACTTTGCTCTTGTAAAAGGAATTATTAAAAAAGGTATAATTCCAAGAGTTAGAGTTATTTCTTCGAATGTTGTTCACAATTATTTAATTAATCAACAATTGCCAAATTCCTTTAGTAAAACTCTCAATTATTTTAGAAAGTTTAATAACTGTGTTTTAGTATTTATAAAAGATACTAATCTCAAATCAGTTACTCAAACTCTTAAAGATTATAAAAATAAGGATTTTTATAAAAAAGGTAATGATAAACTTATAAGGAATTACGGTATTGGTGCTCAAATCATAAAAGATCTTAAAATAAAGAAAATGATATTAATAACAAAATCACCAAAAAAAGTTATTGGATTGGAAGGTTATGATATAAAGATTACTAAACAAGAATTAATATGATGAAAAAGAAAATTTTACTAGTTATTGCTGATTATTATAAAGATATTTCTCATGGTCTACTCAAAAGTGCAAAAAATTTAATACCAAAAAATTGCAAAATTGAAATTATTAAAGTTCCTGGAGTATTTGAAATTCCAGTTACAATATCAAAAAACATTAAAAAATTTGATGCATTTATAGCTCTTGGATGTGTTATAAAGGGTCAAACACCTCATTTTGATTTTATATCTCAAGCTTCAACTGATGCTATAATGAAACTATCCATTGATTCAAAAAAACCTATTGGAAATGGAATAATAACTTGCCTAAATATTAAACAAGCTAGAGCAAGAAAAAAAAAAGGTGCTGAAGCAGCTAATGCTATTTTATCAGTCTTATCACAAAAATGAAAACTTCTTTTAGTCCCAAAAATAACCCAAGAGTAATAATTATACAAAAATTATACGGGAAATTTTACAATGATGATGAACAAATAATTTTCCCAAAACACAGATTTAAAAAATTTATAAAAGATATAGTTTCTGGTACTATTGAGCGTAATGATATTATTCTTGAAGAATTGGATAAAAATTTAGGTAATGAATTTTCTTTAGATAAATTAGACAAATTATTCCAAGTTATTTTAAAATCAGCAACTTACGAATTTTTATATAAACCAAATTTATCAATTAATATTATAATAAAAGAATATCTAAACGCTTCAAATTTTTTTTTAGATATTTCTCAAACTAAATACTTAAATGCTTTACTAGATAATGTTGGAAAAAAATTAAGATCATCAAATGCATGAATTTCAATTAATTAAAAAATATCTTTCAAAACTTTCATATCAAAATTCAAGTTCTCTCAATCTAAATGATGATGTTTTTTTTAATAATTCTAACAAACTTATAGTCTCTGTTGACACTTATATTCAAGGTGTACACTTTATAGATTTTAAAAAACCTGATTTGGTTATTAAAAAGATTATTAGATCTTCTATATCAGATTTAATTTGTAAAGGTGTAAAACCTAAATATTATTTCATAGCTGCCTCTGGAAATAAGAAATCTTTTTCACCCTCTAATTTGAAAAAAATTTCAAAATCTTTAAAAGAAGAACAAAAAAGATATGGCATTTCTTTATGTGGTGGTGATACTGTATATTCAAACAAATTAAGTTTTAGTATTACTTCAATAGGTTTTTCATCTAAGATAATTAAAAGAAATAATGCTAAGCTAAATGATGATATTTATGTTACAGGGAATTTAGGTGATAGTTTTGCTGGATTGAAAATTTTAAGAAAAAAGATAACAACCAATAGACATTTAAAAAGTTTTTTTGAGAAGAAATATTACTTACCAAATTTGCATTTAAAATTAACAAAAAAAATTATGTCTTTTGCAAACACATCGATTGATATATCCGATGGTTTGTTTGCTGATTTGGAAAAGCTTATCAATAAACAAAAATTATCCTATAAGATAAATTTAGAATCTATTCCAATTTCAAAAAATCTAAAAAGATTAATTTTTCTAAAAAGATTAAATAAATTATCTTTCATTTCAGAAGGTGACGATTATCAAATTTTATTCACAGCCAATGCAAATAAATCTAGAATCATTGATAAAACAGCTAAATCTCTAGGTATAAGAATTTCTAAAATTGGAAAAATTTGTTCTTACACTCATAAATCTCAATTAATCAATCAAAAAGGGATGAAAATTGCCATTAAAAGTAAAGGTTATTACCATAATTTCTAGAAGTTAATTATTGCCTTTTATAGCTTTTTTTGTATTGTCCGCATTTTAATATTTAACATGCAACAACTTAATTAAGGTTAATATGAACTCATCTATCGAAACTATTCTTTTGTACACTATTGGAGCCGGATTATTATCAATTGTTTACGGATATTTTACCGGAAAAAATATTCTTAGTTCAAGCGCTGGAAACTCCAAAATGCAAGAAATTGCATCTGCCATTCAAATTGGTGCTAAAGCTTATTTAGCAAGACAGTATAAAACTATAGCTATTGTAGGTGTTGTTGTTTTAGTAATAGTTAGTATCGCTTTTAGTCCCCTTGTTGGTTTGGGCTATCTTTTAGGAGCAACGTTATCTGGAATCGCAGGTTATGTTGGAATGTTAGTATCCGTTGAAGCCAATGTTCGAACAGCTGAAGCTTCTAGAAAAGGTTTAGCTAGTGGTTTATCAGTAGCTTTCAAATCAG
>Ga0315315_10005830_pt1 | contig 11372 bp, 10 predicted proteins | sample M140m3416metaG_FD_203699 | JGI IMG/M metagenome (GOLD analysis project Ga0315315, IMG submission 203699) | Ammonia-oxidizing marine archaeal communities from Monterey Bay, California, United States - M1 40m 3416 | ecosystem: Environmental > Aquatic > Marine > Intertidal zone | place: USA... | reverse complement strand
TTATGGGGTTATTGCTTTTGTACCTAGATTTGTTGATGCTTTAACAGATCCATTAATGGGTTTTATATCTGATAATACAAAATCTAAATGGGGTAAAAGACGGCAGTATGTTTTTGTTGGTGGCATATTAACAGGTATTGCATTCATATTATCTTGGCAGCTTTATCCTGAAAATGGTGAGACTTATAATTTCTGGTATTTCTTAATATTTAATTTAATTTTTTATCTTGGTATTACTATTTTTGGTGTCCCATTTGTAGCTATGGGTTATGAAATGAGTGAAAATTTTCATGAAAGAACGCAAATCATGGCAGTTTCTCAATTTATAGGTCAATTTGCATGGGTTCTTGCTCCATGGATTTGGATTATTATTTATGATCCTAATATCTTTGTCGATGCTGCAACAGGAACACGAACTCTCTCAATTATATTTGGTGTGTTGTGCACTTTGCTTGCAATAATTCCTGCTATTTTTATTAAGAGCAAATCAACACTTAACGATGATCACTTAGTTCCTCTTACAAAAGACAATGCTGGAAAGAGTATTATTAATATTTTTTATATATTTGGAGATGCTTGGAAAAACATTCCATTTAGAAAACTATGTATTGCAACCTTTTTAGTTTTTAATTCCTTTCAGACCATTGCTGCATTCTCATTCTTTATTATTGTGCACTATCTATTTTCTGGAGATGCATCTGCAGCAGGTATATGGCCTGCAATGCATGGAAGTGTTGGTGCTATTGTTACCACGTTTCTAGTAATACCCTTGGTATCAAAAATGGCTCAGTCATATGGAAAAAAAGAAACCTTTATAATCTCTCAATGTATTTCAATTATTGGATATGTCCTATTTTGGTTTTTGTTTGTTCCAGGTAAGCCATATATGTTTTTATTTGCTCTGCCTTTCTTCTCATTTGGAATTGGTGGGCTATTTACTTTAATGATGAGTATGACAGCAGATGCTTGTGATTATGAGGAATTAAGAAAAGGTCTCCCAAGAAAAGAGGGGTCATTTGGCGCAATATATTGGTGGATGATAAAGCTTGGTACTGCGCTTGCAGGACTTTTATCAGGTCTGATTATGTACTACGTTGGTTTTGCAGGTGATGCTTCAACACAGCCTGAAGGAGCTCTTACTGGTCTTAGAATAGCTTACTCAACAATACCAGTGGTAGGAACACTATTTGCTATTTATGTAATGCGTGACTACGAGATAGATGAACAAAGAGCAGCTGAAATTAAAAAACAACTAAGTCAAAGAAATGAAGGAGTTAATTAAAAATGTCTTTAAGAGATGAAAAAATTAAATCATTACTTGGGTTAAATCTAGATAGTCTTTCTGAGGATGAACTGAAAGAACTCAGTAGTGAAATTCTTGAAAGCAAAATCCATGGAATTTGTTTTAGTTTATATGAAGATGAACAACAGCCAGGTGATTTTGTATCTGATGAACAGATCAAAAGAAGATTAAGTATATTAAAACCTTACACAAACTGGATTAGAACATTTTCTTCAACTGATGAGCATGCAAGGATTGCTCAAATAGCAGTTGATATGGGTTTTAAAACATTAGTTGGAGCTTGGCTTAGCGATGATCTAAAAAGTAATGATAATGAAATAGAGGGCCTATTAAAACTAGCTTCAAAAGGGTTAGTAAATATTGCTGCTGTTGGTAATGAAGTTATTTATAGAAAAGAACTGTCTGAAAATGAACTCATCTCTTATATAAATTATGTTAAAGAAAATATAAATAACATACCTGTTGGTTATGTTGATGCCTACTATGAGTTTAGAGATAGGCCTAATATAACAAATGCTTGTGACGTTATTCTTGCTAACTGTTACCCATTTTGGGAAGGGTGCGCATCAGAGTATTCTTTGCTCTATATGAAAGATATGTTTCAAGAGGCTACAAAGGCCGCTAATGGTAAAAAAGTTATAATTACTGAAACGGGTTGGCCTAGTGCTGGAAGTGACCTGTGGGGTGCACATCCATCTTATAAAAACTATTTGCAATATTTTATTAATACACAGCTTTGGTCCAAGAATAATAATATTGATATTTTTTATTTCTCATCTTTTGATGAATCTTGGAAAGTTGATAGTGAAGGTGATGTTGGAGCTTATTGGGGTTTATGGAACAAAGATGAAGTGCGTAAGTTTTAAGTTGAAATATTAATTTTCTTTTATTCTCATTTTAGTATTTTTGTGTATAATTCCACTCTATTATGGCAGATAAAAAACAAACAAAAGTATACTTAATTCCTGAAGGCGAAACTCGTGATAGCCATACCTATCATTACACAGCTATCAAGACTAGGAAATTTACTCTTGAAAATAAAAAGATGAGACTTAAAAAATTCAACCCTGCTAAACGAGTCCACGAATGGTTTGTTGAAGCCAAGCTTCCACCACATAACTAGAATCTTATTCCTCCAATCTTAACTCTGTTGAAGAGATGTCATCTCTAAAACTACCTTCTTCAAATCCAGTGCATCTACTCTTGATATTAGATGGGATGATAATATCTCTAAGCGAGATAAATTTGTTATTGACCTTTCTACCAAAGACTAGAAAATTAATATTGTGGTCATTAAACCTATCAATATGGTCAATCATATCTTTTTTATTTGAATAAAATTTTTCATCAAATACTCTCATCAAAGTATCAGCTCCAATAATAAAAACAGAGTTAGGAAACATTTCTGCTTTCTCACTAAATCTTCCCGCTGACGTCATTACCCAGCTATCATTTTCAGTAAACTGATCTAGTGTTCTTTTTATTTCATGAAATGTTAAAGGCGGCTTATCAGCATTCCTTGCACATATTTCAAATGTTGCTCTCATTCCTGTTTTTTTTTCTGCCAATTCTCTCATTCTTAAGTGTCCATCATGAAGTGGATTAAATGATCCCGGAAAAATTAATTCCGGAGTGGATCTATCGCTTGAAACATAGTTAACTTCATTGTTGAGTAATTTTTTCCAAGATTTTTCTGCTTTAACAATATGAATAACTGGAATCTCAACATGGGAGGGCAATGGTTTATCAATTCCACAACATTCAGCTAATAGGCATAAAACATATTCAGTTATAAGTTGCTCTTCTTCTTCTCTTGTTCTTGATCCCTTTATTAGCTTGCATTCAACTGATTTTGTAAAAGATTCAGTTTGTACTGAAATATAAAACTTATGATCTCCAATTTTTGTATAGGTTGTTGCCAGACTAGCGGTTACAGAGATCCCTATAAAGTATTTCTTTTTATATTCATTATCAATTTGTAAGCATTTTTTATATGCGTTTGCTGCCATACTAAGAGATGTATTAAGGGAGCAATAATGATCAGGCTTCCTATTAAGAAATAGATCCATTGATTTCTTTGAGTAAGGTATATATGACTCTAAAACTGTGTTACTTGCTCCAGGTACTTTTAGTAATGATGAAATTGCATTTGTTCCCCCACCACTAGAAACAAAAGTAATCCTATACTTAGATTCATGAATCTTTTGAATTAGTTTTATATTATTAGACACTTATATTTGCTATATTTTTTTAGTATTTTAACCTATTAAATATCAATCATTGATAGAATTAATTTATGAAACGCACTTTCTTATTTATTTTAACTTTGATGGCAATCAATATACATGCATCTGCAATCAACCAAACTACATATGCTTATTGGGATAAACCTGATGTAGAAATTTTTTATATTACTCCAAAAAAAATTGATAAAGATACGCAATTATTATTTGTTATTCATGGCAATAGTAGAAATGCTAAAGATTATATTTCAGCATGGATTCCATATATCAGTAATAAAAATATTATTGTAGTTGCACCTCAATTTGATAAGAGTAATTTTAGATATTTTTTTCTACTAGAATCTGCCACATCCTCAGGAGCAATAAATAATAATTCTGATGAGTATATTAATAAATCTATATCTTCGTTTTTTAATTTCTTCCAAAGCAAGTTTTCTCTATCAACTAACGAATACAAAATGTTTGGTCATTCCGCCGGTGCTCAATTCACACATAGATATATGTTGCTTAGTAATGATAAAAGAATTTCAAGTGCTGTAATTGCTAATGCTGGTTGGTATACATTCCTTAATGGAAATAACTTTCCCTATGGAATTAAAAATACACCAATAGAAATTTCAAGCGAACATATCAAATGGTTTTTGTCTAATAAATCTTCTCTGTTGATTGGTAGGAATGACGTTAACCTAAAAAGTGTCAATTCGTCTAAAGGAGCTCAAAAACAAGGTATTACACGTGTTGATAGGGCAAGTGGTTTCTTTGAGTCACTGATAGATATTTCTGAAAACAATAATATTCCATTTAGATGGGGCTATAAGGTTGTTGATAATGCAAACCATAATTATCTAAAGATGACTCCTGTAGCAGCAAAAATACTGTTAGAGGATGTCAGTTCATTTGATTAATTTGTATTATTTTCTATAAATTCTTCAGCTTTAGTAAAGATTAATTTTTTTCTTTGTTGGTCTAATTTAGATAATGCATTCACCATTAGAGATAGCCTTGGATTACTTTTAAAGAAATTAAGATTATTTTCTATAAACCTCCAATAGAGACCATCAACAACATCACACCATTCACCTTTTTTATGGTTAGACATCCTGAGCATATAACTTGAACCACATATATATGGTTTGGTCGAGAATATACCACCATCAGCAAATGTACCCATACCATAGACATTGGGAACCATGACCCAGTCAGCTGAATCTATATACATTTCCATAAACCATTTATAAATTAAATCAGGATGAATTCCTGAAAGATTCATAAGATTTGAAATTATCATAAGCCTATTAATATGATGCGTGTAACCATAATCATTAGATTCAATAATAGCTGTATCAAGAGGAGGGATGCCTGTTGATCCATCATACCAACTATCAGAGAGGCCTCTAGAATGTGACCAAAAATTAAATCCTTTATATTGTGGCATATTGTTCCAATAGACCCCCATTATAAATTCTCTCCACCCCAATATCTGTCTAATAAATCCTTCAACTGAATTTATTGGTATAGCTCCATTAGATGATTTATAGGCCTCTTCAGCAGCTTTAACGCATTCAAGGGGATTGAGTAGTCCTGAATTTAAATATGGTGATAATAATGAGTGATACATGAAAGGATCATCTTTATTAATAGCATCCTGAAAAGTACCATAATTAGGCAGAAATACATCAAGGAATTCTATGAATAAACTCCAGGCATCATCATGAGTAACTACCCAATTAAAATTTTCTAAATTACCAGGTGATGATTGAAAAATTTCCTCTACTTCTATCATTACCTCTACAGTCAATGAATCTGTTTTAATTTTATTTCTTTTTGGTATTTCATCTTTAAGTTGTGAAACTCCTTTTCTATTATCTTTATCAAAATTCCATTTATCACCAATAGGCTTACCCTTATCATTCATTAGAATATTAAATTTTTTTCTAAGCCACCTGTAGTAGTATTCTTGAATCGTTGTTTTTTTTCCTTCAGACCAAGCCTCATAATCATCTGTAGTTGAAATAAATTTCTTGTCATCAAAAACTTCAAGCTTCACCTCATGTGATTGGCAAAAATACATAAGATCTTTGAGGGTTTTGAAATCCGATGGCTTTGAAACCATAAGGTTTTTAAAAGCATTATCTTTATGAAGACTATCAAGATAATTGATTAGACTTGATTCAGGATTTTTGCTAATTTTTTCATGTAATGAATTTTTATGATTAATTATATTTATAAAATGCCTAAAAGCACTTATTAAAAATACTAACTTATGCTTGTGATGATTAATTTCATAGAAGGATTCTAATGGCTCATAAAATATAATTAAATCTTCTGTACTAGCTTTCTTTAGTACCATATTATCTTTAGAAAGCTGATCAGGAAAAATTAAACCTATTGAACTCATTAATTACAGCTTATCAGGAAAATAGAAAATGTTAGAAATATTTTTTTAGAGATTTAAAAAAACAGAATTTACAGTAGATCCATTTATATCTTTAATACTCATTTCTACGGTTTGTAATTTGGTATCAATTTTTAGCAGACCATAATTAACTTTATTGTAAACTTTACCAACCATAAGTGAGTCAGTTTCATTGATTTCTGTCATAGTGAAGCTACTTATAGGCCTATTCATTGATGATGATGTTATTTCAACAATATCTTTATTTTTATAGATAGCAGCTTTATGTCTATCACCTGAAATAATTATAGTTTTTATTTTTGAATCCGATATGGTCTTTAAAAGCCTATTCATCTCTTTTGGAAACAGTGACCATTTTTCATATCCATGATCTTTTGGAAGAACCTGAATAGATGATGCTAGAATCACCAGATCAGATTCAATTTTTAAAACTTTTTCCAGCCACTTCCACTGAGTAGCACCTAGTATTGTGGCTTCATTACTTGTGTTATCTGCAAACAGAGGGTATTTACCACTAAGTTTAATAAGATCAGATCTAAAGAACCTAGTGTCTAGTGCAACCAAATGAACTCTAACACCATCAATATTTATTAATTTGTTAAAGTAAGTACCTCCTCTGTTATATCTTGGATCTTTTTCATCAATTGGCCAAAAATCTAAGAATAGCTTCTGTGCCTCATCTTTGTTATTGTAGGAGCCTCCTCCATCATTTATTCCATAATCGTGGTCGTCCCAAACAGCCTCTATCATTGAACTATCTAGCCATTTCGGCAACATTTTCTTTTGTTTGTCATATGCTGCTTTCATATTCCCCAGATCACCAGAAGGCTTATCACCATAAACATTATCACCAAGAAAGATAAAAGAATTAATAGATTCTTTTTCAATAGAACTCCATATCGGTTGAGGTGCATTTTGATCTAAGCATGATCCAAAACCAATTATATATTTTTCAGCATATGTGCTATTCGAAAATAATATAATTATTAAAAATAGATCAAGTCGAGTATATAATTTCATTTAACTATTATAACTATTGTTAATGACTCATCTGCTTAAAATTGTTTATTTTTTTTTAATTTCTGTTGTTCTGGTTGCGTGTGGCAATGAGAAAATACAAACCAAGTCCCTAAACAGTTTAATATCGCCTAATTATTCATTTAATCAGGATTTTTTCTATTGTGATCTCAATAAGAATATGTCTCTATTAAACTTAGAATCATTTTTATCTAAATTTGTTAGTGATAATGTTAATGACTTTTCTAATATTTTAGATATTAATATTTTATTTCCTGATAAAACGCAGGAAGTTACCGAATTTGTTTTTTCAGTAAGATCAAATCAAAATTCAAAAGAAGTTTCAGATTTTGTGAACTTATTAGAAATGGATGACTTCAATAAAATTGCTTCGTGTAATTATGCTATTCAACAACTTGATGCCACGGATTTAATTCAATCAGAGTCAGAAGCTACTAATGATTTTTTGAACGTTGAAATTCTAAGATGCACTTACAATCCAGGATATAATTTTGGAACTTTTAGAATATCCATTGATAGGTTTGTAAATGCAGTAGGGCGCCTTAAATTACCTTACAGCCTTTCTTATATAAATTTGAAAAAAAATAATAGCTTTATCTGGATAAATTCCTTCAATATCAATAATCAGGAAGAGTTTTTAGAAAAAAATTGGATTTCAGATGATGAGTCAAAGGCTATTAAGGATGAGTTCAACGAAAATGCAACCTGCCTTGATTCAAAAAAATATAAGTCTTACGAACTGATTTAGATATAAAACTATTTTGTTTTTAAAAAAGGAAGCATTTAGATTCCTTTTTAATTATAATAAGACTCGAAAATAGCGGGTATCGTATAATGGCTATTATAAGAGGTTTCCAACCTTTTGATGAGAGTTCGATCCTCTCTACCCGCTCCACTACCTGATTACAGTACCGCTAAAGTCAGATGTATTACAAGTAAAATTCTCAACGTACATATCTGCATAGTCACTTTCCATAAATTTGCCTAGCGCTGATTCTTTATCATTCTTGTCAGCCCATAAATCTAACCATACAAAGTCCGGTCTAGGATCTGGATCAAAAGTTGGATTTAAAAGTACATTCCAATAAGTTTCACTCCATACCGTTCCGTCAACTGCATTTTTAAATGCTTTTAGAGAATTTTCATTGCTACCTTCATTAAAGCTACAAAAATGAAACCTATTTAAAAATGATCCGCTATTATTTTCAACTTTTGGCTGCGCTACATCAACAACTTCAAATGGGTAAACATTGTCAGAGCTATAGCTCATAATTCCATCAATTGTATTATCCCATTCTGATTGAGCGCCACTAGACTCCCACCATTCCCAACCAGCATTTCTTGCTGACATAGATGGCCATCTCATAACCCATATAAAATCAAATCCATCATTAGATTTTTCAGGAGATAAAATATTTGCACCTAACATATCCATGCCTGAATCTGTGATTATGACATTCCATTGATTAATTAGGTTTGCAAGGTTTTCAGCATTAAAGTTTGGTCCAGCAGTATGCCAAACGTATTCAACTATTGGTATTTCTTGATTTTCTTGAACATTAGACTGTGAGCAAGATATTGTTATTATTGATGTGAGTAGTAATAGTGCTATTTTTTTCATGATTTATTTTTTTAATGGTTAACCTTCATTGATATTTATTTATACCATAAATAATGTAAAAACAAAAAAAAAGCAGACATTAAGCCTGCTTTTTAATGACCTAGGGGATATGAATTAAGATGGCATTCAAAGGTCTCACTTATAAGACAACAAGAAATATATTAAGTTCAAAAAATTTAATAATTACATACATAAAAAATCCACAAATAAGACCAGATCCTAAAGGAATCTCATTAGATTCAATATTTTTTCTTATATTAATTATATAAAAAGCTATTGAGAAGAGAGAGCCCATAAGCATTATCAGGGGCAATATAAAAGGCCCTAGAACTGCTCCAATTCCACCAAAAAGAATAAAATCTCCTCCGCCAATACCATCCTTTTTTTTAAAGATCTTATACATGGTATTTATAAGCCATAGTGAAAGATATCCTAAAACAAAACCAAGCAGTACTTGCTCAACTATACTAATTTTGATAATGCCATCTAGACTAGGTATAAATAATTCAAAGTAAATATTACCCACCATACCCACAAGAACAAACATTAAATTTATTAAGATAGGTAAGTATAGATATTTGAAATCTAAAATGAGTAGTATAAATAACAAAGAGAATATCAAATAAGTAAAAATGAACATGGGTGTGAGCCCTAAATAATAAAAAATAGCACCCCCAACAAGTAGATGAATAAATTCATTAACTAAATAAGAAATAGCAATTTTCTCATGACATATTGAGCATTTACCTTGATAGATTATGAAGCTGAATATAGGTATTAAAGATTTGATAGGTAAGGTTTGTTCGCAGTGAGGGCAATATGAACGAGGTGATATCAGACTTATGGACTTATTGCTAGATTCTATTATGGGTAACCTGTGCATCACCAGTGATGAAAAACTACCTATTGATGTAAAAAATGCAAATAATATAAGAATCTCAAGCATTCAATTGATCATTTTTTACGAGTTATATAAATACAGATAAATAATAATAAAAGTACTGGCGTAGCATAAGCCCCAATTATTAAAAGTTTATCAATCATTTAATATCTCCTGAGGCATAACTATCTGGCCTTCTAAAATCTCCATAACCATAATAAGTATCATCTTTACTCATTATTAATTGGATATTGGTTTGCGGTTGAATTATTTTAATATTATAACCCGCATTTAATAACCACTGTTTAGTATCCTCCTCAATACCAAATTCTATTTGAAGAATGTCTGGCTGCCATTGATGATGAATTCTACTTGCTTTTGTTGCTTCCTCAACATTCATGTCGTAATCAACCATATTCAAAATTGATTGCAATACTGCAGATATGATTTTTGCACCTCCTGGAGATCCAGTTGTAAAAAAGAAATTTTCATTTTTAAACCCTATTGTTGGAGTCATTGAGCTAAGAGGCCTCTTAGCTGGCATTATTTCATTTGCTTCTGCACCAATAAGACCATATTGATTTGGAACACCAGGAGATATAGAGAAATCATCCATTTCATTATTCATTAAAATTCCTGTACCTTTTATTACAACACCAGAGCCAAAACTTGAATTTAGAGTATATGTAGATGAGACAACATTTCCTAAATTATCAACAACAGAGAAATGAGTTGTTTCATAACTTTCGGTATCAATATATTTACCTGGTAGAATTTTAGTTGAAGGTATTTGATGTCCTATCTTAATTTGGTTAGATAGTTTCTCTCCATATTCTTTGCTTGAAAGCTTCTTTATTGGGACATTATAGTAATCAGGGTCACCTAAATACTTAGATCTATCTGAGTAAGCATATTTCATGACTTCCCCAAGGATATTAATATATTCCTTTGAATTATGTTCAACTGAAGATAAATCAAAGTTTTCAAGAATATTTAACATTTGAATAATATGCACTCCACCTGAGGAGGGAGGAGGCATTGTTACAATCGAAACGTTTCTATAATTAGAAACAAGAGGGTCTCTCCAAACTGGCTGATAGCTTGCAAGATCTTCCTTGGTTATTATCCCACCATTAATTGCCATATCTTTAGAGATCTTTTCTGCTATCTCTCCTTTATAAAAACCATCACGTCCATGCTTGGCAATAGTTGATAATGTATTTGATAAATCAGTCTGAACAAACATCTCACCATCAAAATTAGGATATTGCTTTTGAAATATTCTTTGTGTTTCTTTAAAGACTGATAATTTTTTATTATATTTAATCAACATATCTGACATATATGGCGAGATGGTAAATCCCTGTGAAGCTAAATTTATTGCTGGTTCTAATAACTCACTCCATGGTAATGAGCCAAATTTTTGATGGACAGCCCACATACCTGCAACAGTCCCAGGAACACCACTAGATAGGTAACCTAAGGTTGATTTGCCAGGTATAGCAACTCCATATTTATCTAGATACATATTTTTGCTTGAAAGTTTAGGGGCTTTTTCCCTATAGTCTATTGAATAATTTTGGTTTGAATCTTTATCATGGATAACCATGAACCCTCCACCACCAATATTTCCAGCTCTTGGAAGAACAACTGCGAGTGCAAAACTAATCGCAATAGAAGCATCGTAAGCATTTCCTCCATTCTTTAAAATGTTTTCACCAACTTTTGTAGCAATATAATGTTGAGTTGTGACCATTCCATAAGGACTAACTGCGATATCTTTTTGTTCAGGAATATAATTATTTGGGTTTACAACACCAATTGGTGTAAATGATTGCGCAAAAATAATGGAACTAAAGCAAATAATTAAA
>Ga0315315_10005828_pt1 | contig 11373 bp, 4 predicted proteins | sample M140m3416metaG_FD_203699 | JGI IMG/M metagenome (GOLD analysis project Ga0315315, IMG submission 203699) | Ammonia-oxidizing marine archaeal communities from Monterey Bay, California, United States - M1 40m 3416 | ecosystem: Environmental > Aquatic > Marine > Intertidal zone | place: USA... | reverse complement strand
ATTGCACGATTGCTTTGGAACCCAAAATCGAGGCCAACTGTGCCCATCGGGTATTATTGTCAGGGTCTTGTTCAAGTCGAGCCGCCAAAATCGACAAGATGGGGTCTATGGATATTTCTCCCTTAACAAATAGTTCATGCAAACACATGAGCGCAACGTCGGTTCGATCGACTTCAGACCATTTGAAAGTGTGATGGGCATGGATCTGCCGGATTTGGCAAAAGGAAAGAGAATTGTTCTTCCCCCACCGCAGCAGGAGACAGACCGCTTCACTCCATTCCAGAAAAGAGGAAATTGCTAAGTGACACCGATCCTTTGTGCAGGCAGACTTTGCTCCTTTGCTCAACGTGATTAAAGTCCGAAGACTTTGTGCAGCAGAAAGCCGTATCTCGGCATGATCGGATGTCCTCGTTCTCTTTCGATCGGAACCACGGTTATCATAGTAGTCAGATGCTGCCACGCGCGCTCCCGTCCCGATGGTAATGCCTGAAGTGATGCAAACGGCGCCTGCAAGGAATGCCAATTTCCAAGCAATATAGTCGATATTGTCTGGATGGGCTTCGGCGCATTCACTTGATAGATCGGCAGACGTTTGTAGCTCCGAAGCCAATAAAGTCGCCTGAACGGTACTATGGTCTGAAAGGGATCCGCGCAGAGCGCCCCCCTCGCCATGACATATTTGTCCGCGACGTTCCATATATTCAAGAGTGCAACGAACAAGGTCAAATGGCGTCCTGTGCATCGGATCATCAAACAAACAAGGCCTCGACAAGATTTCTGCTGCGGATTCGGGCAAAATTGAGGCGACAGAGGCGATCGCTGTACTTAAATGAAGTTCAGGATAAGACTTGATAGGGAGTCGGCCATCGGCCTTCAATATTCTTCCAGTACGAACTAGATCGTATGCGGAAGCTGATGTATTGATGCCATCTTCCGAATGCACTTGATGGCAGATCTTCCCGTTTTCGCTTATTGAAGAGATGGCACCAAGTGTGCTGAAACATGGTGACTGGTCATTGGCAATAAAGCTCTGGCGCATCATGGCAGCATCAGCCAGGATGGGATTTGGAATGTGCTTGAACTGGTTGAAGACGGTATTACTATCTAGAACCAGATCAAGATACGTTAAAAGTAACTGCTTCAACTCTGCTTCCTCGTCTTCAATGCCTGCCTCGTGTAGATGCTTATCGCTGGTGTAATTTTGTTTGTGCTTGTGAGCCTTCCTGGCACGAGACGAGCAAAGTTCAGTGACCAGAGCTGTGGCAGATATTAGTGCAATATTAGGATCAAGCCGTGATGCTCTTTGGAAAAACTTGAAGGTATCGATTGTACCATCGCCGTCGCTATCTGGTTCTTCGAGCGCAGAAAACTCGGAATTATTCTTTAGGGCGCTCGGCGGCACCGGCGATGTGTTTCTGGATGAATTTGAAGAGGCGTGAATTTCAGAGGGGGGGGGAGACGAAGCAATAGGTAGATCTGATTTCTTTTTCTCGACAAAATGGACTCTCTTTGATCTTCTTGGTGGATTCTCATCTACTTCATCGCCATCATCTAACTGGCTCTCGCTTTTGCCACCTGGATTACGAAATAGCTTGAGTACGGCACCCCGGACCCTTGCCGCCCGGTTTGTCATTGAGTCATGGCCCCAAAGTGCATTAGGACCACACATCCAACTAGGCTCATCGCTGATGAGCTCATCCATTATATCAACTATATCCTCAGATAAATCGTGAACCTTTTGTCGACTCTCGCCATCACCACTTTTCAGCAATTGCTTCATTTGTATCACGATACCTTTTCGAACCTCTTGCCAAAGCCTTCGATTGGCCTCCACTTCCCGTCCGTATTGGAGAATAATTCTATCTCTTCGATTTTGCCCATACCCATGCTTTCTTCGACTCTTTCTAGCGGCATTGTTGTGGAGGGCCGCAATAATGCGAAATAGGGTATATTTAGAGCTAGGTTCGCTTCCGCCCCCACCTCCTGCAATCTGGCGAGCAGCAAGCTTTCGAAGCTGACCAAGGTGTAAGACATCCGCGTGCGGAGCTGCAGAGCCAGAAATGGTCTTGACACGAAGTTTTTTCTGAACCGAATTTAGACCGCTAATTTCCTTTGCTGTCTGTGCATATTTTCCGGTTCGTGGAGAAAGGTAAGAGGTAGAAGGAGCGCTGGACACATGCATCCTCATACTCTCAACACTCTTTCTCCCCCCCAAAATTCCATGCCTCGACATTATAGGAAAATAATGAAACGGCTCAACCAAGCCGCTCTCAACGATTCGTTTGTTTTGAAAGAAACGGAGTACAGAATGACTACGTGCGTGCAAATGCTGATGACAGGCCGCAATTGGCGCAGCTGAGCCGTATTTACATGAAGCATCTCGCGTGTAGGAATATTCGAGTGCATCCTTGTTTCCTGCACCAGAATGCATGGGGTAGGCGTAGCCTTCCCGAACGTGATCAAGGTTACTGGCCGAAGATGCGCGATCATAGTTGTTTTCTTCCGTTTTGGGATTCGGCCAAGTCCCCTCCTGGGACATTCGCCGCAGTAGACTGCCGAGAACGCCCCCTTTGTCGCCGTCTTCCCCGTCTAATGATTCATTTCCAAAGCTGTAGTCACTGCTGGCTGACCTTTCAGCCTCTGCCTCCGCTTTTTTCTTATAAAGTGCACTATCAACATTCATAAGAGATCTCATCATTGTCCTTACTGCACCCCCATAATCGACCTCATTGGTAAAATCCCACCGTTTTTCGTATCGTAATCGCCTCCTCTTGCGCTCTCTTTCCCTCTTCTTCCGGCGGCGTTTAACTTGTTCAGGAGTTAGAGTCAAGATAGACCCTCGCCGATTGTGCGAGCTACTATCACCCCAAACATCATCGTCGCCAACGCCTTCAAAATGCAGTGCAACGCTGCTGCTGGGTCTGTCCTCGCCGTCCGATTTGGACCCCGCATCGGACAGGGAGAAGTCGCTCTCGGGCTGAGATGTTTGGGACGGTTGTTGCAATAGCGATGTGGCAAGGAAAGGATCAGCTTCCTGAAGCGACTGACCCATACCTCGCCGTTGCGGCCTTGACGACTTCGCCTCTCCAGTTGGTGCTTGCTTTTGAGAGGAGGCAGAAGCTGAAGGCGGGGTGTCATAAAACCTTTCGACAGGATCATATTCGTAAATGTCATCTGGGTTTGAGCGGGACCGCTTCTTATCCCCAGAATTTTCCTCCTCTCCAGCACCCGCACCTGAGCCATATATGAAGTCGTAAATTGATGACATTGTTTCTCAGAGGCGAGAGCTCAGTTAGCCTACAGTGCGCCCGTCATTGTGATGGAATTTTTGATGTGTGACTGGCTGGGACAGGAGGATTTAATGCGACAAAAGCGTAGGCACGAGTAAGTTTTCTAATGGGAAATTCTACGAGTTCGTACGTTACTCCTCGTACTACGTGGTGTATAGTGTGCATACGAGCGAGAGTACATACTACCTAGCTAGTACATATTCAAACTACTACTTTGTATTAGTGTGGGATTCGGTATGTTGAGATCAACTCAACCTCTCGAATTCGAACCAGGGGGTCAAATTCAGCCTGAAGGCGATTGATAAATCAAATGGCGAATCCCTAAATTTCTAGGCACCTACTAACTCCTATTTCTAAGATGTGGCGGCACGTAGCTACCACCCCCAGAAGATGGAGCGGAAGTCCCCTTCCCTCTCAAGTGCGGAGGAATGTACCCCGCACCAGACGAAGAAGCGGTAGTGTTGGTTGCAGGTGGCGTAGCTTCCTTCAAAGATTCCATATCCAACGGCCGCTCTTTCTCTGGTGAGGGGCTCTCCAAAGCAATGCTTGGTGCAACCGAGATGCTCTTCTCGGCCGCCTTCTTTGCTGCGATCTTCGCGGCCTTTTCCTGCTTCAATTTCTTACTGGCATTTTCCTCCTCGGTAGTGACCTTCTCGCTGAAGTCACCTCGGAGCTGGCCCTTCTGCTCGGCATGCAAGTCCATCTGATTTCGCATCTCCATCTTGAAGTCCTGGATATCACCCTTGTACGGTTCAACCTTCTTGTCGTCGCATACCCAGATTTCTTTCGCCACTTGAGAAATGAGCCTCATGTCGTGACTAACAAGGACCAGGCCGCCCTCGAACATATTTATGGCCAGGGCCAGAGCATCGATGGATTCCATGTCCAAGTGATTAGTAGGCTCATCTAGTAAAAGAATGTGCGGGACCTCTCTTCCAAGCTTTGCGAACACGACGCGCGATTTTTGACCATCGCTCAACTCATCCATCATTTGCACCTGCATCTTGCCTGAGACACCGAATCGTCCCAAATACTTACGCTGATCATCGTACGGAGTACCAGGGTAGAGCTTATCAAAGTATTGAAGCGGCGTCAAATCCAGGTCAAGGACGTCAACGAAGTGCTGGGTGAACCGGCCGAGCTTCAAATGACCGTGCGGGCGAATGTCGCCGAGAGAGGGTTGCAGTTCACCAGACATGAGTTTCACCAGAGTCGTTTTTCCGGCGCCATTCGGTCCAACAAGGGCAATACGAGAGTCGAGATCAACCCCGACGTTAACATTAGAGTAGAGAGGTTGGCAATTGGGGTAGGCAAATGACACATCATGAAACGCTAGGACGGGAGGGGGAAGATCTCCGGGATCTGGAAACCTAAAGTTGAGCATCTTTTCCACATCTGGCTTCTCCGTTAGGCCAGCCCGAACCATCTTATCGAGCACCTTCTGTTTGCTCTGCGCCTGCTTGGCATTTTTGCTGGTTCCATGACCAAAGCGAGCCACGTACTCCTTCATGGATTTGATCTGATCCTGCTCCCACATGTACTGCTTCATCTGATTATCTTCCTTTTCTTGCTTAGTTTTGACGAACTGGTCATAATTTCCGTCAAAGTAAACGAGCTTTTTCTTGGGAGTGAAATGAATCATGTTGGTGCAGACATTATTGAGGAAATCTTGGGAGTGAGAGATGAGGACAAGGATCTTGTCCCATCTCGACAGGTAGTCTTCCACCCAAATCACGGCCTCCATGTCTGTACGGAAAGATGGTGGAGATTATTATAAAAGAAATAAATAGAGAATGTGAGGATGACGTCGTTGCCCTTTCTGGTGCAGAGAGAGGAGAGGTGACAGTTACACAAATCGATCAACCAATCTGAGCAATTCATATCTGCATACGCACCGAGGTGATTTGTCGGTTCATCCAGTAAAAGCAACGTGGGCTGGATAAAGAGCGCCCTGGCTAAGCTCACTCGCATCCTCCAGCCTCCAGAAAAATCCTTGGTGAACTTGCTTTGCATCTCATGCGTGAATCCCAAACCCTTCAGAATGCTCCTAGCCCTCATCTCGGCGGTGTCGGCATCCAAAAGATCCAACCTCTCGTACAGATAATTCAATGCGTCCATTAGGTCATTCTGCTGCTCCTCGACAGTCTTACCATCATCGGTAGCAAGTCCGTCATCCTCCTCGGCCAGGAGCGTAAGAGCTTCATTTAGGTTCTCGACCTCCTTCTCAAGGTTCTCGCGCTCCGTGTCGACGCTCATGACAGCCTCGAGGGCCGTGACAGTATCGCTGGCTTCGACCTCTTCCTTAAGATGAAAGACGTCGATACCATCAGGAATTGGGACTGCGCGGGCGCCAAGAGCATTCATTATCGTCGACTTACCACAACCATTGCGACCGATAATGCCATAGCGCTGGCCGTGGTTGAGGACTATCTCAGTACCGTCCAACATGACCATTCCCTTATGCTGAAGGGTAAAATTAGTCACGTTTATATCACGGGACCTAGAGTCAACCCCTTTCTTATTGGTCGCAAAGGTGCAAATAGTGCCCTGCTCGGCAAGGGCCTCGGCAGCGGCATTGTTGATGCTAAGATCGATGTTATCCCCATGCTCAGCGGCCGCCCTAGCCGAGGCCAAGATCGCGGCGGAGTCAACCTTCGTCTTATCTTCGTCGTCATTGCTACCGGTGTCCTTCCCAGACCTCTTGGCCTTGGCCTTCTTCTTCTCTTCACGCTTTTTTTTGGCAAGGGCCTTCTTCTCCTCCTTGGACAATTTCTTCTCGAATAGCTCTTCCTCGCCTTCTCCCATGGCGGCAGCCGAGGTCAAGTCGCGGAGGTCGGAGTCATCCAGATTGCCCATATTCAGCAGAGACTTCTCTTGCTGATACTCGGCCTCCTTCCGCCTCTTCTCGTGCCATTTTGATGACATGGTACTTAATTAAGCGTGCCCGAGTTCTTTGGGATCGAATAAAATGATTGTGCACTAGGAAATCCTTTCATATCTATCCGTTATCCTTTGTATCCTTGATCCGTGAGCATTCAGCACAGTTAACCTTCATTCTTTTTATTTTACTCAGCGTTGAAGAAACGAATTATACTCTAGCTACTACACGTGGTGTAGTATGCATATTATGCATATTATGCATTTTGGCTGCTGGTATGCATACGAGCTCGTTGAATGCATACTATGTGCATACAAGGGTAGCTTCTAGAGTAGCTCGTAGTAGCATTGCATGTCCGCGCATGCGCGATGGTCGCACAATCGAATGGGAGACACAAACAATACCTTTTAAGACATACATTAGTTGGGTATTAATATGATAATATTGGGAATATAAGATGTATTACATAACCTAATCTATTTTGTTATCCCATTCCATTCCACCCCAAAACGGCCAATCAATCGTTCAATAGTTCTATTTCTCCACCCCAAACCCCTCACATAATACCTCTCCGGGGACGAAGCCAAAGTATGTGCCTGATCTTGAGTTGCATCTTGTGACTCTTGAGGAATATTTAAAAGACATGCCTGCATGTGATCTATAGGACATCTTGACTCCGTCACACAAACATATGTATGTATATGTTTCCATTTGCGAAGCGCAAGTCAAGTGCCAACGGCGCCTACGCCGCTGGCGAAGCCCTGAAAATAAAAAGGCCGTGCATCATCTGCAGCCGCAGCGAGGCTACGTACGAGCCTGAGCCGTGTGGATGCAGGTACACCTACTGCAAGAGTTGTGCATTTAGGTTGGCCACAGGGGGGCGTTGCAAAAAGTGCAGCGAGTTCTTTGGAGGCATGAGGCTCTCCTCCGGTCGAGGTTGAGTTTTTGAAGATTGGGTGGGCGCAGAGGCAGTAACGCCGAAAGAGCGCAAGGATATGTTCGCAAAGATTGCAGGCAACCGCTCTCGATTATTAGCGATAAGCCAGTACAGACTTGTGACGAAGAAGGCCATAATATCATTGACCGCTGTTCGTTGAAAGTCGTCGTTTCAATGTAAGTTCATCTCGTCCTCCCCAACCAACAAGTGGCTTACACCTTATAACATTTTCTTCGCCACGGTTTTGAGACTATCTATGCATTGAATGATGATAACACATATCCCCATTTCACGACGGTCTTTTGAGTTTCGCTCGCCCATATTGCCTGTCATGCTTCGCGCCCAAAAGGGGCCGAAGAAGACGTGGCGGTCGGCGATGTCGGTGTGATACCAACGGATTACTAACAACTGAAAATGCGCCTCTTGAAAGTAATTGATTCAACGTCCAGCAATCGAAAAAAATTCTAACACGCATCTTTTTCTGTCCAATTTGTCGCGGATCGTGGATTTTCTCTTTTCAGAAATTCTACTTGAGAACGCGTTGTGTAAGCTACGTACGTCCTAGATCCAGTATATCTAGGAGACTGCTACGACTCGTATGATAGACTAAGACGGTCGAGACCTATTTTGTCTGGCCACTTGCACTTCACATCTCCCAGCGGCTAAAGCTTGTAGCTACAACATTGAGAACGCGCTTCGAAGGATTTCCTTGAAAACGAGCAGGTGAGCACTTCCTTCATTGCGAAGATCTATTCAATCACGGAGTAGGAAAATCGCCTTCCTTCTCCCGTCTTCGTGTGATGATATCCTTTTCTATACAATATCTGACACCTCTAGTGCTAGATGGTCCAGCAACATGCTTGGACATCGATGAACGGAACTGTATCCTGACGAAAGGCACCAATTTTATTTGTTTGTATGCCGTTTGCCATGATCGATACTCACACTTATGTTCTTGTGACTCTCTCTGCAACTCTCTGCTCTTACCCCTCATAGAGGAAGTGCCTTACCTCTCATGGTATCTGCTATAGTTACCTAGCTAGAGTTGCGGTGTATGCATATTATGTACGAGTTCGTACATCATCTACTTAGCCAGAGGTACTAGCTAGTAGTAAGCACTATTACTATGGTTTAGTTGCTCCTACTATCCATACTACTAGCTAGTAGCTAGTAGAGATACTACGAGCTCCTACTAGATTAGTAATAGTACAGTAAGTACGGACACGTCTCAGTCTCAATAATACCTACGAGCGTATGCATACTAGCTATGCATAATATGCATAGTACGAATATGCATATTATGCACACTAGCTAGTAGTAATAACAGTGATACGAGCTCGTACTCTAGTATGTGAAATGGACGCACACCTTTTTTACTTTCAACCACCACACCACACTCGATTGTCATCTATTACTATGAACGACCCCAAAAGAAAGCCTTCCGTTGTAGGCCAGGAGGACGAAGAGCTCAGCTCGGTACAGAAAAAGGCGAAAGGGAGGAATTGCGGCGATCTCTCGGATGTTTGGTCAAGGGGATGGTTCCATTACCGAAACTATGTCGACTCCGCGTGCGAAGATCCAGACGGTGATGGCGATGTAGATGAACTATTCGAACTGCTAGATATTATTTCCAAGAATTCAGAAGAGCTCATGGCCGTTGACATAAACAGATTCGATGAATATTGCACCAGCGAGTCTATAGCCTTTAGGGCCGCCATTCCTGTTTTGGTCAGCATGGCATATCTTCATCTTGCAACCCATGCCATCTCTCTGGGTTTCGACGGAGGAGACGAATCTGATATGATGACCATCCATGACAAACCTCCCGAAGAATATCTGTCAATGGCCCTGAAGTCATTTCCCTCTAATGCCGCAGCAAAATCGATGCTTGCAAATTACAGGAGAATGAATTGCCTTGGCTCTTTGAATGATATTTGTGACCAGTACATTGAGGCTAGCGAGGATGCTCATGGGGTCAGAGAAGTGGCACTTGCAATGCTGAACAATAGCGGGGTGCAAGAAGAGAACAAAGAGTGGATAGAACTGCTCTTGCTAAACGATATTGCCGGTTCCGAGTATGAAGATGACGATAGCGACAGTTCTGACAATGGTGAGGAGGAGGCAGACTCGAACAAGGAAGGAATTGAGCTTCCTGAAAAAGTTACCGAATCTGAAGTCGAAGCCACTTCTTCGTTCATGGCTGCATTTCTCCTTTCGACAATGGGGAGACACGAGGAGGCTAAAAAACATCTGACGAAATTCAATTTTACGCACCGAGTGCATCCAGATGTGTGGGAAGGTACCAAGGCGCCTTGCATTGGACATGAACTGAAGGAGATGCGATCCATACCTGAATCCACCCCCGCTTCGTTTCGATCAGATCTTGGAGTACTGCCACAAAAACTTTATGAAAACCTGTGTCATGTACTAAGGCCTGACTCGGCATACTGGAAAGAGAGCGGATACGATCATAGGGGATATTTTTCCTACTTTCTAGATTTAACGCGAGAGGTGGAACTTTCCCCAAACAACATCATCGAGGACGTGATTGCAAACCACCTTCTTCCGCTTGCAAAGCGAACACTTTCGGAAGAGGAAGGGAAACAAATTGTGGGCGCCGAGTGGTGGACACATCACCGACCCATTCAAGCAAATATGGGTCATAATTTACACTTCGATACTGACGAATCGTTGCTTGCCGAAGAAAAGGAGATTACGCACCCTTTAGTATCGTCAGTACTCTACTTGAGCGGAGGCACCGTTGGTGACACAAAAAAAGCAACCCTTGCAGGATCGACAATCGTTTTCGATCAAACTCCATCTTCGCAAAATGTAGCAACTAGGGCCTGGGTGAATCAGCCTGTTGACAACTCATTCATGACCTTCCCTGGAAATTATTTGCATGGTGTTTTGCCATGTCCCGGACACGAAACGAATGCCACCGCGGCGGAACAACCTCATAGATTGACATTCATGGTTGGCTTTTGGACTCGACGGGTCCCAGAAAAGATGAAGGAACGGAACTTGTACGGGCCGTGCGGACCCATCCCGCCGGCAACAGACGAACATACTTGGGTTCGAGAGATTGCGAAAAGGAACGGCCAACCGTGTGATAAAGCATCTGCACCAAAGGATGCTATTCGTACTTTCAAGTTGTCAGAAGTTTCCCCCGCGTGGGAAGTGATAGGCCAAACAACGATCGGGGGCGGCGATAGAGTTTCATTCGAACCCCCTCAAGCGCTTGATCATCGTTTCTTTGTCCGCAATGCTCCAGGTTGTTTCCGAAAGAGCCTTTTGAATACAGAAGAATCCTTTTAGACATTCTCGTTTGTCTCCTTGCGGCAATAAATTCTAAACTTCGCACCACCTGTTTGCTAATACGAATCATATCAAACAGATGCTGGTCTGGTCTGAGTCCATCCAAATAGTAACATTGATACCAGACGAACACTGGTGTAGTCGATAGACTGTACCAAAGCTACATCGAGCAAACGCAGAGAACATCGCTCGCAGCAATATGCCTATTATCAACGGAGAGCCTGGCATACACGCGTAAAGTGGTTCCAATGAACTTTTGCCCTTTGATACAACCATGATTCGTTCTACAATCGTATGGGCGCCCATCCACTGCATTGTCAACACGAACAATGATCCCAGCAATCGAGTGGTCGGAGAATTTTCCCAGATCGTGACAAAAATAGTGATCGCCTTGAACGTGCAGGGAAGAACAATGGCCAATGCCATCTTGGATGAAAAATAACTTTTGTTGCTCGTACTTAAAATTGGCTGGATTGCGACGATAGAGCCAAGCAGGAGAAAAAACAGCTCAAAAAAAGAAGTGGCCACCAGCAGGAAAAATATCGTTGTGTCCTCCTCTTCAGGCACACCATCGTTGGAAAAGTTGGCAAACCTAATGGCCTCGAATTTGATGTATGCGTCCAAAAGTGCCACTCCCAGAGATATCTTGACCGCTCTGACCCTGTAGCGGCGAATCTCGAAGTCAGCGAGCGGATCGCGATTGAACAGCACATGCCGATATGCCGCAATGCGGTGAAGAATGAGATCAAACGACACCAATAGCTCCTCGCGTTCAACATAGGGATCCACGTCAAGCCCACAGGTTTGACAGCGAGTGAGTTTCAAGGCAGACCGCGTGGAGTACTGGGTGAGAAGGGTTTGGGTCGGAGCGAGGCAGCTTACGCAGCAGTACCGACGAAAATCATTTTCCGGCCGTAGCGGTGAAACCATTGCCGCAAACTCTAACGCCG
>Ga0315315_10005826_pt1 | contig 11377 bp, 4 predicted proteins | sample M140m3416metaG_FD_203699 | JGI IMG/M metagenome (GOLD analysis project Ga0315315, IMG submission 203699) | Ammonia-oxidizing marine archaeal communities from Monterey Bay, California, United States - M1 40m 3416 | ecosystem: Environmental > Aquatic > Marine > Intertidal zone | place: USA... | reverse complement strand
CCTAAAAAAGGTTTTAATAAAGGTATGGTTAATAGATTAAGATCTTTAAAAATAGGTGGTTTTGCTGAAGCTGCACCAAGTGGTGTTAAAGAAATAGAAATACTATATAAAGAAAGTTCTAACAATAATATATACACAGTACAAGGTATAAAAACAACAGATCCAGAATATACAGCTGGTACTAATGGTGAGGTTGAAATAACATCAGACGTTATATTTAAGGTTTTACCAGCGATACAAAGCTTAAGGCCTTATGATAATGTGCCTAGAAAAGCTAAAGCACAAGCTATGTCTGCTAACAGAATTATGTATGGTAATTATCTTGAAAATTTTAATGTAAAAGATAGTAGTGGTGCAGATATATCAGTTAAGTTTAATGTTTCTGTAATACAAAATCCTAATGAAGTTGTTGATGTTAGAACACCTAAGCCTTCTATTAAATCATTAAGAACTTATCAAGTTGGTGTAGTATATAGAGATGAGTATGGTAGGGAGACACCAGTATTAACAGATCCTACAGGTTCTTTTACTTTAGATAAATCTTCAGCAATAAATTATAATGTTTTGAAGGTTAGTATAACAAGTCCAATACCTTCTTTTGCTCAATCATATAAATATTATGTAAAAGAATCATCTGATGAATATTACAATTTAGCAATGGATAGACATTATCCAGCTGAAGATGGTAATGTTTGGATAGCTTTTCCTTCAGCAGAAAGAAATAAAGTAACAGATGAAACTTTTTTAATATTAAAGAAAAAACACGATGCAAATACTTTTGTTGAAGATGAAGCTAGATATAAAGTTATAGCTATATCAAATGAAGCACCTCCTTTTTTAAAGATAGACAGAGTATCTAAAGGTACACTTACAGCTGCAAATGTAGACGCTAGTACTGAGAATATATTTTTAGGTACAGGTTTTCCTACAAAAGATATGGGTTTTGTACATGTTTTAAAAAGTAAATGGACTAAGATATTTGGTGGTGGAGATGACGACGCTTCAGCAAACATATTACCAGTTCATCAATTATCTAATTTAGAACTTAGAGTTATAGGAGATGGTAATCAAAGTAGGTTTTATGAAATTGCAAACATAAAATACTTTGCTTTATCTGGTAGTAACTCTTATTATGAAGTTGAATTAGAAGATAAATTTGATACTGATGATATAGATTTTACTGGTAACTTTAGCGCTACAGATGCTAGTTTATCATTAGAAATAGTACAAAAAACAGAAAAAACAGAACCAGAATTTGCTGGTAGATTTTTTGCAAAAATAGAAAGAGATGGAGTTTTAGAAGACGCTATATTATCTCAAGAAAATCCTGATGACGTTAGGGTTATTGCTAATACTTTTATATACTCTAATGCGCCAGGCACAACTAGCCAAAATTACTGGAGAAATACAAACAAAGGAGTTTATCCAGGTGGTGGAGGTGAAAACGATTCAAATAAAGCTGAATGGTATCTTTGTAGAGCTCATTATAGACATTATGCAGATGCTGGTGGTACATTAAATGAAGGTGGTGTAAAAGAAAGAGGTGGTATAATACCAGGCGTTACAGAAGGAGGAACAGCACATAGTGTTCAAGGTGCAGGTGCACAATCAGGTAATGATTTTATGGAAATAGCATTTCATTGGTGGGGCGGATCTAATAGAAACTTTTGGCAAGGTGGTTGGTATAATTTTGAAACAGTACAAGCTCCTCAATATAAAAACTTAGTAAAAAATCTTGAAACAGTAAATGCTAAATTTAGGTTTTCAGATGATCCTGATGGTACTATGTATACAATTAAAGGTTGGAGAAGAAGTCATCAAGGAGCTTTTAAAGATGGTAAGATAGGTAGATGGGGTAGTATGAGGGTTATAAGATGGACATTAAAATTAGATAAAAATATAATTTGGGCACCACAAGATAATAATCATAATACAAAAGCAACTGCAACTAAACTAGAGTTTTTAGATGTTTATGCTGCTGGTGATGAAAATGGTTTTACAAGTGATAACCCTGCTATATTTGAAACAGAACCTAAAGGTGATTTACCTGATTTAAATTTATTTTATGAATCAAGTCAAGCTTTTAATAAATCTGTCCATGGTGCTGAGCAAACATTAGATTATTCAAACTGTTTTAGTTTTGCTAATGGTGTTGAGTCTGATAGAATAAGAGATGATTTTAATGCTAACAAAATGTCAAAAGGTATTAAAGCATCTACCGTTTTAGATACACCTTATGCAGAAGAAAGAAAAACAAATCAAGTTATATTTTCTGGTTTATATAACTCAATAAGTGGAACTAACAACACTAATCAGTTTATTCAAGCTGATGATATAACACAAAGCATTAACCCAGTTTATGGTTCAATACAATTAATGAGACATAGACACGGTGGTTTAGATGTATTATGTGAAGATAAGTGTTTTAAAATACCAACAAACAAAGATCTTTTATTTACCGCTGATGGTAGTAAACAAGTTACCGTATCATCAAAAGTATTAGGTGTACCAAACCCTTATACAGGTGAGTTTGGTATAAGCCAAAATCCAGAATCATATGCACAATATGGTTATAGAGCTTATTTTTCAGATAAAGCAAGAGGTGTAATTCTAAGATTATCTGCTGATGGTCTTGAACCAATATCACGTTATGGTATGTCTGACTACTTTAGAGACAATCTAGCGGCTTCTACAAACATAATTGGTAGTTATGATGATATTAAAAAAGAATATAACATTACATTAAATCATGATACCGCTTCGTTTAAAGAAACTACAAACGCTTGGTCTAGTAGAAAAAGTTTTTTACAAGAACAAGGTGTTAGTTTAAATAATAAATATTATACATTTAAAAATGCTGATCTATGGGTTCACGACAACGAAACAAGAAATAATTTTTATGGTACTCAATATAACTCTAGTATTAAGTTTATATTTAATGACGCGCCTGGTTCTATTAAATCATATAAAACATTAAATTATGAAGGTAGCCAAGCTAGGGTATTTAACGATTCATCAGATGTAGATAACAATGCATTTAATAAAGATGCAAAATCAGGTTGGTGGGCAGATAGTGTTGTTTCTGATTTACAAGATGGTCAAGTTAAAGATTTTCAAGATAAAGAAGGTAAATGGTTTAATTTTATACAAGGAACTGCTACTACATTAAGTAATCTTGATACAAATGAGTTTTCTGTTCAAGGTATAGGTTTACCAGATGGTGGTGTTTCTGGAACTGAAAACACATCAGTAGTATTAACAATAGAAGAAAATAACGATTAATATGGCATTAGTAAACTGTACAATAAATTCAACACAGGTAACTGTAGCTAAAGGATCGCAAATAGGAAGTGGTGTTGCTAATCAAGTATTAACTATAACACCAAATACTGGTTTTGTTTTAAGAGCATCTGATTTTACAGCTGCTTCACCTCCAACTGGAATATCAAGTATAGTTTTAGCAGACTCAGGAACTCCTTATGCTTCTAATAATACCGTAACAGTAACTTGTGATCTTACAGACACAGGTTCTTATTCTGTTAATACTAGTTTTGTTATAGACATAGATGGTTCAGCCATATTAGATCAAGACCAACCAAAAACATTAGCTGGTGCAGTTACTACAACAGCCACTAATGCTAGTGGAGCTGCATCAGGTGTTGCTTATACAGCTACTGATACAACGGGTGTTACAAAAGATTTGTTTACTAAAACAGTAACAGCTAACACAAATTTCTTCTTTAGCACAGAGCCTACAATATCTGTAACAACTGGTAATATTCAAAACTATACAATTACATCTACTACAAGTAATGATGGTAGTGGTAATTTAAATAGTAAAACTTTTAATGTAGATGGTATAATACCTTTAGAAGATGATTTAAGTGATGTAATAGAAATATCTGCAGTAGCAGTAGCAGTTCCAACGGTAACTAATAATATAAAGAGTTACAGTTTTGATACCTCAGCTGTTAGATATACTTTAGAAAAAAGAACATTTAAAGCTTATGGTGATGTTGGTGCTAAATACAAGTTATCAGTAACAAGAACAGGTGATAGTCATACATATAACTTTACAACTAAAGATTTTACAAGCTCTGCAACAGATAGTGGGGAACAAACTATATCAAGTAGCGGTTTTAATGAAATAGAGTTTACGTTTCCTACTGTATCGGCTGATGTTACTTATACGTTTACATTAACTGCTGTTTCACCAACAACATTAGCTTTAACACAAACGCATCCTTTTACAGTGGCTAGAGTTGGTAATAAAAGTATAACGGTAAATGCAACCTCTACAGCAAGAGGTACTTTTCAAAGTAAAACAATAACATACACTAACTATGCTGGCGCGGCTATAACACAAAGTAGTAGTGCTAACGCAACTTTTGGTTTTGCTGGTACTGAAAACAACGATAACAATGAAGCTGAATTTAATTTTAGTATAGTTATTGATGACGATCAACAGTTTGTTTTTAAAGCTCCTAATGCCTCTGCAAACACTATAACACTAAGTGATAGTAATTTTAGTATAACACCATCAGATGCAACTGCAGCAACTATTGCAGAAGGTACTTTAACAGCTACAAGGTCAGCTGATAGTGGTAGTAATGCTAATCAATTATTGACACTTACTGGAACTGATTGGTATGGTTGGAAAATAGGTACAGCAAATACCATTATAAATGTAAATGTAGATACGTTTGTACAAGATCCAAACACTGCGCCTGTAGCTAATACAGTAAGTATATCGGTTAACAAAGGTGCTGGTACTCTTGCAACATTAAACGCTACTGACGCTGATAGTGATAGTTTAACATATACCATAGTATCTGTCCCAAGTCAAGGTTCTTTATTTACTGACTCTGGTAAAGGTACTGCTGTAAATGCTGGTACTACTTTAGCTGCAGCAACAGTATATTATGAGCATAACAACTCAACTAACCTTTCAGATTCGTTTACTTATAAAGCTAATGACGGTACAGAAGATAGTAATACGGCTACTGTTAATGCTACCGTAGGTGTTAGTGCTGGCTCTTCTCTATCAACAAGTGGTGATGCTGGTGTTTACATAGTACCTATAGTAGTTGGTACATCTGCTGGAACGCTTAGAGTTCACTGTGATGCTATTAGTGTTCCTGATAGATTTGAATTATTATTTGCTACAGGAGATCCAAGTGTAGGTAATCCAAATGTTCACACTGATAGTAGCATACTTACTGTATCAAACTCTAGGTTTGTTGGTGATGGAGTGAATAGTACCACACCAGCTAACGGAACAACAAGTGGTTTAAATAAATATGAATACGTAGGATCTGGTGGTAACGCTACTGGTTCTGGTGAACCTGGTGCTGCTTGGAATAAAACAGGTAGTGCTAACCAAAGTGTAACAATTGCAGATACAGATGTAGTTACTGATTCAGGACAAAGAACAGATTTAGATCCGCATGGCGATGCTAGAAACAGTGCTTCTGCTCAACAGTTTGGTTTACAAAATCTTGTAATAACGAACAGCGGTGGTGCAACTTCTAGCGGTTTAGATTATCACGATGGTAATGTTGCTCTTAGATTTACAAAAGCAACTACAACAAATGCTTATGTAGCTTTCGTAAAAGTAACAGGTGTTGATTCAAGTACAGCTTGGAATATACATGCGACATCTTTTGACGCTCTAACTAGTTTCCAATCATCAACAATACAAACTAGCCCTAATGCTTGTACAGCTTCATTAACTGAAACGTATTTCCACAACGGAACTGGTACGCTACCTGTCGTTGGTGATCACGTATATGAAAATGTAAATGCTTCAAATCATCTAGCTACAGGATTCTATAGACTTAATAATAACACTAAGATGAACGTGTCTGCTAACGGTTTAGTATATCAAATAACATCTTGTTAAAATAAATAAATATGCCAAACTTAACTTTAACATTTACCATAGATATAAATGAGCTAGTTCAAATAGGTGATACTTTGTATTACGCTAATACAGCTAATCATACATTGGCCAATGGTGAAGCACAGCCATTTAGTAGTACTATAGTTGAAATAGGTGCTATAACAGCAATAGACTATAACGCTAACACAATAACAGCAACTATAGCTAATACCACGCCTTTACCAACATCATCAAGTTTTATACTTTTTGGTAAAGATAATAGAGCTAATATGGCTAGTTTGTTAGGTTATTATGCTGAAGTTGAATTTATAAACAACTCTACATCTAAAGCTGAGCTATTTAGTGTTGGATCAGAAGTATTTGAAAGTAGTAAATAATGTGTAATTATAATAGAAACAATTAAGATGAAAAAAAGAATTGGTGAATCACCATTAAAATTCGCACCTATTGCAGCTAGTATGGCCGGTGGATTAGTAAAAGCTGGTCTTGGTTTGATAGGTGGAGGTAAAAGAAAAGCAGAATTAGCTAGAGCTCAAAGAGCATATGATATGCAAAAGCAAAGATATGAAAATATGGATACCTCTAATCCATATGCAAATATGGAAAATGTATATGAAGATGCTACGGTTAATACTCAGCAAGCTGATATGATAAAACAACAGCAAATGCAATCACAAGCTAATACAATGGATCAGTTTAGTCAAGCTGCAGGTGGTAGTGGTATCGCTGCTTTAGCTCAAGCCATGTCACAACAACAATCACAAAATGCTCAACAAGCAGCTTCTAGCATAGGTCAGCAAGAACAAGCTAACCAAGCAAATACGATGCAAGCTGCTAGTAGTATTCAAAATCAAAAAATACAAGGTGATATACTTTCTAGAAAAGCTGAAATGAGTAAAGTAGATTCTTTAATGCAAACTACTGGCCAAGAATTACAAGGTGCTCAAGCTAATAAGGCAGCTTACGATCAAATGGCTATTAGTGGTCTTGGTGATATAGGTAAAAATTTAATGGGCTTTACACCACTTTAAAATTTAAGATATGAGTAAAATATATGATGCTGCTTTTGCAACAGGTAAATCAGTAAACGCAATGTCCGCTTTCGATCGAGGTTATTATGAAGCAACTCAAGGTATGGGTGGTCCTGAGCCTGTGGCTACTGTTAGAAATCATTATGAAAATAAACTTAGAAAATATTTAAAAGGTTTACCAGCAGATGTAGATATGTCTGCAATACCAGCACAGTATCAAGGTAAGTTATCAGAATTTTTATCAAATAAAAAAATGGAATATGTACAATCTGCTAACAATGTAGATGAAATGGAAGTAGGATCACAACAGTACATGGACACAGTTGCTAAAATGAACTCTATAAAAAATACTTTTACAAACTTAGATAAGCAGTTTAAGTTATATGGTGAAGCAAAAAGTTCTATAATAGAAGCTATAGAAGGTCAAACAACCTCATTGTATGGTGAAAATATCGCTAACGTAAACATGTTAAGAAGTATATTCAATGAAGAATATGAAATAAAAATAGACGACAACGGTAATTTGAATTTTATTGGAGAAGATGGTGAAATATCTTTAAATGATTTACCTGATTTTTATCAAAAAGATTATAAAACAGCTGATAATATGATGAGCATGGGCTCTAACGTTTATCAAAACGCTTTAAAAACAGGTATACCTTTAGCTAAAGATGGTATACAATATTTTCAATATGCTAATAAATTAAAACAAATGATAGATCAGGGTGGTAATGCTGGCATAATGTCTATACTACATGATGGTTTAGTTGGTGATATTGTTATGGCTAAAGATCCTATAATTTCAAAAGCTTTACAAGGTTATCAAAATGGTGATGTTTCTTTTGCTGGATTAAGAGATCTTGTTGTAGACAACTTTATGAATGTTTTAATAAAACAATCGCAAACTGGAGCTAGTCAAAGAAAAACACAACCTAGCAGTAGTAGTAGTGGCGGAACTGTGGCAGAAAGAAAAGCTGCTAAAAAAATACAAATGATTGATGATGCTTTTGTTGATTTAAATCCAGGTGGTGATGTGAGTAATTTAACTAGATTATTTGGAACTGGTTGGAATTTAATATTTGACGAAAATGATCCAAATACATTAATAATAGAAAAAAGCCAAGCTTCTGGTTATGTTGAAGAAGCTAGAGTTAATATAAATAATCCAAATGCAATACAAGATCTATACAGATATGCGGGCGTAGATCCTAGTTACTGGCCAAGCGAAGTAACTAAAAAAGACAAAGACCCCTTAAATCCTAACGATTAAATGAAAAATAATGTCAATACCTATTCCAACGGGCCCAGCCTCGATACTTAAAAATGCTTATTATCTTTTAACAAAAACTGATAAATATCAAGATAAAAAAAACGAAGCTGCAACAAATAAAAATGTTAATACAGCAAATAAAAATGCTCAATTTATCATGGATGATGTCGTCTATGATAGAAAAAAATTAGAAGAATCTGCTGTAAAATATAACATGGACTTTAAAGAGTACATGAAAAAAATGTATGATAAAGGTATGTTACCATATACTGGTTCTGAAGCTACTGATGATGATATAAGAATAAAAGCAGAAACATTAATAAAAAGACAAGAAGATGATCTTTACAATACAGATCTTACTGAAGAACAAATAGAAAATCTTAAAAAAAGAGGTGTCACACTAACAGCTGGTGATAATGTACAAACAGAATATCTATACGAAACCGATGATGGTTTTCTTGGTATAGGTGGAAGTGGTAAATACAGAAGAACCAGAGATACTTTAGATGAAGACGAGTTAAAAGAACTCGCGCAACAAACCTACCTAGAATTAATCCAATCGGATGAATATTTTTCAAACTACGATAACAATTGGTTAAAAAACAATCAAGAATTTATAGATCAACAGTCTGCAATCATAAGAACAAAGCATGATGTTACGACAGAAGAAGGGCTTAAAAAAGCTAACGAAGAACTGTCTGGTATTTTAGGTAATAAGATACAGGAACATGCTAATAACGATGAAGAGTACAAGTCAAGGATGTCTAAATATGACAAAGTTATAAGTGAAACTTATGGCAAACAGATTTTTTATAGAGACTTAGTTTCTCAAAGACAAGAAATGCTAAAAGAAGAAATAGGTTCTATATATGATTGGTCACCTGATTTTCTTACCTATGTTTATAATGGTGCTTGGCAACTTGGTCAAGGTAAAGATAAAACTGATTGGGGTATAGAAAGTGCTAGATTAAACAAAGTAAATAAGTTTTCAGAAGATTTAGATAAATATTATTATGTTCCTAAGGGATCTGAAACAATTACTTATAATTTTGGTAATCAAGGGGCTGATCGAGGTGGTAACGCTAGATACGAGCAAAGATTTAAAACAAAAGAACAAGCACTAGCTTGGGCTAAAGAAGAAAAAGCAAAACTTGAAAAAAGTAGAGCTGAAAATTTTCTTTTAGCAGAAGAATATCAAAGAAAAATAGAGCTTTTAGGTGCTCCTGAGTTTTTTGATAAGGATTTAAATTTTGAATTTGATATTGATACATATCAGAGAGTTTTAGGTACACAAGGTTTTCAAATGTTAGCAGCTATGCCAAGTATGGGTGCTACTACTTTTTATCAAGAAGCTGGTGGTATATTAACAGGTCAAACAATTTATCACGCGGCTGCTCTAGCTTTTCCTGAATTAGAATCAGAAGAAGCTATGAATAAATACATGGAGCTTAGTGATACTGAACAATTAAAATATGCTAACGAAGCTTTTGATACAGGTTTAATAAATTATAATGATGCTGTTCTTGGTGGTATGCAAAATGCAGGTTATGATTTAGTTAGTAACTTTTTTACTATTGGTAAAGCTACAAAAGGTATTAAATTTTTACCTAAAGTTTTTACTAAATTAGCAACTAAAAAAGCTTGGAAAGATCTTTCTAAGTATAGTATGAAAAACGTTTTAAAAGGCGTTGTAGACATTGGCGCTCCAATTGCTGTTGAAGTTGTAACTGAAAACGCTCAAGAGTTAACAAGTAAATATTACATAGATAAAAACACTATTGGTACAGAAATTCAAAATGTTTTTAAAGAATACGTAGGTTCTAAAGAAATGTGGGAAACAACCGCTCAGTCTGCTATGGTGCCAGGTACTTTAGTTGGTGGTAGTAAAGTTTTTCAAGGTGGTATTAAAATAAGTAACTCAATTATATCTGACCTACAAGCATTAAGAGATCCTAAACATTTAAGAAGTTATGCAAATAAAAGATTAAAGGTATTAGACGATCAGTTAGCTAAAGGTGAAATAACTCAAGAACAATATAGTAATGAAGTTATAGAATTAGAAACTGCTGTAGAAACTGTAAATAACAGCAAGAATAAATACTTAAATGGTAAAGCTAAAAATGAAGTATTAGGACTAGAAATAGAAAATGTAAAACTACAAAACAAGATAGACAAGCTTGAAAAAGAAAATAAACAGCATTTTAAAGATAGAGAAGGAAAAACACAAGGTAGAAAAACAGCTTTAGAGTTAGAAAGAAAAGAGTTAAAAGATAAAATATTAGAAAACGAACTAGGTATAATTAAAACTAGATTAAAAGAAAGTGTTAATGAAACTAGACCTTTTTTATCTTGGATAAATAAACAAAAAGAAGGTATATTTAAAGACAAAAAAATATATTCTTTTAAAACTATAAAAGCAGCTACTAAATGGATAAACGGTAGAAAAAAGTATTTATCAGGAGCTATTAAAAAAGCTAAAGGTGATCAAAAAGTAAAACTAGAAAAAGAATTAAAAGAATTAAACAGTAAATCTTTAGATAATATTTTAGGTGGTGATAAAAACAATGGTGTAAACTTAGGTAATCAAGCTATAATTATAGAAGAAAATATTAAAGCTAATATAGATAAATCTAAATTTGGTGCTAATCTAGGCGCTGCTAATACTTTTCACCACGAAGCTTTACACTTTATAACAGACGCTCTTTCAATGCAAGAGTTGAAGTCTTTAGAAAAATCTACAAAACCATTTTTAACAGGCGCACTTAAAAAACTAACAAATCAAAAAGTAAATGCTTATAAAAAGTTTTACAATAAAAAAGTAGCTAATGGCGAAATAACTAGAGAAGAAGCTGATCTTATTATAGCTAAAGAGTATTTAACATCTTTGTCGGATGCTATGAGGGTAATTACTGAATCAAACTACGAGCAAGATGGTGTATTACAAAGAGCTTTTTCAAAAATAGCACAAGTTATACAAGATACAATAAATAAAACAGCTCCAGATCTAGAGTTTGACATGAGTAAAATGTCGGGTGCTGATGCTTTTCAGTTTTTAAAAGAGTACAATAATTTCAATGGTAAAAGAAAGATAAACTTAAAGTTACCTAAATTAAGAAACATACCTAAAGCTACTGATGTAAAAGAAGAAGAGTTAAAGAAATTTTCATTATCTGT
>Ga0315315_10005823_pt1 | contig 11379 bp, 10 predicted proteins | sample M140m3416metaG_FD_203699 | JGI IMG/M metagenome (GOLD analysis project Ga0315315, IMG submission 203699) | Ammonia-oxidizing marine archaeal communities from Monterey Bay, California, United States - M1 40m 3416 | ecosystem: Environmental > Aquatic > Marine > Intertidal zone | place: USA... | reverse complement strand
TTTTGTTTGTATCTTTCTTTACTGTTTGGATTCTCGCTGAATAATCTACATGTGTTACTGCTGGAATATCTGACCTTTTAATATTAAGTTTATCAATACCAAATAATTTTTTTTGTTCACCAGTCATCTCAATTTGTTTTTCAGAATTAACTTTAGCAACTAAAAGCATATAAGGGCTCTCAACATTGATATCAAACCAGTTTGATAAATCTTCTCGAAGGATTGAAGGTGCAAATGGTCTAAAACTCTCTCTATATTTTACTTTAAGATTTAGAGTTTTCTGCATTTTTTCAGATCTAGGATCACCTAAAATTGATCTTCCACCAAGTGCTCTTGGACCAAATTCCATCCTTCCCTGAAACCAACCTATAGCTTTTTCTTTAGATATGTGTTTTGAAGTTTGATTTATTAAATCTTGGTAACTTAAAGTTTCAAAATTTGCTCCAATCGATTGTAATTCTTTTTCAATTTTATCTTGAGAATATTCAGATCCGAGATATGAGCCGCTCATACTATCATTTGGATTGACTACTCTTTTATTTCCTTGCTCTATGTGCCACAAAGCGAGTGCCGCACCTAAAGCGCCCCCAGCATCACCAGCAGCTGGTTGGATCCAGATATTATCAAAAATTTTTTCTTGAAGAATTTTGCCATTTGCAACGCAATTTAAAGCAACTCCACCAGCAAGACATAAATTACTAATACCATATTCTTTACGAATTGATTTTGCTAATTTAATCATTATTTCTTCAGTAACTTTTTGAATTGATGCTGCTAAATCCATATGAAATTGAGTCAATTTTTCATTATCTGGATTTCTTCTTTCTTGACCAAACAATTTATCAAATTTATCATTGGTCATCGTAAGGCCAGTTGCATAATTAAAGAAATTTTGATCTAATCTAAAAGTTCCATCTTCTTTTATATCAATAAGTTTTTTTATTTTATTTACGTGAATTGGGTTTCCATATGGTGCCAAACCCATAAGCTTATATTCACCACTATTTACTTTAAAACCTGTATAATATGTAAAAGCTGAATAAAGTAATCCAAGTGAATGTGGGAAATGTATTTCTTTTTTAATTTCTAAATCATTACCCTTCCCAACTGCTACTGTAGTCGTTGCCCACTCTCCAACACCATCTGCTGTTAATATAACAGCTTCTTCAAAAGGTGACGGAAAAAACGCACTGGCAGCATGACTTAAGTGGTGATCTGAAAAAAAAATATTTTCATCAGATTTATATTTTTCATCATGTTCTTTGAGTTCATTGAATAGTAAATTTTTTTGAAAAAGTTTTTCTTTTATCCATAAAGGCATTGCTTTGGTAAAAGAAGCAAAGCCTTTAGGTGCAAATGCTACATAAGTCTCAAGCAGTCGCTCAAACTTTAAAAAGGGTTTTTCAAAAAAAATAATTTGGTCTACTTCACTTAAATTTAAATTTGCATAATTTAAAACAAATTCAACTGCATTTCGAGGATAACTTAGATCGTGTTTTTTTCTTGTAAATCTCTCTTCTTGTGCAGCAGCTATTATTTTACCATCTATCAAGATACATGCAGCACTATCATGGAAGAAAGCAGAGATACCTAAAATTGATTTCACTTTAAAAAATTGTGTAAATAAATGGAGCTACTGCTGAACCTTGACTTAAAATTATTAACCCTCCAAATAAGACAAGTATAATTATTATTGGGAAAAGCCAATATTTTTTTCGTACTTTTAAAAATTCCCAAAATTCTTTTAAAAAATTCATTTCAAAATTGATTTTTCATTTTACTTTTTATTTCATCCTTTTTAACCCAGTATGAGCTGCTATCGTTATATTTAAGATTTAACAAATCTTTTTGAAGCAATCTCATAAGAATGGCTATTGGTGTTACTACAAAAAAAAATATTATTCCCATCACTAATGGCGAAATTATCTTTCCTAAAAAAATACCAAACTTAAACCAAAGAATGTTTAATGGGGTTAATAACCTTGAATTAATTAATCCCAATATTATAAAAATTATTGATAATACCATTGACCATATTCTTATTTGTCCTTCATTTAATAATGGCCAAAAAGCAATTAATAAAAAAACTATAGAAAAAACTACTCCAAAACTTCTATTTGAACTTCTTTTAATTTTCATAATATTCTATTTGGATACACATAATTTATAATAAAGTTAGTATCATTAAATTAATTATAATAATAATTTTAATTTAAGATAATAGTTTATTATTATACATTTATTAATATTTAATGAAAAATATTCTTTTAACAGGTGGTGCCGGATATATTGGAAGTCATGTGGCCCATACACTTTTAGATGATGGTTATAAGGTAACTATTATTGATAATTTAATAACAGGTAATAAAGAATTAATACCTCGCAGTGCTAAATTGTTTGTCTGTGATATTAGCAACCAAAAAGAAGTGAAAAAAATTATAACTAATGAAAAGTTTGACTTGGTTATGCATTTTGCAGGATTAATAAGAGTGGACGAGTCAGTTAAAGAACCTGAAAAATATAAAGAATTTAATTATACAAAAGCTAAAATATTTTTAAAAACATGTTATGAACATAATTTAAAAAAGATAATTTTCTCTTCAACAGCCTCAGTTTATGGCAATCCTTCTAATGAAAAAGTTTCAGAAAAAGATCAATTAAAACCATTAAATCCTTACGCTTCTTCAAAGTTAGAATTAGAAAATTTTATAAAAATAACATCTAAAGAATTTAATTCTAAATATGTTATTCTAAGGTATTTTAACGTTGCAGGAGCTGATCCAAAAATGAGATCTGGATTAATTTCAAAAGTTTCAAGTCACTTAATTAAAATTGCTTCTGAAGTTGCTATTGGTAAAAGAGATAAACTTATAATAAACGGTGATGACTATAATACTAAAGACGGAACTGCTGTTAGAGATTATATTCATGTATCAGATCTAGCAGATATTCATTTAATATCTGCCAAACATCTGCTAGCTAAGGGTAAATCTGGTATTTTTAACTGTGGATATGGAACAGGTTTTACAGTTAAAGATGTAATTCATGAATTTAATACAATTCTTGACAAAAAAATTAAATACAAGATAGGTCCAAGAAGACCTGGGGATAGTAAACTTATAGTTGCTAATTCTGATAAATTTAAAAAAACTTTCTCCTGGCATCCAAAGTTTAATGATTTAAAATTTATATTAAAAACTGCATATGAATGGGAAAAAAAGATAAAATTAATCAAAAAATTAAATTAGTATATTGTTAACTTAATTCTTAATGAAGAAAATATTAATTACAGGGTCATCGGGTTTTATAGGGTTCTCTCTAACTTTAAGATTGCTTAAAAAAGGTTACACAATTCTTGGATACGACTCTATGAATAATTATTATGACATAAAGCTTAAAAAATCTAGAAACCAAATATTAAAAAAATTTAAAAATTTTAATTTTGTTAAAGGTGAATTGGAAAATCAAAAAAAATTAAATAAATATGCTTTAAAATTTAAACCTCAAATAATTATTCATTTAGCGGCACAAGCAGGGGTAAGATATAGTTTAAATGTTCCAAGAAAATATTTATCATCAAATATAATTGGTACTTTTAATGTTATTGAAATTGCACATAAGATTAAAGTCAAACATTTACTTATTGCATCAAGTTCTTCTGTATATGGTTCAAATAAAGAATCTGTTTTTAAAGAAATTAATAAAACTGATAGTCAGCTTAGTATATATGCTGCTACAAAAAAATCTACAGAAAGTATAGCTCATTCTTATTCGGCACTATGGAAATTACCAATTACAATGTTAAGGCTTTTTACAGTTTATGGGCCTTGGGGTAGACCTGATATGGCATATTTTAAATTTACAAAATCTATAATTAAAAATAAAAAAATTGACGTATATAATCAAGGAAAAATGCATAGAGACTTTACGTATATAGATGATGTGACTAAATCTATTGAGCTATTGATAAAAAAAATTCCAAGTAATAATTCTAAAATAAAATATAAAAATGATAGCATTTCTAAAGTAGCACCTTTTAGAATTGTAAATATTGGTAATCAGAAAAAAGTATTTCTTAAAGATTTTATTAAAACAATTGAGAATAACCTTAATAAAAAGGCTATTAAAAATTACATGTCCATGCAAAAAGGAGATGTAAAACAAACTTTGTCCGATACAAGCCTGTTACAACAATTAATAAGATATAAACCTATGATAACATACCGCACTGGGATTAAAAGATTTATAAATTGGTATAAAAATTATTATAAAAGTAAATCTTAAAATGAATTTATGATTTCGTAAAAGGATTAATATTAGACTTATCTTTTTTTAATTCAGAGTAGATCCAATTATAAGTTTTTGTAAGACCATCTTTCAAGCTAAGTTCATAACTCCAATTTAATACTTTTTTAGCCAAATCGTTATTACTAGATCTTCCTCTTACACCTTTTGGTTTATCTAACTGATATTCTCTTTTTAAAGTGTCTACACCAGATATATTTTCTATTATTTCTATCATTTGATTAATGGAAACTTGTTCATCACTTCCAATATTAACAGGATCTGAATAATCTGACTCAAATAATCTTAAAGTTCCTTCTATACAATCATCAACATATAAAAATGTTCTTGTTTGCTTTCCGTCTCCCCAAACTTCTATGTTTTTGGTATTATTTATTTTTGACTGCGCTACTTTTCTTGATAAGGCAGCTGGTGCTTTTTCACGTCCTCCGTCATAAGTACCAAATGGTCCATATATATTGTGATATCTTGCAACTCTAACTTCTAAACCGTAATCTTCCTGAAAATGTCTACACATTCTTTCAGAAAATAATTTTTCCCAACCATATCCATCTTGGGGATGAGCAGGATAAGCATCTTCCTCCTTAAGCCCTTCAATAAAAACATCTTGTTGCTTAGCCTCATTATAAGCGCACGCACTTGACGAAAAAAAATATCTTTGAACTTTATTTTCATTGCAAGCAATTAATAAGTTTGTGTTAATTAAGACAGATAACATGCATTCTGCTTTATTATTTTCTATAAAACCCATGCCTCCCATATTGCAAGCCATATTAAAAACAAAATCAATTCCTTTTGTTATATTTCTACAGTTTGATATATCTTTCATGTCAGTTGCATAATAATTTTCAACTTTATCAAAATCTTGAAACCAATATTCTTTAGGTTTTATATCTGTAGCAACAATAGAATTGCCATCTTTTAGTAATCTATCCACCAAATGACCACCTATAAATCCACCCGCACCAACTATTAATATTTTTTTATTTTTAATCATAAAAATAATTTAATTTATTTTAAAATATACTTCATTAAAAAAACTAATTTGAATGCTTTGATATATCTTGGAATAAATATAAATGGATTAAATATTATTCTAATCAACCAACCAAGGTATAATTTATCAAAAATAAAGGGAATTTTAGCTTGTTGACCCGTTAAAAAAGCAATTGCCGCACCACTACATATGATAGATGGTTTATAATTTAGATTAGATTTTAGATAACTTCCAAGTATCTCTTGAATACCTCCACCTAAATTAACAATTATATATTTGGGTTTATTTTTTTTGATAATTTTTACAAGTTTATGATCAATAACATTATTTTTGTTATAATAAGGAGCCACATAATGACTTAAATTATTTAATTTTTTTAATTTTAAATATTTTTTATTTAAAGATTGTTCTTTAAATGAAGGATTGATCATAAAAATTTTATCTGAACAATATTGTAATGAATCAATAAATTGAGTTAAAAATTTTAAACCTGAATATTTTTTAACTTTTATATTTTTAAAAAAAAGAAGCAATAAACAAAAAAAACCACTATCAAATAAAGCTATATCTGCATTTCTAAGTGATTTGTAATAAATTTTATCAACATAGATATTTGATAAGGCTGGAGCAGCAGGTAAAACTAACAAGCCTCCTTTATCTAACAAATTTTTAATATTATTAAAATCACCCTCAATAAATCTAATACCAAAAAATCTAAATTTTTTTATTTTAGTCATTTAATTAATATTTACTAATATATTTTTATAATTTTAATTTGTAACCAAAAAATTAATAATTTGATATTTATAAGTATATAATTGCTCTACCTAAAGATTTTTTATATTTGATTAGATAATTTTTTGTACTAAAAAAATTATCAACAGCTTTTTTAACACCTAAAAATTTAAAATAACCTTCAACAATAATTATTCCACCCTTTTGAATTTTGGGAAATAGTACTTCTAGTTCAATTTTAGTTCCCTCATAAAGACTAGTGTCTAATTTAAGTAAAGAAATTTTGTCAGGAAGATTATCTTTTTTTAGCAATGTTTCTTCAACTAATCCTTTTATCAAAATCAAATTATCATTATGTGATGTGTTGTCTTTAAAATTTAATCTCACCTCATCTAAAGAAGAGTTATTCCAATTACTACTTTCTTTATTAATTTTGTATCTTTCAAACGTATCTTTCATAGATAACCCGTGTATATCTATATCATCATTAGATGGTTCTGGTATACCTTCAAATGTATCAAAACCATAAATCTTAATATTTTCAAGATTATTTATTTCTATATATTTTTGAAAAAAAACTAAAGAAATACCTTTGTAAACACCACATTCAACAAAATCTCCTTGAGTACGTTTTTTTTTAATAGTATTTAAAATGTCTATATTGTTTCTTAAAATATTTATTTGTGTAGTTTGAAAGCTATAATTATTACAAATATTAACTATTTTTTTTTCCTTTTTATTTAATTTAAATAAATAATAAATATCAAGAATGATCAATGAAAATTTAATTTTAATTTTATTATACAATTTTTTTATCAAGATTTTTTTGTTATAACTAAAATATCTGGCACATAATTTGCAATTTTATTATCTGCAAATGAAATATTTCTGGTAATTCTAAAATAAATTTTTAGTATCCAAAAGTTTATTTTATTACCAAATAAAACACTAAGAATTGTTTTAAATGGTTTTATAAGAAAAAAATTTAATTTAAATTTTAAATTTAGATTTTTAATAAATTTATCCATACCTACTTTTTCAGCTGGAGGAACATGATTTAAATTTCCGAAAATCTGAATTTGTTGAAAATTATTTTTTTCTAAAGTTTCATAAAGATCATATTCATTTGTTTTCCAAGGGTGTCCTAAATCAATTAAACCACCATCTATTTGATTAATCTTTTTATCAACTAATGAATTCTTTAAAAATTCGTAATATTTAGTTCCAAAATAAGATAATAGAGGCATATTTGCTACAAAAAGACCATTATTTATTAGTGATTTATTAATAAGAGTAAGCAGTGAATTAACTTCATAAGAATGTTCCAATACATAACCAGCATAAATTAAGTCAAAGGTATCTTCTTTTTGTTTTAAATATTTATAAATATCTTTTCGTTCAAATTTAATTGATAAATTTGATATTAATTTTGAATTTATTTTATCTACCCAATCAACAGAATATATTTCAGCATCAGGAAATTTAATTCTTAAGTATAATAACTCAAGCCCATCGCCTGAAGCTAAACTTAAAATTTTATTTTTTTTAAAATTAATTTTTTCAAATTTCCAGTTCAATCTAAAAAAAACTCTTTTGATAGATACTTCGTCAAGATCATTGTTTAAATCAAATAATTTAATTTTATCTTTGAATTTTTTATAAGATAATTTTTCATCAATATTTTCCCAATTAATAATTTTGTTTCTATTTTGTGTTTCAATTTCATTAATCTCTAAGTCTTTAGATTTAAGATAATTAATAATCTCTTGATTTATAGATTGATTAGAACAATTTAGAAATGGTCTTGATTGAACTAATTCTTGATACTTCTGATCAATGTTGATTTTATATGAGTAAATTTTCATAATGTTTCTTATAATTAACTAAAATTAAACAATATTATATTCACCTAAAAAGTATATATTTTAGAAAAGCTAATTATGACAACTTTAAATCATACTCAAATTAACAATAATTCAGTATTGAAAACCAAGATTTGTATAATTGGAAGTGGATTAAGTGCACAAATATTAGCATCCAGTCTAAGAGATTTTGAAATAACAATGATCGACAGTGGCAAAAGCGATTACGATCAGTCAATACAAAGCTTAAACGATATTGAAGAAGTTGGAATTCCTTTTCGAAAAAATAACAAAAATAGAATTAGACAACTTGGTGGATCTGCAAACCTTTGGGCAAATCAATTAATGTATTTAGATAAAGACATACTAAACCATAGAGACTGGATAACTAAAGATTTTTCATTTCCTTTTAATGAAGATGTTATTAATCAATATTATAAAAGAATATTTGAATTAGTTTATAAAAAAAATTTTAACAATCTTAACTATCAAAATTTAAATACAACTAATAATAAAGATTTATTTTTGGAAAATGAATTTATCAATACTAAAATATTCGGATTTAATAATCATTTTTGGCCGTCTAAAATTGAAAAATTTAATTCAAAATCTGCATTTACAAAAAAAATAATAAATTTAAAAAATATTAAATTTTTAGAAAATTTTACAGCTACTGAAATAAAGATTAATAATGAAATTCAAGAAATTGAAAGTGTAAAAGTTTGTTCAGGAGATAAAACACTTTTTATTAAAGCAAATTATTTTATATTATCTGCTGGAGCTATGGAAAATGCAAGAATACTATTAAATAATTCTAAGTCTAATAAGATTCTGCAAAATCCAAATATAGGTAGATATTTCATGGATCATCCCAGAATAACTTTAGGTGAATTAATAATAAATAAAGAAATTCCATTAAGTAATTTACTTGGTATTAAAAATTTAAATTATAATTTTAGAAGAAGCATAAAATTGACTAACAAATATCAAGAAGAAAAAAAAATCCTTGATGGTTATGCATTTCTAGACCCAAAATTTGAACCTGAAGATATTAATAATTTTGAGTTTTTTTTAAATGAGATTAAAAAACTATTAAAACTAAAAGGTTTACCAAAGATTAATAAGATATTATTTAATTATAAAAAAAATTTTGAACAAGTTTACCTTATGCTTGGGGCACAAGTATCGAGTTCCAAATTGAATTTTATATTACAAAATTTTTTTAATAGAAAAAATTATTCTTTTTCATTCAATAAAATGCATGTAAATTATCAATCAGAACAATATCCTAATTATGAAAGCAAAATTTACCTCAGTAAAAATAAAGATTATTATAACCAGAATAAATTAATTGTGGATTGGCAACTAAAAGATATTGATTACAAAACATATGATGAATTCTCATTAGCATTAAAAAATAAATTTACTGCAAACTCTCTAATAAAATTCAACGAATATAAAGAGAGAAAAATAACTGATGCAAGTCATCATTCAGGAACAACGAGAATGTCCATAAATAAACTGGATGGTGTTGTTGATAAAAATTGTAAATTACATGATTTAAAAAATATTTTTGTTTCAGGAAATTCAGTTTTAAGAACTACGGGTTCTGCTAATCCTGGTCTTACAAATATGGCTATATCATTACATATAGCAAAACATATAAGGTCTTTAATATGATCAAAATTTTATTAATACTAAAAATTCTTATAAAAAAAATAATTAAACTAAACATAGCCTTCCTTAAAAATGAAACTTCTGGTTATCCACAAATTGTAAGTAAATTTGAAAAAAATTTTGCAAAGTTTATTGGCATGGAATATGGTATCTCTTTTTGCAATGGCACCTCATCAATTGAGGCAGCTTTATATGCCTTAAACTTTTCAGCTAATGACGAAATTCTTGTAACATCAAGCAATTTTCATGCAAGTATAGGTCCGATAAAAAATTTAAATTATAATCCAGTATTTATTGATATTGATAAAAATACTTTAACTATAGATTTAGTGGATTTAAAAAATAAAATTACCAATAAAACAAAAGGTTTAATAATTGTTCATCCATGGGGATATCCTTGTAATATGGAAGAAGTTTGTAAAATTGTTAAAGTAAATAATTTAAGATTAATTGAAGATTGTTCTCATGCACATGGCGCTACATATGACAATAAAAAAATTGGAAGTTTCTCAGATATAAGTTGTTTTAGTCTTCAAGGAGCAAAGTCTGTAAAAGCTGGAGAAGGTGGTATTGCATTAACAAACAATAAAAAATTATTTCTAAGAATGTCTGCTTACGGTCACTTTAATAGACATGAAGCTGATTTGAGTCAAGACAATGAATTAAAAGAATTTTCTAAAACAGGTATTTCAAAAAAACTTAGAGCTCATCCAATAGGTATAGCTCTTGCAAACGTAGATCTAGAAAATTTAAATGCATTAAATAAATATAAAAATGAAATTTATAACAAGATTGACAAAATAATAATGAACTATAACTCGATAGATACAATGAAATTAAATATTAAAGGAATAAGAGGTGGTTTTTTTGGAGGTTATCCAATTATTTTAAAAAACTCAGATAAGATAGATAGATATAAAGATATTTTCAAAAAATATAGGATTAATTTAGATCCATATCATTGGTTGCTCCATCATAAAATGAAAATTTTCAATAACGATGATGTAAAATTACCTGTCTCAGAAAATATTATAAATAAATTTTTTTTATTGAGGATACCTTTTTTTATGAATTTTAATTATAAAAATTTAGAAAAATGCTTAAATGAATGTGAAGAAATTGACAAACTTAATTAGTATTATTTTTTTTAAAAACTAAACAAAAATCATTCATTTGAAGTGCCTTAGGTAGAAAAGTCAGCATAATCTTATATATAATTCTTTTTATAAGACTTCTTGGTTGATTAACATAGAACATTGTATCTAAAAGATGAAATTTTCTTTTTTTACAATTTTTTTCTAATAAAGCACTAGCAACCTTATACTGAATAAACCATTGATGTTTGTGACCAGGTTTAGTGTTTATCATTTCTAACCCATGAGTCATAATTCCTTTTCCTAATAAAAATCTTATTCTACTCATAATATAATCTTCATTAGGTAGTCCAACCAGTACGTACTTGTCAGATTTTTCAAGGGCAATATTAAATAATTTTAAAAAACTATCTGTGTGTTCAAGTACATCCATTAAGACAACACATTCATATTTTTTATTTGTCTTATCTAAATAATTTTCTGTTTGGATAGCATTTTTAAAATATTTAAGTCTTTTATGATGTTTTTTTTTATAAATACCAACATCAGCGTCAACACCTAGATATTCAGTATTTTTATTTAGTAATTTCATTAGAACACCCCCACCACATCCAATATCTAGAATACTTTTAATATCTTTATTTTCTCTTAAAAAATATTTTAAAAAACTATATCCACAAGATGATGGTCCTTTTGAGTAAACTGTATT
>Ga0315315_10005821_pt1 | contig 11380 bp, 4 predicted proteins | sample M140m3416metaG_FD_203699 | JGI IMG/M metagenome (GOLD analysis project Ga0315315, IMG submission 203699) | Ammonia-oxidizing marine archaeal communities from Monterey Bay, California, United States - M1 40m 3416 | ecosystem: Environmental > Aquatic > Marine > Intertidal zone | place: USA... | reverse complement strand
CGAGGTGCGTGCTCGGGAAGCAAAGGCGAAAAGAAACACCACCGAAGGTTCCCGCGAGCCAATCATTTGCTTGCTCTTTCGCGATGCCGTTACGAACGCTGCCTTTTCGCTTCCCGCGCGTTATCTGTGCAGACTCGAAAATTCACCCCAACGTCTGCCAACCGATTACTCGTCTTCCATCATGTAATTGGTGTAGCCAGCATCTTTGTCCACGGACTCAAAGAAACCATTGAGAACAGCAGCGTTGTCGCCATCAGAGAGCATCTGTATCACCTGAGACTTTCGCTGCAGCGGGTCCTTGAACTGCTCATGAAGAATTTCGGCCGATGGTGTGAATTCAGTGGGCTGCACGACGTAAACGACAGTCCCCGTCCTGTTTGCAGCAGTTGTCGCGCGATTCAGAGACGCGGTGAACACTGCCTTCATAAAATCCTCACCCACATTATCAAGATCAGGAACGTTTCCGATTGTGGCGGAGTCTGGTGTAGATAACTGGGGCGGTGGCTGCATACGGTTCTGCATGTAAGCCTGCATCAACTGCATTCTTTGGGGACTGAAAGTCGCGTTCATCCACTGAAACGCTGGCAGAGACTCATTCAAGAAATCTTTCTTCTTATCTTCCGGAACAGAGCCAGCCAGCGTCGCGTCAGCCGACGCATTGACAGTCTTCGCGATCTCCTTAGCAGCTTCCGTCGCAAGCTCCCGAGCCTTGGTCATACGCCAAGCACTCACAACTTCCTCCCGCACCTCGTCGAGCGTGGGAATGTTCGCTTTCCTTTCCTCAATTTTCCAACTGACGTACTCTTTGCTAAGTTCAGGTTTTAGAAAGGCGGGCGCGGCCGTCCGGAGCGGAGAATACAGCGGTTTCTCAGACTCACCGCTGCGGGTAAGTGTGTACATCAACTGCACAAAACCAGGCGTTTGTTGCATGCTTCCCGCTTCCCCAGCTCGAGACTCAGAGATGGGCTCATCACGGATGGACACCGCATCATGAAAACCGATCGTCTCAACAGTCAGCCCATACCGTTTCGCCAAAGCGTCAAGGTCTGGCTCAGTGACATCCATCTCCTCACGAGCTTCAACACTCATCCCACTCATGATAGATTTCTTGTTGAAGTAGGTCTGCATCTCATTGTAAACAGCCTCCATCGCTGCACTTAAGCGTGCTTCAGCCTTCGGCGTCGCGAGTTGCCTCTCGAGAGAAGCTCGCTCCTCTTCAAACGTCCCGACGGTCGGCTCTTCTGCCACGGCTGGTTCTGCAGGCTTCTCATCTGCAGGCTTCTCATCTGCAGGCTTCTCATCTGCAGGCTTCTCATCTGCAGGCTTCTCATCTGCAGGCTTCTCATCCGCAGGCTTCTCATCCGCAGGCTTCTCATCCGCAGGCGCTGCGGTTGTCTCGTCGCCCCCTATGTCACCTTCCTGATTCTGCATCGTCACCAATCGCACGGCTGATGCCTGGAAAGCCTGTGAAGAATCGCCTTCAGCTGGCTCGGCCTTGGGTTCCGCTGCTGGCTCGGCCTTGGGTTCCGCTGCTGGCTCGGCCTTAGGCTCCGCTGCTGGCTCGGCCTTAGGGTCCGCTGCTGGCTCGGCCTTAGGGTCCGCTGCTGGCTCGGCCTTAGGGTCCGCTGCTGGCTCGGCCTTAGGTTCCGCTGCTGGCTCGGCCTTAGGGTCCGCTGCTGGCTCGGCCTTAGGCTCCGCTGCTGGCTCGGCCTTAGGCTCCGCTGCTGGCTCGGCCTTAGGGTCCGCTGCTGGCTCGGCCTTAGGGTCCGCTGCTGGTTGCTCTGGCAACCTCAGCTTTGCACCCTCAACCCTGAGCTTGTAAGCAGCACGCAATTCTTCCTCTGTAAGTTTGCTTATTTCATCAGCCATGAAGTTCTCGGCCGACCCGCTGATGTATTGAAATTTGGCTGAATAGCGACGCCGAAATCCCGGTTCGCTGGACTCTGGATTCGGAAATTTATCTTTTCCGTCGTTGTAGATCTCGGCGACCTCCGCATTGTCAACTTTGAGTGTTTCTGCCTCGTCCATGTAATCACTCACCAGCAGCCCATAAGCATTGGCGGTTGCTTTCTGATTGAGCTTCTTGAAGCTTCGCCAAGTCTGGTCGGGTGTTGTGACGCGCAAACCTGCGTAGCCACGATTGATGAACACTTGCGCCAGCATATGGAGCCTGAGTTGCTCCTTGACCATCGGGAGATTCATCGAGTTGGACGACATTTTTTTCGCGAGGCTGTTGAGTTCAGCCTCCGTGTACAGCCCATCACAAAATCGCTCCAACCAGACAGCGAGGTCACTATCCGAGAGTGAAAAGCCTTTTTTGGTTGCCTGACCAGCGAACACAAACGTGCGGATTGAACCTTCAGTGCTTGGCTCAGGGTTGATGCCAAGGCCGACGATTTCTCCTGTTTGCTCATTTTGTCGGAAACCCGCTGTTTGCGGCACTCTTCCATCTTTGATCGTCCTCTGTGCTAGATCCTGCAGAAAGAACAGTGTGGCCCGGTGTCCTCGTGTGAACCCGTCGACTCTCTCTCGAGTGAGTTTTTGTCCATCGAAAGTCGCCAAGACCTGTTCGTTGCGGGTTCCAGCGTTCTGACGCATGTATTGGTCAAGGACTGGCAGCACAACAAACGCAAACAGCGCTAAACCGGTCAAAAAGACCATCAGTGGTTTCAAATTCCTGCGGAATACTTCGAAAGGACTGTTATTCATGGGAGCGGGCTTTCGGGAGCGACCAATTCCAGCGGTCTTTTGTGCGTTTCGCGGCGACTTTATGGAAACTTCGCTTGGAAGCGAGCAAGTCGAGCGTGAAGCCTAAGGAACTGGATGGAAGCTAAAAATTTCGAGGGTAGTTTGCGAATTTGGGTAACGAAGGTTCGGTGAGTCGCCTTGACAATCAGGCGTCATCAACCAAGTCTCTGGGTAAGGGTTCAAGCACTGCCGCGGCACCTGCCTGCCGTTTTTCACTAATCCAAAATGGAAATTTAGCCGAAAAACGAGCCGACCGGGTATCCTGCAACGTGTTTTACCTGATCTCTGAGAAACCGAAAGCGTATCGCCGCCTGTTTTGAAGGGTCAAGGTGAGATTGACCTTGAGAGAGACTTAACTGGCATTATCGTACCGCTGACTGAAAAATCGGTCTGGCAGAAGCATTGGTAGTCAGCTTAAGTTTTGCAAAACTCCCAGTCCCACCTGAATTCACAACTGTATCCCCACACCTGATTGTTTCGTCTGCATGGCAAAAAGCACCGGCAAGAGCTTGGTGATCGTCGAGTCACCCGCAAAAGCACGCACAATTTCGAAATTTCTCGGCTCGGGATATCAAGTCGAGGCGAGCATCGGTCACGTCCGTGACCTGCCCGCGGGCAAAAAAGAGGTTCCTGAAAAGTTTAAGCAGGAACCGTGGGCCTACTTGGGGGTCAACACGGATGAGGACTTCGCACCGCTTTACATCGTGCCCGACGAGAAAAAAAAGCAGGTAAAAAAATTAAAAGACGCTCTCAAAGGTGCAGACAACCTTTATCTGGCGACCGATGAAGACCGCGAGGGAGAGGCGATTAGTTGGCACTTGCAGGAAATCCTGAAGCCCAAAGTCCCAGTTCATCGGCTTGTTTTCCACGAGATCACGAAGGAGGCGATCAACAATGCATTGGAGGCCACCCGTGAAATTGATGGTCCATTGGTACGAGCACAAGAAACGCGTCGAATCCTGGATCGCCTGTACGGTTTCGACATGTCGAACCTGCTATGGCGGAAAATTGGCAAAAACACGAGTGCTGGACGTGTTCAGAGTGTTGCTGTTCGGCTGACTGTTCAACGCGAACGGCAACGGATCGAATTCTGCAACGCAACCTACTGGGATCTAGAAGCAACCTTCAAAACGGAAAAGAACGAGTCGATGTCGGCCACGCTCTCGACCATAGACGGCCGAAAGCTCCCATCGGGCAAAGATTTCGATTCAACGAATGGAAAGCTGAAAAACACCGAACTTCTGCAACTGGACGAAAAAGAGGCTGCCGCTCTGGCAGCCCGATTGCAGTCAGCCGACTTTCAAGTGACGAAGGTGGAGGTCAAGCCGTTCACCGAGCGTCCACGCCCGCCCTTCACTACAAGTACGCTGCAGCAGGAGGCCAACCGCAAGCTAGGCTTTGGCGCTAAACGCACCATGGATGCGGCTCAAAGGCTGTATGAAAATGGTTACATCACCTACATGCGTACTGACAGCACGACACTGAGCAAGGAGGCGATCGGAGCATCCAGAGATTTGGTGCGGAGCCAGTATGGAAACAACTTCTTGCACCCGGATGTTCGTGTCTACAAAGGCAAAGTCAAAAATGCACAGGAAGCACACGAAGCCATCCGTCCCGCAGGAACGCCGTTTCGTTTGCCTGAGACGGTGCGTGGTGAACTGGGCGACCAGGACCAGTTCCGACTATTCGACCTGATTTGGAAGCGAACCATCGCTTGCCAGATGGCCGATGCGAAAAAACAACGTGTCAGTATCACCATCGAAGGCGGCGGCACCACGTTCACCGCTTCGGGAACAAGCATCGTTTTCGAGGGTTTCCTGAGAGCCTATGTCGAAGGCAGCGATAACCCTGAAGCGGAACTTGCAAACCGTGAGAAGATTCTGCCAAACGTTACCGAACAGGATCCGCTGACTGCACAAGCACTTGACCCGAAAAGCCACACCACTCAACCACCCGCCAGGTTCACAGAAGCAACCCTGACTCGTACGCTCGAGGAAAAAGGCATCGGACGTCCAAGTACGTATGCCTCGATCATTGGAACGATCACCGACGAGAGACGAAACTACATCGTCAAAAAGGGCACGGCACTCGTGCCAACATGGCGTGCATTCAGCGTCACGCGTTTAATGGAAGATCACTTTGGACCGCTGGTCGATTACGAGTTCACGGCCGAATTGGAAGACTTTCTTGATTCCATCAGCCGTGACGAAGTGGGACGGGAAGAGTACCTGAAAAAGTTTTATTTTGGTGACGCTTCCTCCGACAGACATAACGTTGGTTTGAAGTCGCGACTGGCCGAGAAACTTGAAGCCATCGACCCCAAAGTTTCCGCTCGCTTTCTTTTGGGTGTTCCCGAGGGCGGTGAGCATCGCGAAGAGGTGTTTGTACGAGTCGGTAAATACGGCCCTTACATCGAACAGGGCGAGCGAACTGCATCAATCCCAGATGGCATGCCACCTGATGAAATGGATCTAGAGAAGGCGATGGAATTGCTGGTATCCAGCGAAGTCGTCGAAGAGCCGATCGGAACCCATCCCGAAACTGGAAAGCCGATCTACCTCAAAGTCGGACGCTTTGGGCCGTACATTCAGTTGGGCGAACCCGATGACGAAGAAAAGCGAAACCAAGGCTTGCTGCAAGGGATGGAAGTCGGTGATGTCACCGTTGAACTCGCTTGCAAATTGCTGGAACTGCCCCGCACACTCGGTGACTACCCTGAAAACGGACAACCGATTCAAGCGTTCGACGGTCGCTATGGACCGTATGTGAAATGCGAAAAGGAAACTCGGTCCCTGCCCGCAGGAGTTTCGCCACTGCAAGTGACACTAGAAGAGGCGATCGCTCTGCTGAAAGAACCCAAAAAGCGAGGCCGTGGTACGCCGAAAGAACCACTCCGCCTTTACGAGCAACCCTCGCCCGTTACGGAAAAGGAGGTCAAAATCCTAGATGGGAGATTCGGCCCCTACGTCACCGACGGTGAAACGAACGCTTCCCTCCGAAAGGGCATGGACCCGAAAGAGATGAAGTTCGAAGCAGCTTTGGATCTACTCGCCGAACGTGCCGCGAAAGGACCCTCGAAACGCAAGAAGAAAGCGAAAAAGAAAAAGGCTGCAAAAAAGAAGGCGACCAAGAAAAAAGCAACCAAAAAGAAAGCCAAGAAGAAGGGCGTTCCGAAAAAGAAGTCGTGAAACGAAGGTCGACTCGAGCCGATGCCAGCTAAGCGAGGACACGCATGGTACCAGCTTTGGTGGCTGCCTAGCGCCAGGTGCCACAGTGTCTCCAGGCTCGGTGTCTCCAATTGAGCCCAATTTGCTTTGTGGCCAATACGGCCGATAGATGGGCGGCAACTTACGCCCAAGAGTCTGGGCGGCAACTTACGCCCAAGAACCACCACGCTCCGAACCTCATTGAAAACGCGTCGAAACAGCTCTTCAGGCAAAACTTTTCAGCGGTCGAATTGACCTGCGCGTGACTCTTTTTACGTCAGATGCATGTGTGAGACAGCAGCATTCGCGGTAGAGCCCGACTTTCCTTCGACTTTCCTTCGACTTTCCTTCGCGTTTTCTTCGCGGGATCTCTCAATGGCGTGATTGTGGGACGATTGACCTCACACAGTGAAGCCGAACATCATCACGCTCCAAGTGTGTGGCTTAAGCCAATTTTCCCTTCCGGAAAAGCCAAGATACCCTCAGAACATCGGTGACCCGCAGGGAAGACGGGCACGTTCCAAAACCACTCAGTCGATGCGAATCCACGCGTTTAGGTCGCCGCAAGCTGATGACAGCGGTCCGAGGCAGTCATTTCCGCCGGTTTTACCCAAAATATGCGAGAATCACACCACAACGGGGTTCCACCTGACGGGAACCCCCATCACAATTTGCGAGCAACTTACCAAACCAGCTCAGGAGCAGAAAAACGATGGCAGGAATCGAACGCGTCAGGGAAATTCGTCGTCTCAGAACCCGACGAAAGAAAACAGCCAAACTGATCGCTCGAGCCAAGGCAGGGACCATGGACAAAGCGGAAGCAGCAAGAAAGCTGCGCCGGCTGACCCCAGGCGCTGACATCATCATCGCCCGTGAAGGCTTGGCCTAGGCCTGCAAGCTTGGCATCAACGCAAACCCGTGGCATCAGCTTGATCCTAAACGTGGGCTCACAGGCTCATCCACCGCTTTCGTTGAACATCGATCCCAAGCCGCAGATCTGAATGATTCATGAGGGTAAACGCAGCCATTTCTGCAGTTCCCCATGGCTTGCATTTTGCTTCAGCCGCTGCAGCGGTGCAGTTTGCCTGCTGTTGAAGCAAGGTCGGCTTCGAACGGTACACCGGCATCGCTTCTTCCCAAACACAGCGAAACTCTCGTTCTGTGCCAACAAGAAGACCGAAACGAAGCCCGCTGACACAATGCATGAGGCGTGAATTCGATGAAGCCGTCAGGGCCTTAGAGGCACAGTTTTAGAAGCATGGTGTCTGAAAAGCAGCACGGCAACCCGTGCTACAGAGTCGGGCACAGTAACTGCGTCGGGGCACAGAGTCTGGCTGCGTGACACATGCATGGCCGGGCGTTCTCGAGGTGTCAGTTGCTCTCGGTTCCCGGGCAGGCAAGCGATGAACAGCGGGCAATGACGCTAGTTAGTCTACCCAACCTGTTCAAATCGGGACGTTTCCCGCTGATGGTTTACTGGTCTCGCCTGAACCCTGCACCACTCAATAAGATGCCGAAGCAAGCGAGCCCTAGAAGTGAATGATTGGTTGCCGAGTAGACAAACAATGAAAATAAACCGAGAATTAGCACTTCGGACTTACGAACCACCCAAAAAGTGAAGCCGTATCCGAAGCTTGAGGAAGTGGTCGCGGGCAAGCCCCGCGTCATCGGGTCAAATTTTTTAATTGCAGCGTTGATTCACATCGGACCGTATTGATGAGTACTCCCGAAGAGAACGAACAGAAAAACTCCGGCTCCAAAACTGCCAAGGCGGGGAACCGTAGGCCAATGATCGAAGCGATCGGCCTGAGTAAGTTTTACGGTCCTTTCGCGGCAGCACGAGAGGTGAGTTTTTCGGTAAGCGAAGGCGAATTGGTAGCTTTTCTAGGTCCGAACGGCGCGGGCAAGAGCACGACGATGAAAATGCTCACCGGTTACATCGCGGCTAGCGAGGGCGAGGCTCGCATCGCCGGTCACAACATGATGGAAGACCGCATTGCAGGGAGTCGCCGTTTGGGATACTTGCCCGAGAACGGCCCGCTGTATCCTGAGATGACGCCCATGTCCATGCTCGACTTTTTCGCGGAAGCAAGGGGCATCCCGGCGTCAAAGAAACGCGACCATATCGATCGAGCGATCGACATCTGCGATCTGTCCTCTGTCATCTACAAACCCATCAGCAAACTCTCCAAGGGTTTCAAACAGCGTGTGGGCATGAGCCAAGCACTGTTGCATGACCCCGACGTTCTGATTCTTGACGAGCCAACCGCGGGTCTCGACCCGAATCAAATCAGGGGCGTGCGTGACACCATGCGGCGACTCGCTGAGACCAAAACCATTCTCTTGAGTACGCATATTCTTCAGGAAGTGGAAGCCATGGCGAACCGAGTCGTGATGATCAATGAGGGCCGACTGGTTTACGAGGGCGATGTTGACACCCTTCGCAAAACGGGCAGTGGAGACTTGGATGAAGCGTTCCACACGTTGACTCACGCCGACACCGTCTGAAACACCTGAAGCGAATCTGGTTTCCAGGGCCATTTGCCCGCGAAACATTTCTTCGGCAACTATCAATTTCACATTTTTCTGCAACAGATCCATCATGTCTAACGTCGCAACGGCTCTGCTTAGCCTGTTATTTTATGACATCGTATTTCTGCTGGTCCTGCTGGCCGTTGTGGCCCTGCTCTCAGCAACCAAGCGGGCTGCCTTCGCGGTGATGAAACGCAATTTCACGGGGTATTTTAGTAACCCGACTGGCTATGTGTTTCTGTGCATCTTTGTTTTCCTGACATCGCTTGCTGCGTTTTGGCCCTACGAGTTTTTCAACCAGAACTTGGCAACGCTGGATCAACTGAACTTCTGGTATCCGTTGATCATGTTGATCTTCATTCCAGCGATCACCATGAGCATCTGGTCCGAGGAGAAACGCCAAGGCACGGATGAGCTGTTGCTGACCCTGCCTGCGGACGATTTTGACATCGTGATTGGCAAGTACATGTCAGCCGCTGCGATTTTCACCGCATCGCTTTTGTTTAGCCAGCTCAGTACTTTTGGGACATTGGCCATTCTGACCGAAGGCGGCTTGGACATTGGATTGATTTTCAGCAGCTACATCGGCTACTGGTTTGTTGGGCTTTCGATGCTCGCGATTGGCATGGTGGCATCATTCCTGACGGGCAACTTGACTGTCGGTTTCATCCTGGGTGCATTATTCAACGCTCCGCTGGCTTTCGCTTCTCTGGCTGAATCGTTCAGTCCCAACCGTGCCGTGGCGTCATTGATATCCGGTGCTGGCATCGCTCGACCTTTCGACGACTTCGGCCGCGGCGTGATCAGCAGTTCCTCGATTGTCTACTTTTGCTTCGTCGCAGCCATCGCGTTGTACACCTGCATGGTGTTGATCGGCCGCCGACACTGGACTGGTGGCAAAGATGGCAACACGATGGCGTGGCAGTATTTGGTCCGAATCGGGGCATTGATTGCCATCACCACAAGTTGTGTGATCCTGGTCCGCAACTGGGACTTTGTCAGGCAGGATTTGACGGAGGGGCAAGTCAGCTCTCTCGCACCTGCGACCAAGCAACTCATCCGCGAGCTTGATGGTGACCGGCCTGTCGTCATTGATGCGTTTATCAGTAAAGACATTCCGGAAGTCTATGCACGAACGCGATATGAGTTGATCAACCTATTGAAGGAATTCCGTAGCGAAGCAGCAAAGCGGAACCGCACCATCGAGGTCAATCTTTACGATGACATTGAGCTATTCAGTGATGACGCTGCTCTCGCGGCCGAGCGTTTCGGAATCCAGCCGGTTAGCCGCATGGTGCGAGAAAAGGGCACTGCACAGCAGAAACAGCTGATCATGGGAGCAGCGTTCAAATCGGGGCTCGAAAAAGTCACCGTGCCCATTTTTGAATACGGTATCCCCGTTGAATATGAGCTGGTCCGATCCATCAACACGGTGGCATCCGGCAAACGAAAACGGATCGGCGTGGTCGCAACCGACGCACGCTTAATGGGCGGCACCGTCATGCAAGGCATGTCAATGCAGCAGGTCAGCCGACATCTGCTCATCGATGAACTGGCCAAGCAATACGAGGTGGAAGAGGTCGATCTCAATTCACCCGTGACTCGCGGCTTGTATGACGCAATGATTGCCGTTCAACCCTCATCATTAGAACCTGCCCAGTTCGATCGTTTGGTACAAGCGGTTGAGGCAGGTGTACCTGTGGCGATCTTCGAAGATCCTGCTCCTGTCGGAACTGGATACATCACACCAACCAGCGCACCTAAGCAAGCACCTGGTGGAATGTTTGGCGGCGGCGGGCCTGCCCCCAAAGGTGATATTCGAAAGCTTTGGGATTTACTTGAAATCAATGTGCCCGGGCAATCGAACGCCCAGGGGATGTACACACCTGATCTGGTCTGGCAGTCCCACATGCCCTACGAAGTTCTAAAAGATAGTGCGAACGAACTTTGGATTTTTGTCGACGAGGCCAACCCGAGCGTCACAGAACCTGGCCGCTCGCTAAGCAAAGACAGCATCATCACAGCCGGCATGAAAGAAGTGCTCGCCATCGTCCCCGGTGCTGTGGAAGCGAAACCCGACTCAAAATTAACGCACATCCCCCTGCTCCGTACCGGAACCGAAAGTGGATTGATCAATGGTAATCGAATGCGGGAACTGATGACCGGTGGTGCCACGTTTGCTGAGGTCGTTACCGGCACCCGGCCTGAACTGCCCATCGCGATGGCGATTGAGGGTAAAGAAGCAGTGGAAGGCAAAGAAAAATCGATCAAAGCGGTCTACGTCTCAGACGCGGACCTGATGCTTCCCGAGTTCTCCATGATTCGAGCTGACCCCGATACGTTAACCGAGGCACGCTTCCAATTTCAAAACGTAACGTTCGTCCTGAACTGCATCGACTGGCTGACTGATGAAACTCACTTTATCGAAGTGCGGAAACACGAGCCAATCTTTGCCAGCCTGCGAATGATTGACGCCCGAAAAGATGAAGCACGCCGTAAGGTGATGAACGAAAGCAAGGCGTACCAGACCGAGTACGACACGACGATGCGAGAAGCTCAGGAGTCGATGGATCAGCAACTCCAGAAACTCCGCGAAGAGGTCGAAGGCCTTCAAAAGCAAAGCGTGGACGGTAAGGTTCCACGAGCCGAGTTGAACGCCAAACTGCAACGTTTCCAAACACTGCAGGAACGAGAGCAGCGAAAACTCGATGTGAAACGCACAAAGTCTGAGCTCGATCGCGAGTATAAGATCAGTGAGATTGAGCGCAGCGCTGCGGAAGATGTTACAAAAATACAAAATCAGGTGAAGGTGTGGGCAGTTGCCCTGCCCTGCATCCCACCACTCTGCGTTGGCGTGATCGTATTTGCCTCCCGGCGTCTACGTGAGCGTGAAA
>Ga0315315_10005819_pt1 | contig 11383 bp, 7 predicted proteins | sample M140m3416metaG_FD_203699 | JGI IMG/M metagenome (GOLD analysis project Ga0315315, IMG submission 203699) | Ammonia-oxidizing marine archaeal communities from Monterey Bay, California, United States - M1 40m 3416 | ecosystem: Environmental > Aquatic > Marine > Intertidal zone | place: USA... | reverse complement strand
AGCTCCAACCCGTTTCCGATCGGGTCGTAATTGATTTGCGGATTGTCGGGTGAAAAGAGCTCGTCGTGGGTGGAAGTGTACAGTGCGCGGTTGTTGGCACGGTACATCAAAACGTCGCCGGACGCCCCAACGGGGATGTATCGACTAATCGCGATGTTCTCGAGGTCGTCGGACTTGAAGATCTCGCTCGAGGATTCGGTCATCACGCACTGCACAGACAGATACGGCACTGCGCACGTGGCGGTGTCGGCGTGATCGGGGAGCGTGTCGACGCGCACGTACACGGCCCGCAGCGTCTCGGGCGGGTCGCTCTGAATCCCACCCAAGCTCCCGTACACAGCAAGGAAGCGCCCCTTGATGCACCCGGAGCCGACCACCGTGTCGATTTCGATGCTACCAAAAAAGATGCCTTCTGGCGAAGCAGGCGGCGGCGAGGGAGGCGGAGGCGAAGGAGGCGGCGAAGGCAAGAGCGGGCATGCGACCTTGCAGACTTCCCTGCAAGATTGATGCACCTGGTCGTAGCGATTGTTGTTCTTCTGGCCGGTGATTTGGTGATAGTCGTACAGGTCGCGATCCTTGTGATCCTTGAGCGACCACCACATGCGGCGGTACTTCCCAGGGTCGGAGGTCGAAGGCTGGCTCGACCTCACGAAGCACTTGTCCGGGTACTTGTTGCTGCTTGATGTGTCGCTCCACGCTGGTACGCCCGCGGGATAGTACGTGTACGCAGCCGCGTTGAGCGGAAGCGCGCCGTAGTTGTTCGAGCCATCGCCCGCGTAAAACCACAGGTCCGAGTCGGCAAACTGGAGCGCGGCGGCGGCACACTCCGTTTGCGTGTTGATCTCCATCCCCGAGGGGCAGATCGAGGCTTTGGTGCCGCCACATTTAGGTGTCTGGTTGATCTCAAAGCAGCCATCGTATGGCTCCGCGGTCCGACAACCCTTTGCGTACATCCACATGAGCGACGCTTGTGGAAACGAATTGTCGTTGGCGCCCGCCTTGACGCGGCACTCGGCCTCAGGCGTGAAAAATGCCTCGTCGCTGCACCCGCAAAACGAAAAGACTTTCTCCGTTTCGCCGCTGGGGACGGTCGATGGCATGTAGATAAAACCGTTGCACGAAGACATCGACGTGTCGGCGAGGCCGGAATTCACAAGATCACACTTGGCTTTGCAATCCTGAAAAGACTGGATCGCAAACTGAGACGAGCTGTCCGAGTTCAAGCACTTGGAGTCGCCGGAGGTCGCGATGCTGGTGGGCGTGTGGACGAGCTCGTTGCAGAAGCCCATGAAGGTGTACGTCGGAGCTTCGGCAACGCCGTTGCCGCCGTGTGGGAAGTTGTCGTTTTTGTCCGGATTGAAAGCGTTGCACAGGCCGTCGGTGGCGGGGTTCGGATCGGCCGTCGGCAGCGCAGGCGGCGCGGGCGGATAAGGATGCGGCGACGGAAGGAGCGGGGGTGGTGGCGGGGTTTGCGGCGGTGCTGGTGGGCACCCGGTTTGGATCGCGGACGCCTTGCACCTCGCAGGAGAGAGACTGGTGTCCCAGAAGCAAAGAGAAAATTTCTCGTTTGTCCTGACCTTGTAGTAGTGTGGACACTCGCTTTCGCCGTCGACTTCATTGCAATTCTCGACTTTCCAGCGAGTTGACACAATCGACTGCACGTCCGCGCAGTGCGCCAGGAGCTGCGTCGGAGAGTGCGGCGGCATCGCGGGCGGCACGGGCTTGCGGGGCGAGGGCGGCGGCGGCGGAGACGAAGGCTCTGGACTCGGCGGCGGCGGCGTGGGCGGCGGCGGCGAGGGCAAGGGCGGCGAGGGCGGCGGCGGCGTGGGCGGGGGCAAAGGCGGCGGCGGCGAGGGCAGTGGCTGCAGTGGCGGCGGAGAACTCAAGCATCGAAAAATGAAGCGCTGCGTGGCCTCGTAATTACATGTTGTGGTAATCATCTCGCCGATTGTGGTTGAGGTCCAGGACGACGCCGGTGTCGAGCTGAAGTCCGGCTGCCAGCAGTAGTTGTCATTTGTCATTATGATGAACTCCTCGGTCGAGCCGCCCACAAGCAGCAGCTTAAAGCGTTGAGGCGCAATCAACGAGAACGTTTTGAACCAGAGGTTGGATCCGTCGGACCCCTGCTCTTGCACCACTTTGTTTGAGATGCCACCACCACTGCCGGTGCTTGCATCCGTCTCCACCGGTCCGATGAACCACTGCCCCCCAAGGCCCGCCGACGTCTGAGGCGGGCCTGCGTGTCCCCAGTGCGTGTTGATCTGCTGCGTCTCGCGCCCGATGCGAACGATGGTGTTCACGGCGGTGTTTGCAAAATACAGCGGCCGAGTCTTGGGCGCAGAGGACCCAAGAGGAGCCACCAGTATTATCTGCGCGGTGCTCTGCCCTGGACAGCCACTCTCTTGCAGCATCTCCGAAGGCGGCGGCGCCGGCGGAGGCAACGGCGGCAGCCCGGGCGAAGGCGGCGGGCTCATGCACTCAAAAACATACTGCCGCGTGCGATCTCCAAGCGTGCTCCCCTGTCGATTGCAATCCGGATAGTAAACGAGCGATTGCCCCACGCCGATATCCGCCGCACTCGGAACCAGACACCACTCTAGATCGGCACCGGATGCATCTCGCTGCCTGCTGCGAATCGTGAACGAATTCCCGCCGTTGGCGTCCAGCAGCTCGAAGCGGGTGCGGTCGGCGTCGATGCCGACGCCCACGCAAGTGCTGATCTGAGCCGCGCTGTTGATGGCGGGCACCGCGTTCTGCGCCGGGGCGACGCAGTTGAAATACGAATCCTCGGGTGTGTGAAAAATGTAGTACTGGTTTGCTGCAGAACTCGACCCGAGCACGGCCAGCTGGAGTCTGAAAAGCGACTGCGCGTCGTCGCACTGCTCGGATATCTCGAGCGTGCTTCCGGTCGTCCCGAAAACGGGCGCCGCGGCGCTGATTGCGGGGGCAGCTGTTAAGCAGCGGGAGCTATCTCTTTGCAATTTTATTCTAAAAAGCGGCGAGGTCGCCGACCCGCTCAATCCGCACTGACCCAATCCGGTGTAATCTCCAAAACCTGCGACAACTTCATCGACTATGAATGTCGCAAGCAGAAAAAGCACCCCTCTGCAGCGGGCCATCCGCTGAATACAGCTCCACCCTTCCCTAGCCACAAGTTTTCACAGGCGGGTTATCCGCACACCATTGTGCCTAAAACTGTTCTCTTACCAAGCGAAGCTGTGCAAGCAAGCTGTAGATCAGAACGCGCGCTTCGCCCGTGTGCTTGATGGCGTGTCCTTTCAGACGCGTGGCCACCATCTCAAACATCGTCGGGTAGGAGGCGCGCAAGATGCGGATCGAAAAGGGAACTCGCAAGTCGTCCGGATTTCGCACGTTCCGCGCTTCCGCGTCGTTCATAAAAAGCACGTCCATTATCGCCGCCTCCAGCTTGGCGTCCAGGCGCTCCAGCTCGTGTCGGTCCGAACTCAAGGTCCCGCGAACGATCGCGGACCGGCGGCTCCGTCGCCTCTTCTGAAAGCTACAAATGTCTGAACGTGGCGTTGTGAGCATCGTACCGGCAGACTGTGTCACACTTGATGCACCCCTGAGCTAATTTCCGCTACCCGGCCGAGGCGACATTAAGCAGCTGTCTCAACCACAGACAGAGAACGAGGCCATGTCGGAGCTGTTGTCAACACGCGTCCGCGTCCTGCCGCGCTCTACTTCGCCACCACCGGTTGAGAAGGACGACGACGACGCCAAGAAGCAGGTCAGCAACAACGACCCGCCGCCAGAGGCCAACGTTTTGATCTCGTCGGCCGTGCTCGTCTGCGCGGTCGTTCTCGACGCACTCACTGCGCTTCCCGTCTCCGACGGTTCGAACGTGCCCTCCTCGCTGCGAACGTCATGCATGACACTCGTCGCTCTTGCGGCCGCCAATCCACTGGACCCGAACTACGGTCTCGAGCAACGCGGCGCCGTGGCGCTTCTGCTCGCCGCTGTGTCCTTTTTGGGCTCGCACCACGCGTCGAGCTACATCCGCACAAGCGACGCCGCCTTTGTTTTGGTCACAGGCCTGGCTTCCACTGCACTCTTCGCGCGAGGCGGAATCGAAAAGGACGACTCGAAAATTCCATGCTTCAGGCGCTCCTCTGCGATTATGTTTTGCGCCGGACTCTTCTTCTACGTCGGCGCACGGCTGTTTAGGAACGCAGTCACGATGGCGGGAGAAGTACAGGCCTTCACAATCGAAGGGTCTGAATTCGATTCGAGGGGTTACGCCTATGCGAGTGCGACCTCTGCGGCGGCCATCGGATTCGCGGCCGCCGCAGCGGTCGCCTGTGCCATCCTAATATTTATGTCCGCGACGAGGATTGGGCTCCAGGGGTGCGAAGCCGTGGCGCACGCCACGATTCTCGTCGCCTGTGCGACGTTCACCGCCGCGTTGATCGCCAACTACGAACAATTTTTGTCCTCCCTCACGTTGCCCGCCTTGTATGGACCTAACTCGTGCACCGGCGCGCGGGAAGCATGCGTTGCGGCCTACAGATCCAGACGCTTCAACGCCGCCTCACTGTCGTGCACCGGGCCGTTCGCCATCACCATCGCCCTCGCAACCTTTTCATACCCAAAGGGAGTCAGATTCGCGACCCCGACAGAAATGTTCGACTACGCCGCCGACACTACATGGAGCATCGCGGGCGCTGCAGTCACCGCCTTCCTTGTCTTGATTGTGTTTGTTTACACCGCCGATGCATCCTTCGTTGTCGATTGGTCCTCGTTGACATTGATACTAAGCATTGTCGCCGTTTACATTGCCGCCTTCTGGAGCACGTCGGTCGCGGGACTCGTGCAACTCTTCGCCATGAGCACCAACCTCGTGATCAGCGTCGAAAACCTCGGCATCGGCGTGTACATCCAGTTTGTCACAAATCTAAGCTTCCTCGTCACTTTTGCTCTAATCACAGTCTTCACGCTCACCTCGATCGGCTCGTACATCATGTGGATTCTTCAAAAGAAAAGTGCGCCGTGGCTGGAATTCTTCACCGGGGTCACGATTGTTGCAGCCACCAGCACGCAGTTCGGCCTCTTTCTGACGACGATGGGGCTGATGGCGAGTTACGACGGCTCGTTGATCATCGACGAACGCCCTGTAGTCGAGCAGGCAAGTCAGTGGGTGCTGCACCACTTCTTGCCGTTTTTCTTTTTGGCAGCGGTGCTCTCGTCGCGCGTTGAGGCTTCGCAGCTGAGCGCGACGATTTTTAGGGCTGCCTGGGGGATACCAGTTGTGCTAGTTGCTATCGTGTGGGCGGTCGCCTTGTCGGCGACGCACAGCGGCAGTCCGTACGGCGAACTGGCCGATGTCGGCAGTCTAGTCGTGGGAACGGTGGCGGGGTTGGCGCCCTGGGCGCTATGCGCATCGCTGCTTCCGTTGCAGTGAATTCTTAACGAGATCACGTCACACCAGAGAGTGCTTGTTTTCGCCGGTATGGCGCACGCGCTTTTTGAAAAAATCGAACAGCTCGCCGAAGACGGTACGATCAACGAGGGAACCTTCACGGAGCTCGCGGACTTGATGAAATTAGCGAAAAAGCCGGGCGTCGACACGTTCCAGGACAATGAAGACGACATCGAGGCGATGGCGCCGCTGGTGCGCGCCTCGCCGGGCGACTGGTTCACACATCACGCCTATGAAGGCGACCGCGGCTGTCGCTGGATCGAAGAGGACACGTTCACATTTCTCGGCCGCGCCGACGGAAGCACCGCTGTGAAAAAGGGTTGGTTTTTGTTCCGCATTGTTTCTGATTACTCGCGAGGAATCTGCCAAGAAGGCTCTAATACGTATCAGGGCTGCAACGGCGGTATGCTCGACGCCGTGGGCGCGTGGCCGCTCGACAACTACCGCAACTACAGACCTGACGGCACGTACGACGATTGCGAGCTCGCTCTTGCGCCTGACCAGTGCTGGGGCTTCCGACGCTACATTTTCGAGGGTTCTGAGAGTGATAACGAGGACGACCACGAAGACGAAGAGGAACCACAGGACAGCAACGAAGAGCAGCAGGACCACGGCGACGAAGAGCAGCAGGACCACGACGACGAAGAAGAGGAGGACGACGACGAAGAAGAGGAGGACGACGAAGAGCACGAGGTGGCGATGGCGGTGGCGAAGGCGGCGAGGGAGCTGCGCGCGGAGTTTGAGATGAGCATGGCATCCACAAAGGTGGTAATCGATGACTGTGGGAGCGATCACGAAAACAATAAAGACGACATTGAGGCGATGGCGCCGCTGATGCGCGCCTCACCCGGCGACTGGTTCACGCACTTCGCGGAGGAAGGCGATCGCGGCTGTGGCTGGCTCAAAGAGGACACGTTCGAATTTCTCGGCCGTGCCGACGGAAGCACCTCGGTGAAAAAGGGCTGGTTTTTGTTCCGCATCGTTTCAACTCGCAACATGCAAAGACTCTACCAAGAAGACTCCAATACGGACCCTGGTCCCTTTGGCGACTACCGCGACTACAGACCGGGTGGTATGTTTCGAAACTGCCAGCTCGCTCTCGCGCCCAACCAGTGCTGTGGCTTCAAACGCTTCATAGTCGATGACGAAGACGAAGAGGAAGACGAGCGGCCGCCCAAGAAAGGGCGTCTCACACAGCAACTTCCTTGAAGTAGACGCCTTCAAGCCCAAAATTGACAACCAGAGCTCTCGCACCGAGTCGCACGGCGTATGCACGCGCCTGCGCTTCGTGCGCGGGGAGAATTTTGGAAACTCCCGCTTTCAATTCCACAACGAGCAAATCGGTTGTCAACTCACCGAAGACGGTGACCAGCAGATCCGCGCGAATAAAGCCGACGTTTTCGTTGCGGAAGGTGATCGGAACGATGACCTCGCTTGTGACCCGGAGCCCAGCGCCGCGAAGTGCGAGCGCGAGCGCGTTCCGATACGTAGTCTCCGACAGTCCGGCTCCAATTTCGGTGAATACCTCTTTTGCTAACGCAACTGTGGTCGATTCGATGGTTGGGGCCGTTTTGTCCTCTCCTCCTTCGTTGTTGAAATCGTTCTCTCCGTGTGTTTCTTCATCGACACGCTCTAAAATATCTCGAGAGTCCATTTTTTGAATGTACCGGCAAAAAATGCTGACAGTCTCAATGTCCGTAGAATTATGATTTTCCAGAGACGGTCGTCAACAATGAGTCAACTTTTCCATGGTGACTCAAGATTGGCTAAACTCGCTATCACTTAGCCGGTGTGATCGAAATCTTTTTTCAGATAAAACAGAGGGTTATTAGTGCAGACCAATGGGCAAGTCCAAAAAGTCGACCGAAAACGGCACAAATGGTTTGATTGCCAAAAAGACGGAAGACGACAAATCGACGAAGACTAAATCCGCGCCCAAGACCAAGGCGAGCAAAGCAGGCCTCTTGCTTTCGGTCACTCGCGTCGACGGCCGGCTGCGCGACTCCCGAGTTGCGAAGCGCGTAGGCTCCACTGCCGCGATTTACCTGGCGGGAGTCGTCGAAACGGTTCTGTCGGACATCATCGACGCCGCCGGCCTGCACGTGCTCAAAAAGAAGAAGCAGCGCGTCAAGAAGGAGGACTTGATTTACTCGATCCGCTCCACGCCGGAATTGCAGCGATTGTTCAGCAACTACGTCTTCTCGTCGAACACCCAAGTGAAAAACTGCTCCAAATATTTATTGACGAAGGACGACGCGAAGGTCGCGGAGGCGAAGAAGAAGGAAACGGCCGAAGCGCGCAAAGCCGCGGCCGCCGCCGCAAATGAGTCGCCGGTCAGTGCGTAAACTCGTAAGGCTGCGGAGGTTGTAATGAACGTACAGTATCATCGCTAGGGCGTGTAGTGAAAGCAAGCCGCCGGTTTTAATAAACAATGGATTTTATGCACGACTATGACACATTGAACGACGACTCCACTATCAGGACCGCAGAAGATGCGTTCATGGTGCTCTTCGGCCGCATTCTGGACCTGCGGACGCGGTATTCTGGCGTGCTTTGGACGGGCGAGCAGGTCAACACTGTCGAGGGAGACGACCTGAATTGGGGGCGGAGGGTTCCGTTTTACAAGCAAGTTACGCATGATGAAATGCAGACCATTGAGACTCTCCAGGTGCGCTGTTCGCCGCGAGGACGGATGAGGCTCGGCTTGTCGCCAGGCGAGATGCGCTGCATTCACATCCGGGTCTCAATTCCGGGCAACCCAAAATGCACAATCAGCGTCATTCGGCTGTGGAGCATCATGGGGCACGGAATGAAAGCCGCGGCGTCGGCGGAGTCGACGACCAACGCTTCTGGGCAGTCGGCGGGCGCCCGATACTCGCACCTTCCACTCTCGCTTTTCTTGATCCATGCGAAGCCGCGAGCGGAGCAAAATGAGTTTACGTACACCGCGTGGCCGCCTCGCGACCGTGAAGGCTATCAGGTCGTGATGTCGTCGTCCGTGACGCGTTCGCCGACGGCACAGGAGCTCACAAAGCTTTCAAAAGCGAAGAATCAAAAGCAGAATGTGCAGTTCATGCAGCCGCAGGTCGTGCCGTCGTCGTCCGCCAAGTTTTTGAACATGCTCGTTTCGGGACAGGTGCTGAAATCGGGCAACGAGCGATCCAGGAGCGCGATCGAGCACGTCTCAAACGAGGAATACATCCGCGACCTGGACGACATGGTCGCGCAGCTTTCTTCGAACAACTCTTCAACGGAGGCCGGCGACATTATGCACTCCACTCGCCGAATGATGCAGCACGCTTCCTTCCTGGGCGTTCTAGATCTGCTTGCGGAGTCGCAGGAGGGTGGCATTGGTCACAACGCATTACCAATCGATATCACTAATCCGCTGCGAATCCCGCTTTTGATCGCGGCGTGTGTGCGGCTTGCACTGCATCCCACCAAGTACAACCTTCGTCACTTCTCGGCGGACGACGCGGCGTGTCTGCGGGAGTTCGAGGCGATTGTGGAGGCGGGTTGGCCAAAGTGCGATCACGACAGCGACAACCCGGCGCTCTTTGCGATCGACAGCGTATTTTGGGTCGCGTACAACGACACGCACACGCGGTGCGCGCAATCGGTCGACGGTGGACGCAACTGGGCCAAGTGCATGGACGAAATGCAATTGATGCATCGACTGGGAGTGGCTTTGGTGCGGGACGTGTTCGACTACTACGTTCCAACCGAATTCGCCAACTACTCTCCGTTTGGATTGGCCGACGCGGTCCACGACAGCATCGCGGCGGCGAGGTCGGCGTGCGCGTGGAACGTGAAAGATGGCCCCTTTCTCGACTCGGACCCACAGGCCAAGTCCAACTTCGACCCGCGAAACCCGCGGCCACACCGCCTTTCGGCGCTCCTCCGACTTCTCAATGAAGTCGATAATGTGCTTCGCACGGGCCGCGCCGATGGGCAGAGCACCACCCCGTCCGCCTGCATCGCCGTGGACGAAGCTTCCAGTCAGGACGAAGAGCGCCCGAGTCAATCGGACCTAATGCAAACTCGGTTGAACAACCACGCGATGACGATCGCCGCGGTGACGCTTTCGTGTGCCATGAAGATGGGGCTGTACTCGCTGCGGGAGTTCAATGTTTCAGTCTTCGCGCTCTGCAAGCAAGGCTCCATCGGTCGATGTGCGGACTGCGATCTCACCATTAGTGTCGTGGAGGGCGTGGCCTTCGGAACCCAACACAATCGCTGCTCCGGCTGTTTGACGCGTCGTTGCTTTGGTTGCGCCGCCAAGGTCATGAAGTCTGAAAAATTCCCGCGAGGCTGCATGCGCTGCATGCCCGCACCCGCGGCCCCCACGCCTGGGTCTTGAGTGAAAATAACGGTGCGCAGTCCCTGAAAAGGTAAGAAAGAGACATGCTGCCTAATTTTTCAAAGCTCGCCATTGCGACCGACACAAAACTTTTTGAATTTCTGGCGCGTTCCAAAGGTGGAAAAAACAAAAAATGCGAAGAGCATCTGAGCGAAAACAAAGAAAGTTCCGGAGATATCAACTGCGCAATCGATGGCTACTTGATGTTCAAGGAATTGAAGCAACAGCAAACAAAAGACAGCAAGCTGGACGGTGATATCAAAACGCAAAAAAATTACATTGGAAAATATATCAAAATTGAAGTGGGTGATCAGAAGGTCGAGTTTCAACCTTTGGGTCCATCTGGGAGCAGTGATAATAACAAATCGGATCGTTTTACTAATTTTCAGAACCAGAACTTGGAATGGACCAAAAAAACGTTTCCGATTGTTTGCCGCCGCAGTCCAAAGGGTCGTCCAGCGGTATCGATTGAGTGGAACGAGTATGGTGAAGAACTCACTTCATTCACGGACTGGTATTTTTTAGACAAAGATGGTCATAGGGGACATCTGTTTGTGCAGCTGTTCTACGACGACAAACGCAAAGACGAATACGAAATGCCCAGCAATGGTTACATGAAATCCCGATACCTGTATGTGGCGCTGGTGTGCGCGGGTGGTGAGAACGCGGCTGGCTACGGAAAGTTTCTGATGCGCGTAGTCGAAGAACTTGGCAAAAAGCTTGAATGCAACGGTATTCTGTTGTCAACTCTTTCAAACTCGGCTGGATTTTATTACTCTTTGGGCTACCGTTTTGTCAACAAGGCGGGGGGCGTCATTGATGCATCGGACTGGGTGAGCGTAGAGGAAAAGGATGGCAAGAAGCGGTTTCTACTCGACCTGGTCGGCGACGGGGTTGAAAAGATAGCACCTAAAAAGCGAGACAGAGACGACGAGGAGCGAGATGCGAGTTTTATTAGTCGCTTGTTGAAGAGCGCAAATAAGATGCTCAAAAGCATGTCGAGTCCGCTGTCGTTGAATGAGGTGTGACCATTGATTCTCACTGTGAGAGCACAGGCGCCGGATGAGCGTGAGTAAGACTGCCGGTACAGAGATTGTGTGTGTCGAGGCGAATATCGGCGCTGGAAAATCCACGGTTTTAGAAAAGCTTTCGAAACGGTACAAGGACGACGACGGCGTTACGATTCTTTTGGAGCCGGTTGACGAGTGGCTGAAAGGCGGTTTCTTGAAGATGGCCAGCGAGTGTGCGTCGAAGCGCGCCGCCTTTCAGCACGCGGTGCTGGTCTCCATTACGACGCGGCTTGTGGCCGCACTGCAGACGCGACCGCGCATGATATTGATGGAACGGTCGCCGTGGAGCAACCTTCACGTTTTTGCGCAGGCCAATCTGAAGGGCGAGGACTTAAACTTGTACAAGTACACCTTTAGAAATATGATAGGTCTACTTCCCGCAGGCGTTTCATTTCATTTCATTTTGCTTGACCTCGAGGTGCCGTTGCTCGAAGAGCGAATCAAGGCGCGCGGTCGAAATGTGGAAAAAATGTTAACGACAGATTACCTACAGAAGCTCAACAAGCTTCACAAGGA
>Ga0315315_10005817_pt1 | contig 11384 bp, 7 predicted proteins | sample M140m3416metaG_FD_203699 | JGI IMG/M metagenome (GOLD analysis project Ga0315315, IMG submission 203699) | Ammonia-oxidizing marine archaeal communities from Monterey Bay, California, United States - M1 40m 3416 | ecosystem: Environmental > Aquatic > Marine > Intertidal zone | place: USA... | reverse complement strand
CATGAACATCAAGGCCTGAACGGAAGAACTGAGCACGAGCGCCCATAATTTCAATCCGCATTCCAAGGAAACCCACATAACAACACTGCCAATCGTCATCTGCAGAAATCGAAATCGGAAAATGACATCACGAAAACCTGCACCTTCAAGAATTGAAAGTCCCGGTGACAAACAAACCGAAATCGCCGCGATGGGCACAAGCGCCAGCAACGGCCCGCGCCAAGCGACCTCAGAATCAGCCAGCGAATACCATCCAAATACCAACGCTGCTGCGACATAAAACAGACTTGCTCCACTAAACCATCGAAAGGAGTCCCGAATCAGATCTCGCATCCGTGCTGCAGCCGCAAGCCACTCAGGATCTGATTCAAGCAATGCTTCATCATCTGATGAAATCGTTACCTTTTTCATGGCTGCTGTTTCATGACCCGCCTGACTTACCAAAACATTCAACAAACCAAGTTCGAAGTAGGCCTGAATGCCAACAATACCAATGATGCCGTAGTAAACACCCTGTTCTGATAAATCGAGTGATCGGATCAGCAGCACAATTGTGATTGGACCAGATGCTGCTTGCCACACGCGCGTCATTAGCGCATAAGCAAGTGGCCTATCGAGTTGAAAGCGATCGCGGAGATCTTTAAGCATGGTGATTGCTTTGCGGTACGCGTGACAAAGGCCGGTTTTCACCATTTCGACACAAGCGCTTACGCGTCAGTCGCAGATCAACTGCCCACCGTATCCTGTTACTTGTTGGCATCCACGCCTCCTCGCCAACGGCGTCGAGCACGCACCAAACCGCGTCCAACGCGATAAAAAGACAAACTTGGCAACAAGTTTATCTGCAATGACTTGCCAGGAACAAATCTCGCGGTCCGGTTACCAAGAAAAATAATCGCATCGGCCACTGCAACCAAAGTCGCCAACCACATGACCAACGATACAGGATGTTTTTTCAAAGCCGGCCCCAGCATTTGCAGTGCCGACACGGGATTTCCCGACTTCAGAGCAATATTGACCCAGAATAGGCGTCGGTTCCAATCATCTTTTTTCGCCGGTGGAATCTCATCCATGACCTTTCCATCAACTGGCAGGCCACGCCGTTTCAGAGCTTCCTGTTGGATGGCATGCCCCTGCGTTCTCTGATCAATATTCAGCGTCCAGTTAGCCGAAGTCGCATGGACTCGATAGCAAAGATGGCAGGCTGGCAGATTGGCGAGTTTGCCAATCTCAGCCAAGCGCAACCATAGTGAATAATCTTCAGCGCAGGGATATCGCTCATCGTAGCCACCCGCTCTCAAGACCGCAGACTTGCGAACAAGTACACACGACTGAAAGAATGCGTTTGCTTGCCCTGACAAATGACGTTGATCAATTTCCTCACTATCAAGCGGATGTGTAATGGGGCCAATCGCATTGCCACTGGCCGTCATCGAATATCCTTGACCCCCGACCGCCACGCACTCTGGGTGACTATGCAAATATCCGATTTGATCAGCGAGCCAGCAGGGTGCAGCAAGGTCATCACCATCCAACCAGGCAACTAAATCAGTTTCCGCCAGTTCCAGCATTCGATTCCGTGTTTTTGCCCGTCCTTGATTCGTTTGTGTAACGACTTTCAAGTTCGTGACTTTCTCCGCCATCCGATTCGCAACTTCCAATGATTGATCGGTCGACCCATCATCCAACACGATGATCGAAAGCGGTCCGTCATACTGCTGCTTGAGAACACTCTCGATGGCATCCTGAAGATACGCATCCAAATTGTAGGCAGGGATCACAACGGTCACGGGATCAATACAATTTGCGGCAACCATGGTCACACATCCGGTCCAGAACCAGCAACGCTGTCAGGTCCCGAGAGGGAGTCAAACATCACCACAGGTTCGTGTCCGAGCACCTCTGTCACTGCCTGTACAGCGGCACCGTCATCACGGGACGCCCAAAGAATTGGAAGTGTTGTCTTTTGATCGGTCAACAGAATCGCTTGGTAGTTCAATTTGCAGAGAATCTCAGCACAGGCCATCGCCTCATAGATCCCGTGCAACTCGACCAGCAACCGAGGCTTACTTTTGGCGATCAGTTTCCGCCCTGCACCAAGGATCGCGGCCTCGGCCCCTTCGGCATCGATCTTCATGAACTGCACAGCCGGCAGATCATCGAGTAGCGAATCCAAGGTTATTGCCTGAACGGTGGTACGCGAGAAGTTTCGATAGTGTTCATGAGCAGCCTGTGTATCGACACCTCCATAGGCGTCAAGGAAGGCCATGGAGTCATCGCTACCTTCTGCCTCTGCGAACTGCAGCGTCATCTCACCGATCTCGCCAGCCATCGCTACTTGATGTACTTGAACATGTTTGAGCTCAGACTTTAATGCTGCGGCCCGAATTCTGTCAGCATGAGCCGGCACAGGTTCGAAAGTGTGAACCTGTCCGTCGACAACCAATTTGGCAAGCGAAAGTGTATAGCACCCATAATGACCACCAATATCAAAGCAAACATCATCTTTGCCCACTAAAGATTTCACCACCTGCAGGATTTTTTGGTCGTAATCCCCTGCCGTAATCGCTTCAGCAATAGGCGTATTGCGAGGCAACATTACATGGGCGCCCGCTGCAGGCCCCGCTTCAATCTGATGCCAACCGAATTCAATTGGTGATGTGGGTGGCGTCAACAGCGACCGGACCCCTCGTGCCACGGGCTGCAATGCCCGCCGGCATGCATGCTGAATTTGCTGCTTGAATTGACCCATCAGCTTCCGTAAGACTTCGAGAAGAAATAACATGCCGCATCGAAAAGCGAGCGCGGTCCCCGTTATAGTTTATCCAACTCCCGGCTCAATGACTTGAGCATATATCGAGGGGGCGTACCTGTTTTGGGAATGAAATCAAATGCGTATTCTGGTTGCGGTGGGATCTGAAGAGCAAATCAACACAGGAGCTGCATGGTGCGCTTCGATTGATGGAGTCACTGCTGAAAACCTCGAAATTGCCATTCTGGGCACGGACCGGAAGGCATTGGCCGAATATGGCCGTAAAACACTGGCTAACGAGCTGAATTGCGAACCAGCCGACCTGAATGTGGCCACGATCGAAGCCGATGCCAATGCGATTCTCACTCATGCCGAAAAACAACATTGCCGAAGCCTGATCCTACTTCACAGCGGAAACTTGTCCGATTTGCACAAAGAGGTCTTCCAAACCACCAAGCACCCGACTTTATGGCTCCGCATCATTGGGAAACCTCCGAGCTCAGAATCGCAAATTATCTCGGCATTCCAGAAGCCTAGCCATGTCACAGCGGTTGTCACAGAGAAACTGCTTGGTTTCGCACCTGGCAAAACACTATGCAGTCATGTTGATCTGCAGCGCGACAATCTTTCCGAAGCAATCAAGACTGCTCTCAGCGAAGAAAAGATCACCGACGATGAACTCCTGTTGTTCGGCATCGATGACCCTGATTCTTCGGATCGTGTTTACAAAACGGCACTGCAGCTGATCGATTCGAAGATGACAACGTCGATCGGCCTGTTGCACGATGGCTATACCTTGCCCGAAAAAATTGCAAGTCAGGTGTATCAATGGGCAGCCGATGTCGCACCCCCAATGGACCGTCAGGAACGAATCGATCTCTCACAGGATCTGCAGTCCGGCTCTGCGCCCAACCTTGAGTTCTTCGGATTGATCTCAGCAGCGGCAATGCTTGCTGCCTTTGGACTCATTCAGGATTCTGCTGCAGTTATCATCGGCGCTATGCTGATCGCTCCACTGATGACACCGATCATCGGAGCAGGTTTGGCTTTGGCACAAGGTAATCGACCTCTTTTTCGCTCCGCGGCCACCACAATCATTCTTGGATTCTTGTGCGCTTTAATTGCCAGCATCTTGTTTGGCTGGCTGGTACTGATTTTTCAAGAACCAGTGATGACTTCCGAAATGCGAGCCAGATGCAGCCCATCCCCGATTGATTTCTGCGTCGGCTTGGTGGGTGGCTTTGCAGCAACCTACGCCAGAACGCGCAGGCATCTATCCGCCGCACTAGCTGGCGCAGCCATCGCCGCAGCACTCGTGCCACCTATCTCGACAGCCGGGCTGCAACTCGCCTTTCACGTTTGGACTTGGGACACCAATCCGGTAGGCGTACCGATTCTCGGTCCCATACTCCTAGTGCTTGTCAATGTCCTGATGATCATGGGCGGTTCCGCTTTTGTACTCTGGGCACGCGGCATGCGGACAGACCGAACCCTCACCATCCAAGACCGTTGGACTGTCAGGATCGCGGCTTTTCTATGCACAATCACACTGCTAATTCTGACGTGGCTTTTATTGCCCCACACAAGTGAGGCAGGCAGCCCCACTAAAAACCAGACCGATTCTAAGGTTGCAGATGATACGAGTGTCTCCGCCACTGAATCACCCTGAACGCACAACGTTTCCATTCTTGGGACTAGCGTGACGAGCGGCTCCGCAAATACTTAAGCTTGTACTTTTCGTAAAGCATTTTGTGTCGGCTACCAAGGTCTACTGCACGCCCTTGTATGAAAGCGGCCTCAACATTCGTTTCGGTTTCCAGAATATCACCATCTGCCAAGATCAATGTCGCATCCTTACCAGTACTGATGGACCCGACACGATCTGCAACTCCAAGAATCTCAGCCGCCGACAGCGTGATAGCCCGCAAGCCATCGGGATGCGGCAAACCATAAGCGACGGCCACGCCAGCATGATACGGAAGATTTCGGGCATTTGCTGCACCTCCGGGGGACCCAGCTCCCTCTCCACAAATCGCAAATTTCACACCCGCCGCACGCAATCGCTCTGGCAACGTATATGCGGTGTCGTAAGCTTCATCACGGCGGAGCGGAAGACGGTACGTGGATGCAATGATGACAGGAACATCATATTTCTTCAGCAGCTCAGCGCATGGTTCGGCGTCATACCCACCATAAATCACAATCGACAAGCCCTGAGCCTGTCCGTAAGCAACGGCAGATTCGATTTCCATTTGTCGATCAGCATCTACAAATACTGGCAATGCACCATTAGCCACGGGAATCAGACTTTCCAGCCTGATGTCGGTCGCAGTGGTATCTGGTGCCGTCTGACGAGCTTTCTCGTATCGCCGTACTGAATCCAGCAGCTCATCTAATTCAGTGAATTTCTGCTCTCTTTTCTTGCGCTGATCAGCAGCATCATTGCCACGAGGTTGCATTGCACCCCAGTCGATGTACATCCCTGCTGGTGCTTTGAGTTTCATTTCCGAAACCGTCCAGCCATCAAGATTGATCACCGCAGTCTGACCGCGAATGTACCTTCCTCTTGGTGCTGTCATGACTGTCAGCACACCACCAGCACGTGCAACAGGAATCAGCTCACTATCAGGATTCACAGCAACCCAAGCTCTCGCATTCGGATTCACCGAACCGTACTCGGTACGATCATCCGTTTCTTCGACAGCACTGATCTCACGCAAACCAAGGTCAGTCATCGATTCAATCAGGCCAGGGTACAAGTGCTTCCCTGATCCATCAATTTCCACAGCTTGTTTTGGGGCTTTCAGGTCTTTGCCAATCTTTGTGATTTTCCCTGCTTCGAAGAGCACATCCCCATCGTTGATATCAGCACCATCGACGACATGAACTGTCGTATTGCGGATCACGATCGGTCTACTTTGGGGCGCACCAGGCACTTGGTCGTGAGCCTCAATGTTAGGCAACATTGCAAAGACTACAAAAGCAGCCGTGGCCAGTCTTATTCCACTCATGATTCTTGAACTACTTCCGGACGATTGTTTGATTTGCTTACACCGTTTCATATTTTGCTCAGTTCTTCTTCAGGTTTCCGGTGTAATCGTACTCATGACTACCATGGGCAGCACAATGCACATCATGCTTTACCCAACGATCTTCCTCGGCTACTTCCTTTGGTGTCGCTCTTGTGGCACTGCGACCACCATCAAGTGCTTTTTGTATGAGTCGGGACCGCAGTTCCCGATCACGAGCCTGCAACTCCTGATCTTTACGAAGGTCAAAATAACAACGTCCGTCGACCCAAGTCTGCTCACACCTGGTCAGCGTTGACAACGGTCGACCACTCCAAACCACCAAATCCGCATGTTTCCCTTTGCGTAGCGAACCAACATATTGGTCAATTCTCAATTGCTTGGCTGGATTCAACGTTACAAACTTCAACGCTTCGACTTCTGGCACTCCACCATACTTGGTTGCCTTTGCAGCCTCTGTATTGAGATGCCGAGCGAGTTCGCGGTCATCGCTATTGAAGGACACCACCACACCACGGTCGTGCATCAAGGCTCCGTTGTAGGGAATTGCGTCGAGGACTTCGAATTTGTAGGCCCACCAATCTGAGAAGGAAGATCCCATTGCGCCATGGCGCGCCATGCGGTCAGCCACTTTATAACCCTCAAGAATATGCTGTAACGTTCCAATTTGAACGCCAAACTCCTCCAAAACATCCAAGGTGGCGACAATCTCATCCTGCCGATAGCTGTGACAATGTATCCAACGCTCACCATTCTGAACTTCGCTCAACGCTTCCAGTTGCAGGTCAATACGCGGTGGTAAAGTATCGTGCTCTCCACTCTTCCAGCGTCTCCACTTGGCTTGGTACTCGCGTGCTGCAAGCAGTTGATCACGAATGATCTGCTCGACACCCATCCGTGTATTGGGGTATCGACTTTGGCTCCGCTTCACGTTTTCACCCAAAGCAAACTTGATCCCCTTGGGCGCTTCCTTCATTCTCAACCCGTCCATCGTCTGACTCCAACGCAGCTTGATGACCTGATTCTGCCCACCGATAGGATTGGCGGAACCGTGCAGGATGTTCGAAGTGGTCAATCCGCCGGCAAGCTGTCGATAGATTTGGATATCACTATTGTCAATGAAATCACCAATGCGGACTTCGGAAGTGACTGTTTGGCCCGACTCATTCACACCTCCGTCAGTTCCCATATGAGAGTGGCAATCAATGAGGCCGGGCGTGATGTGCTTTCCACTGGCATCGATCACGCGGCACTTCTGGGGTGCCTTAATATTTGAGCCAACTTCAACAATTAGCCCATCACGAATCAGGATGTCAGCGTTCTCAATTTTACCTGCTTCTTCACAAGTCCAAATGGTCGCGTTGCGGAACAGGACAGTCGACTGCTCTGCTATTCTGGCATCAGAGCCGAATGCACCAAAAGGAAAACGGACCTTCGAGTAAGCTGCGTCAGAAGAGTCAGGTTCCGCTTGGTCCTTTTCTGACTTGGCATCCACTGCGGCAACTGCATCAGCGTCTTTGACTTTCTCAGATGAGCCACTCTTGATTGAGTTAGCCTCAGCCGGTGCGGCATCATTGGTAGCAGCGGAAAGGCGTTTCATGGCTGGGCTTTGGGAACCACCCCCAGGTAGCCTCAAGGCGGCCACAAGGTCTGTTCCATCACTGTCACTTGTCAGTGTGATTATCGTCAGTTGTGTGATGCCTGCCGGCAATCGTTTATCGACCTCGCCCAGATTCAGATTGGCTGTCAAACGATCCCTCTGCTGAATCACGTTCTGCAGCTTGGCTGATGTAACCTTTGCTTTCTCTTTCTTTCTTTTGTTCTTCTGCTTGCGTTCCTTCCCAGCCACAGGGACCGCAACAACCGATCCATTGATTTTTCCGTCAGCCCCTTCAAGTTCTAGCCTGACTTTTACATGTCGACCCTCTGCGTTGCGAACAGAAAGCTCCCATTGACCTGCGATGGCGGGGTACTCGACTTTGGCACCCGCACTCATCACAAACCTCTCTCCGGCAACCCAACATTCAAGCACTTTTGTTTTGTCGGAGAACAGATTTCCATCAGTGATTACAAGGTTGGCAATCATGCCAGATTCAACACGCCCAACCTGCTCTTGGATTCCCAGCAATTCAGCGGGAACAACCGTCAGCGCGGCCAAGGCCTCCTCTTCATCCAAACCACGTGCCACAGCAACTCGCACCTGTTTCAAAAACTTGCCCACATCATCCAGTCCATCACTGGTCAGGCAGATTTTCACACCGGCCGCGGCAAGCCTCGCTGGATTTTCGGGGGCCAGTTCCCAATGCATGAGTTCCTGAAGAGTCACATCGCGAGCAGCATCAGCAGTTTTCACGTCCGGAGTGTCCGGGAATTCAACTGGTAACAGATACGGTCTTTTCGTCGCGACAATTTCGTCGAGTTGTCGGTACTCACGCCCCGACCCACGAATGATTGCCTCTAAAGAAAACTCACGCGCGAAGCTGTCAGCTCGGATCGCCATCCGATCGTTGGCTGCATCGATCACAAATACCTGTGAATCGATCGCGTCTCCGAGCACTTGTAAGGCAACATTTTGATCAGGACGATCAAGTTGCGGTGTCGCGTTGTACGCACTCCACGCCTGCTTGTACCAGGTCGCATCATGAAAGGCCTGCCTCAGCAGAGCAACAGCACCCATGGGCGAATTCGGGTACTTTGCACGCGAACCACCACGTGGCACGGTTAAATTCAAGTGCTGCCATGCGTTAGCCGTGAGCAAGTTGCGCCCTTTAGATGCTTGTCCAGTCAGCATCACGCAACTGCTACCTTTCACGATTCCTCCCTTGGGAGCAATCAATCGAACCGCAATACCCTGCGATCTGAGTTTAGATGCATCAGGTGCGGTATCCCCGATGGACTCAGAAATATTGACCTGCGGCGAAACGTTGGCATTCCAATATCCTGGCAGTGATTGGTTGACCGTCGCATCGCTTTCACTCCACGCGTCGATCAAACCGGGGTAAATTCGTTTACCTTCGCAGTCAATGACTTGATAACCCGCAGGAATCACTTGCTGCTGTCCCACCGCAGTAATCGAAGCACCTTCAACAAGCACGGTTGCATCACTGAGAGTTCGACTTGGCGAAACCACCACTTCGGCATTCACAAAAGCGAAACCGGGGATTGGGTTTTCTCGCAGACCAACAATTGGTTTGGCCTCAGTATCCGATTGGGCCTGCAGGGCGGTTGGCAGTAGTACTGCGCACAGGATTGCCAGAAATAGCGTGTGCCGCATGGACATTCAACTTTTAAAATAGGAGCTATCAAAAACCTTCTCACAGCATAGTTCAAGCTTCCGTTTTCTGCTGCTTCGCCCGGCATTATTCCCATTGGTAAACCGGTGGTTTTTGCTTCTCTGCTCGGCACACTCACAAATGACACCGAATTGCTGATTCTGATGCTCCAGTACGTATTTCTTCCATTTTCCACCCCTTTCATTCGGGAGCTAAAACGCGGGGAATGTGCCGTTCAACACAAAACAGTCTTGACCTGCACCGATTGCCGTATTAATTGTGGAATAAGAGGCGCGGCGAGTGATGAACAACGCCGGCATGAAGGCTGAACTTAGGAGGCTGAACATGAAGCCCGAGAAGACCTCAGACGATTCGCCCAACCGCTCGACCATCGAGCGATTCTTTAGCGGTCTAAGCGAATACATCTTCCAGTCAAAACTGGGCGTCGCAGACGTTCAGTTAATCGACTACCTCAGCGACATGATGCTGAGATTTATCAGAATCGATTCACTCAACCGTATTCGACGCTCAAACGGACGCCCCGCGACCGAACTCTTTCAGATGTTGAGTGAAGCCGAAAAACGCATCGGTCTTGCCAAACGTGATGTTCACCGACACATCGGTGATGTCACTCTGTTTTGGTCTGGGATGTATCCCGAACGACTGAGACGGCTCAGGCCCGAGCGATCACCTGATGGTTTCTTGGACTACTGCAAACAAGGCAAACGAGCCTATGCAATCGCCGCCGAGATCGAGGGAGATGCAAATCGTCCTTCCAGCGATTTGCTTCATCAACTCAGCAGCGAGTTTGAAATGTGCGCTTACGGATTGCGCGAAGTACGTCGTGAGTGGGAACGTGGGCCGTCTGATGGTGGACCACTTTTAATTTCGTAAGTCACTGCGAAACCAGAGTTTCCAAGGTCACTGTTCCTGTTACAGTGCCCCAAAAACCCGCACTACTGCGTTTACCACAGTGGTCGACATGATTCATGCCAACGGATCTCATCCCTCCATCGCCGGGCACAACTGCATGACAGCAAGCTTCGCCTCGATCTACCCTTGGCCCACCAGATCAGATCGCACGCTCACACTCAGCTTCAATGCTCACACCACCGCAAGCTCATATCCTGCGGTGATGGCGCACACGCTCACACACGTTACGCTGCTATCATCAATTGATCAGCTGTACGAAAAGGAAACATCACAATATGTCAGTCAGTCAGAAACGTTTCGACTCGGTATGTGCGAGAGCCCGCGAGGCCATGTTACTGCACTCCACGGCTGACACGCTTGAGTGGGATGAGCGAACCGGGATGCCGATTGCTGCCGGAGAGTATCGTGCTCAGCAGATCTCTACCTTACGCGCCCTCGTACACGAGCGGCGCACAGACTCCAACTATGGAGATGACCTGCAGGAATTGATTCAAGAATGCGAAAACGAAGACCCCCACGGCCCAATAGCCGCTACCGCACAGCAGTTGCATCGAGACTGGCAACGTGATTGCAAACTGCCAACTGAACTAGTTGAACGCATCTCCAAAGCAACAGTACGTGGACAACAAACATGGGATGCAGCACGACAAGCCGATGATTTTTCAATCTTTGAAGAGACACTCGGACATGTCATCGATCTGAAACGCGAAGCAGGGCAACGACTCAGCGAAGGAACCGATCGAAGCGTCTATGAAGCATTACTGGACGAGTACGAACCGGATGCAAAGGTGGACGACATTCAGCAAGTGTTCGATGATCTACGAACGCCACTGGTCCAGTTAATCGCAGCGATCAAGGATTCCCCTCAGCAACCGGACACCGGTATTCTTGAGCGCACTTACTGTATTGATGACCAACGGGACTTCAGCCATTTTGTTGCTGAGCAGATAGGATTTGACTTTGAGCGAGGTCGATTGGATGAAACATCCCATCCATTTTGCACCACACTGGGTCCGCATGATTGCCGCATCCTGACTCGATACGACCCTCACTGGCTGCCTGCAGGTTTGTTCGGAACAATGCATGAAGCAGGTCATGGGATGTATGAACAAGGACTGCGACCCGATTGGTTTGGACTGCCGCCAGGATCTTATGTCTCACTAGGGATTCATGAGTCCCAGTCGAGATTATGGGAGAATCAGGTAGGTCGCAGTCGCCCGTTTTGGGAATGGCTTTATCCACAGACTAACGAGGCATTCCAATCACAACTTGATGGTGTCTCGCTGGATACTTTTCACTTTGCCATCAATACAGTACGCCCCAGCTTGATTCGAGTTGAAGCAGATGAAGCAACTTACAACTTACATATCATCATTCGTTTTGATCTCGAACAACAAC